>Ga0209075_1000089_pt1 | contig 74638 bp, 64 predicted proteins | sample Stecom2011_FD_187523 | JGI IMG/M metagenome (GOLD analysis project Ga0209075, IMG submission 187523) | Agricultural soil microbial communities from Utah to study Nitrogen management - Steer compost 2011 (SPAdes) (version 2) | ecosystem: Environmental > Terrestrial > Soil > Agricultural land... | reverse complement strand
TCTCTAAATACTTTCTAGTCAGCACTAAAGACTTAGGTCTTCGAGTATTCAGTCCTTAGTGATTTTTGTACTCCGTTTTTAAATCACTTTACAATGAAATTCTAAAAATGATACTCGCCTTTCCTTTCTAATCGCTATACATAATGCGTATTAAAAGCACAAGTTATCTGCAAACCATTCTATTGTGTTTTACATCTTACGGTGTGTTCCAGTATTTCATCCATAAATTCACATAAACACTTAAAAAGAATAAAATTTAAAAGATTTAAACTGTTTTTTCATTTTAAATGCTATTTTATTTTCAGGAGATGATTTATGAAAAAACAAATTCTATTTATTGTAGTTTTCCTAAGCCTTTTGGTCTTCAGCTCATGTTCTAAAAAAGAGAGCTCTCCAATTTTTGAAGGCTTTTGGAAAGGAGATAATAGTACTATTTTTGAAGTATTCAAAGAAAATGAAAACTCTTATACCATTCGAAACATCAATGGAAGCCTTTCTGCTAAGATTCAAAACGATTCTTTGAAAGGAAAAAATAATTTGAATATGGAATTCTCAATGATTGTCAAAAAAGACTCTGCATTTTATTCTTTTGGTGGACTCACCACTGCATACAAACGCATCGATAAAAGCTCTTACGACGAGATATTCAAAAATCTTAAACCTATGACCGGCGAATCTAACGAAGAGAACGAAGAGGACGAATAGAAAGCCAGGCGCTTCTGAAACTTCAATAAAAAAAGAACACTAAATTTTAGGGAAAAGCTCTTCTCTGGTGTACGATTTTTTGGATTTTAAGGCTAGGTTCAATGCTTCTGTAAAGCTTTCTTGCATTTTCAAGCTGAGCGGACGCTTTGCTGTTCTTGCTTTTTGTACCGTTTTATGAGAAAGTTTTTGTGGTAAAAGCTGGACTAAATCGTGATTGCTTATGCCCTGAGACTCTAAAATTTGCTGGATTATGCTCATTTTAAAACATCCTTGATCACCATGATCCCGCCTTCTTCGATTTTGGGATAAGGTCTCATGCCCTCGGCTCCTTTTCCTTTTTCTAATACAGCCAGTAAATCCCCTTCTGCAGAGTACAAGTGAAGTTCCCATGGAGTGTTTGGAGCGTTAAAATACCCAGAGTTTTTCTGAACATTTTTGGAAAAACTTAAATTGAGCCTGTCTGCTACGCTTCTAGCTTGAATTAAGCTCACTTCTGCTAATGTCCAATTGATTGTAGAGCCACCCATGTCAAAAACCAAAACGGCGTTTTCGTCGGTAGCCTCTTTCATGGTGAATTTCCAACTAAAATCTTGCCAGCTGGTGCTTAAATCCAAGATGCGTCCATTGGCGTATGGAGTGTAGATTTCAGTGTTTTGCTTGATATCTACATTGAGAGTCCTTGGTTTGTCGGCCTTAGCACGCATGCTAAAGATGTAAGTGATTCCATTTCTTAAGTTTACACTTTGTTTGAGCTGTAAGCTCCAGCTATTGTCTCCACTGTCTTTAATGTTAAAGTATACTTGACGATTCCCAAAATCCATCAAAACTTTTCCACCCCAAAAGTCTGTGTTCCAATACTCTAATGGATTTTGATGTGTGAAAGAGCCGTTTTTTATAATGCTGTGTTCTTTTCCAGAAGTCCCTGTATTGTAATTTTTGTCGATAATGAACTGAGGGATTTGACTGGTGTTTTGTATGCTAAAAGAACTATCTACACAGACTTCCTTTGCCCAGCCTGTTAATGTGTTAAAAGAACTATGCTCTGTCATATCCATATCGGGACTATCTAAGTTTCCTGGTCCCCAGCTCCACGCCAACCAACCTATATCTAAACGCTCCGCCTCTGCAATAATGTGTTTATATGGTATGTGCTTTAAATCATTGACTGCCACAGGAGCAAATTCTCCTATGATTAAAGGTATGGATAAGTTCACAGATTTTTCGAGTTCCCCTGTAATACGATCTTCCACCGTTTTATACCCCGTTTTTTGAGGGTCATGTGTTTCTGTTGGCCACCACATGTGGATAGAAAAAAGTAAGTTGTGTTCTGGATCGGCTTGGATTAATCGCGGCCCCTGCTCCATAATGTTTTTAGTGGATTTGCCCCAATCATCAGCATCAATGACCAAAGGCACTCGAATTCCAGAAGCCCTCATTTTGACTATTAACGCTTGATAAGATTCAAAAAATTCTTCCCCATCGATCTCAGTGGCTCCAATTTCATTCCCAATATTTAATATTAGATACTCTTGGTGATTTAAAATCATCTGTAAAGTCTCTTCACGAAGCCAAAAACTCATCAGGTCGTTTAGTTTGCCCCAATGCCCCGAGGCATCGTGGAGTTCTGGCATAGGGATCATATTATTGGCAATGCATTCATGGATAATGTTATCTAAATCAGACACCTTGCCTTGCATATTCCATACAATACGGACTACATTTGCCCCTGTTTTCGCAATTTCTGAAATAGACTTTCCTTCTCTGTCTGTCCAGACAAACATATGGTTTATCCCTCTTAAAATTACTTTTTCATTGTCTTTTGAAAAGAGAAATCGATCGTGGACAAAAAAGCCAGGCTTAGAAGTATGTTGCATAAAAAACCTTTATTTTAAAAACTTTTTATCTTTATTTTGGAGAAAGCCCCAAAACAAGATCAAAGCTATACTTTTATAAAATACTAAAAAAAAACATATTGAAGGATAGTTAGAACTAAAATCGTTAAAAAAGCTCTATATTATCGATTAACCGAGTTTTACCCCAAAAAGCAGCGACTAAAATAACTGCCGTCTGGCCTTTTATTTCATCTAAAATAGGCAACAGAGTGGAAGAATCTACAATTTCTATGTATTGCACTTGTCCTTTTTTTAATTCAATGCTTTGGCGTACGATATCGATTAAAAAAGAGACTCGAGACTCCCCTTTTTGGTATGCCTTTTTAGCTGCTTCTAAACCCTGAAAAATAGCCGGTGCATTGAGATGATCTTGCTCGCTTAAATATTCGTTACGACTAGAAAGTGCTAAGCCAGAATCTTCTCGAAGGGTAGGGACACGAATAATTTTAAGATTAAAGTTTAAATCTTCTACCATTTTTTCGATTAGAAACAATTGTTGATAATCTTTAGTGCCAAAATATGCTCTATCTGGATTACAAATTAAAAATAGTTTGGCAACTACTGTTAAAACACCCTGAAAATGACCTTCTCTATATGCTCCACAATATAAGGACTCTATTTGTGCATTTCGAATGAGTGTCATGGGCTTATTATTTGGATACATTTCCAAAACACTAGGTGCAAATACAATACGAGCTCCATGAGATTGAGCCAGAGAGATATCAGCTTCTATGCGACGAGGGTATGTTTTTAGATCTTCATTGGCTCCAAACTGTATTGGATTTACAAAAATACTGACAATAGTGAGATCGTTTTGAGATGCACTTTTACGAATTAAAGAGAGATGCCCCTCGTGAAGAGCCCCCATGGTGGGGACTAAACCCACTGATAAATCATTTTGACGAGAGTCTTCTAAAACTTCTCTTAGGTTTTGAATCGTTTGGATAAATTGCATGGCTATACTTCTGGATTAAAATAGGTGGTTTGAGAGGGCCATGTTTCTATCACTTCTAAAATTTGTTTCAGGTGATCTTCGTTATTTACAAAATCAATTTTATCTGTGTTGATAATTAAAACCGAACAGTCATTATAATGCCAAAAATGATGATCGTATCTTTTTTGCAATTCATGTAAATAAGTTCCCTCTATGTAACGCTCCATAGGTCTGTTTCTTTTTTTGATGCGATGCAATAAAGTTTCTACACTAGACTGCAAATAAATAATGTAGTCGGGCTTTAAAATGTTGGCATCCAAAGACTGAAGCACTTTTTCGTACATGTAAAACTCATCTTCAGATAAATTTTGGAGGGCAAAGATTTTGTCTTTGTCAAATGAATAATCACTGATAATCAAATCGCGAAATAAATCTTTTTGTATATAGGAGTCAAACAACTGCTTGTGTCTAGATAGCAAAAAGAAAAGCTGAGTTTGAAATGCATATTCCTGGGGTTGCTGATAAAACTTTTCTAAAAAAGGATTTTCCTCAAAAACCTCTTCGAGCAAGGTGGCGTTCAGTTTTTTTGACAAAATAGAAGCCAAAGAAGTTTTACCTGCTCCAATCACCCCTTCAATGCTTATAAAACGAATACTAGGGTCTAAATTCATTCGGTACCTTCAAATTCGATTTTTTTAAAGTGAAACTCACCTTCTTTTTGTTGTAATTCCGATAATAATTCTTGCATGCTTTGCATAGTTAAAGGGTCTTTCCAATCTGGTGCAATGTCACACATGGGAACCAATACAAACTGACGCTGTATAATTTCTGGGTGCGGTAGTGTGGGACGACCAGTAGACACTGCATCTCCATAGTACAACAAGTCTAAATCTATTTCTCTTTCTGTCCATCGTTCTTGACGAGGGATTCGACCCAAAAGCAGTTCGGCTCCTTTTAAATAATATAAAAGGAGTTTTTTGCCGCGTGAATACCAAAAACTGACTACCTGATTAAAATAGGGAGCCTGCCCCTCTGGACCAACAGCAGGGGTTTCATAAATAGAACTTTCTTTCCAGCCTCCAGCTGCAATGCCTCGAAGCATATTTCGAGCCTCTTGAAGGCGAGGTCCTCTTGGAGGAATGTTAGTTCCTAATGCAATAAATACTCTTTCTAATGTTTCCACAAGTATAATATAGATTTTAGTTCTGTTTTTTATGACAATTTCGAGAAATTATTCTATAATTATCGTAAAAGATGCTTCTAAAACTCATTTTATAAAAGTTTTTTGTTTTTTTGAACTTTTATAATCTAAAACGAAATGTTTACAAACATTTTTTCTGAATCAGTAAAACAAACTATTTTTTTAAATTCTCAATTCTGTTTTTTTTCTGGAACTACTTTAGAACGAGTTAGCATTTAAATTTTAACTTTTATTCCATTCATTTCAGGAGGCATGCGTGCCGAAATCAAATAAAAATGAAACAACAGAAGATCCTAAGCTTCTTTCTGACCTAGTATCTTCTCCAAAAAGTCACACTCCAAATTTAGACGCTCTGGGTGATTTAGCCGCCCCTATTCAATTTCCAGAAGAATCAGAAAAAGCAAAAACACCTAAAAAACGAGTGACTAAAGCCAAAAAAACTGTAAAAGAGAGCTCTACAAACAAAAAAAAATCAGAAGTCACAGAAGAAGACCCAACTAAAACAAAAATAAGAGATACCAAAGACAACACTGACACTTCTGATGATGCATCTAATGAAAATACTATTGATAAAAAAGCTATTGAGTCTGATGATAAGAAAAGTACAACGAAAAAAACAACCAGTGATGAAAGTGAACTAGTCAAAACTCCAGCAGAAGACAAAGCCCAATTAGAAGAAAAAGAAACTTCTGAATCTGCAGCACAAAACAAAACTGAAGGAGGAGGTCGTTCATCTTACTCGAGGCAAAACAGTAGATTCTCCAATACCAATTCCAAATACAATCGATTTAAAAACAGAAAAAGTCGTTCTTATCCTCAAAACGATATTGTAGAAGAAATGGTAAATCAAGAACCTCCAGATCCAGAACTAGTAGCTCAGGCTATGAAAAAATGGAAAGAGCTTCGAAACTTACCTATGTTTGAATTACAAAAACAAGCAATAGAGCTCGAAGTTCCCGATGTCAAGCGACTCCGTAAGCAAGCATTGATTTATAGAATTTTGGCCGCTAGCGCTGGTGAAGATGTCCCTATTTATACAGAAGGTGTATTAGAAATCTTAAATGAAGGTTATGGTTTTTTGCGAAGCCCCGACCATAACTATTTAGCTGGCCCAGATGACATTTATATTAGTGTCGGGACCATCAGGCGATTTGATCTTAAAACAGGGGATGCTATTACAGGTCAAGTAAGGCAACCTAAAGACTTAGAGAAATATTTTGCTTTAATGCGAATCGATACCATTAATGGTGACACTCCAGATAAAGCTAAAAGACGAGTGGCTTTCGAATATTTAACCCCTATCCATCCTTTTGAAAAATTCAATTTAGAATGGAATAAAGAAGAGTTAAGTACTAGAATCATGGACTTATTTACTCCTATTGGTAAAGGGCAACGAGGTATTTTATTAGCCCCACCCAGAACTGGTAAAACCGTGCTGCTTCAAAATGTGGCCAATGCAATTGCTACAAATCATCCAGAAGTAAAACTTTTGGTTTTATTGATTGATGAAAGACCCGAAGAAGTCACCGATATGAGACGCCATGTCAAAGGCGAGGTTTTAGCCTCTACTTTTGATGAACCCCCCGAAAGGCATGTTCAAATTGCAGATATGGTTCTTGAAAAAGCCAAAAGACTGGTAGAGCATGGAAATGATGTAGTGATTTTATTAGACTCCATTACTCGTTTTGCTAGAGCCAATAATGTAGTCATCCCTCATTCTGGTAAAATATTGTCTGGTGGCGTGGACGCTCTTGCTTTACAGCGTCCCAAACGCTTTTTTGGAGCCGCTCGAAAAATTGAAAACGGTGGTTCTTTAACCATTATAGGAACAGCCCTTATAGAAACAGGTAGTCGTATGGATGAAGTGATCTTTGAAGAGTTCAAAGGGACTGGAAATATGGAACTTGTATTAGATCGTCGTATCTCTGAAAAAAGAATCTGGCCTGCTATTGATATTTTTAAATCAGGTACTCGAAAAGAAGAACTCTTATTGAGTGAAGATGAACTTCGACGAGTATGGATTTTACGCCGATATCTGCAAGACCACACTTCCACAGAAATCATGGAGTTTATGCGTGAAAAAATGTTGAACACAAAAAGCAACAAAGACTTTCTTTCTGCAATGAATGGGTAAAGAGGTTTTTATGCAAAATAATGTGTTTTTCATTGGACTTGGGAATATGGGTGGTGCCATTGTTAATGGATTGATTCAAAGTCAATTTTCAAGTGAAAACATCTTGTTTTTAGAGCCAAATCCAGAAGCAGCTCTAAAATATGAGCAAATTGGTTTGCAACGAGTTTTATCTTTTGAAGAAGGAATTCAAAAAGCAAATGTTATTTTTATTTGTGTGAAGCCTCAGATTTTCAATGAGCTTGCCGACTCTTGGAAAGTGTCTTTAGACCCTGATAATATAAAGCTCTTTATATCCATTATGGCAGGTATTTCTTCTGAAAAGATAAAACAAAAGCTCCCCCATCAAGAAGTTTTACGAGTGATGCCAAACTTGCCTCTTACCATACAAAAAGGGACCATTGCATTAGCAAATGATACGACTTCAGAAAAAAACCTCAACGTTGCAGAAAATCTCTTTAAAAACATGGGAACCACCGTTCAAGTGCCAGAACATTTAATGGATGCAGTGACTGGACTTTCAGGGAGCGGTCCTGCTTATGTGTTTGACTTTATTGAAGGACTTATTTTGGGTGGAGTCAAAATGGGACTGGATAGAGAAGCAGCAAAATCCTTGACTATTTCTACCATAGAGGGAGCAGTTGGTCTATTCAAAAACTCCAATCAAGAAGCTACTTCATTAATAGAAATGGTTTCTTCTCCTGGAGGGACGACAGTGGCTGGACTTCAGATTTTAAAAGACAATTCTTTTAGAGAAATTTTAACAAAAACTGTAGAGGCAGCGACCCAAAGATCTAAAGAATTAGGATAAAGCATGAGTGGCTCTAAAACTAAAATACTCCTTTTTAGCGAAGAAACTAAAACGGCTTCTTTTATTTTAGATGTCCTTTCAAGTCTGGACTACCAAGTATTAATTTCTGATCCATTCAACATCGTCTCTGATTTTGACCCTGTAATCATTATTATCAACTTAGACCACTCAAGATTTTCTTTTGAAACTTTTCTCTCCATCAAAGAAAAGTATAATGAATCTTTTTTCATAGGTTTTGGAAACAAAGAAAGTCAAAATTACGAGCCTTCTTATCATAATTTAATTCATGTTTTTTTAGATTCAGAAAATATAAGACTTAAACTAATGAGTCATATTTTAGAGTTAAAACGCTTTTATCTTTTTAAAAAACAGTTTAATAAAAACAAATCTAAAATCATTGGCTCTAGTCAAATAATGCAAAAGCTTTTTAAAGACATCGAAAGGGTGCTACCTCACCAAGCTTCGGTACTTATACAAGGTGAAACAGGAGTTGGCAAAGAACTTGTCGCTAGAGCCATTGCAAGTGTACACCCACATTTTGTGGTCTTAAACTGTAGTGCTATTCCAGAAAATCTCTTTGAAAGTGAGCTTTTTGGACACTTAAGAGGGGCTTTTACCGGTGCCAACATCGATAGGATTGGACTATTCGAAGAGGCGGATAACGGTGTTTTATTTTTAGATGAAATTGGCGATATGCCATATTCCATGCAAGCTAAACTTTTAAGGGCTATTCAAGAAAATGAAATTCGCCCCATTGGATCTAACAAAACAAAAAAAGTCTCTGTGAGAGTGATTGCAGCCACCAATAAAGATTTAAAAGCAGAGGTAGAAAAAGGCTGTTTTCGTGAAGATTTATATTATCGACTCCATGTGATTCCAATTTATGTGCCTTCTCTGGTAGAACGAATTGAAGACATTGAAGAACTGGTGGAATATTTTATCAAGCAACATGCTCCTAACGGCAAATTCTATACCATTTCCAAAGAAGCTCTTGAAAAACTAAAGGAATACCATTGGCCAGGCAATATTCGTGAACTCGAAAATAAAGTGCATCAAGCCATTGTTTTTGCAAACTCTTCTTTACTTTCTCCTCAAGATTTCAATATCCATATGGATACAAAAAAAACAAATGAAGATAAAATGAATTGGCGTGCTTATAATTACGAAAATTTCAAAGAAAAGCAACGGCAAGAAGAAATAGAGTTTTTAAATCAAAAATATACAGATAACAATGCTTCCATCACTCAAACTGCAAATGCACTAGGTATAAATAGAACTACATTGCACAACAGAGTTTCTCGATTAGGCTTCCAATTTAAAAAGCCTCTACTCTAAAACCATTTTCCTTTAATATTTCTAGAATACTCCCCTCTTCACCTATGAGATGAGCTATTCCAACCACTACAAAATGACGCTTATTTTCTAAAAACAAGTTTTGAATTTTATGAGCCATAGTCCTATTCCGTTCAAAATATATTTTTTGACTAAAAAGGTCAGCTTTCTCTTGTGAATCTTCTAAATTCAGTAACTTTAAAAGCTTTAAAGTGCTCCCTGTTTGCCAGGCTATTTTAATTTCTTGAAGTGTTTCTTCTATTTCTTGAATTTCTAGAAGCGTTTTTTCTAAATAAAGCACTCCTGCAGAATCAGAAGGACTCGATAAAGCCTCTATTTGAGAAGCACTTGTTTCTAAGCCTATAATTTCTTTCCCTTCTTCTAAGGCCTTTTCCATCAAAACATAATCGATCCCTAGCTCTGCCTGAAAGCCTGCTCTGGAAATAGCTAAAGCACTTATTTGTGCTGCTACAGCCCAGGGCCTGAGCTTTGAATAAGTCTGAATGGATAAAGCCCAAGAGCTTAAAATAGAATCTAAAATTTGGTATGTTTTTGGAGCTAAAAAGGACTCTAAATCCTCTTCGTTTTGAAAAAAATATGAAGTGGGATTTTCTACACTTTGTTCTTCATTTAAATCGATTTCAAAAGCAATGACTTGAGATTCATGAAAAGCATTTTGAATAGGAAGGGCTAAAGGGTAAAAACTAGAATCTGCCATATGGATACTTCCCATAATCCAAATGTATTGATCATCTTTTGAAAGTTTCCATAAAAAATTATTTGATGGATTTTGAACTTCTGATTTAAAAATACAAGAAAAAAAAACAAAAGAAAATAAAAAAAGAATCACTCTCATAAAAAAGCCTCAAAATCTTTAGTCCACGCCAAAAGTTCCCCTTCAAAAGCATCTTCTACAGACTTTTGAAACACTTTATTCCTTCCATCGAAGGCAATAACTTCGTCACAATAGTCTTTTACATAATGCAATTGGTGTGTACTCAATAAAATAGAAAGCCCTGTTTCTTGTGTGAGCTTTTTTAATAAATTAAACAAATAAACTGTATTTGGAATATCTAAAAAAGCAAAAGGTTCATCTAAAAACAGTACCTGGACTTCTTGGGCCAAAGCTCTTGCCAAAAAAACCCTAGATCGTTCTCCATCACTCAAAGTACTCAAAAATCTATCTTCAAAATGAAGTGTACGCGTTTCTTCTAATGCTTGGTTCACTATTTTCAGATCCGTCTCCCTTCTAGCATCTAAAAAATTAGAATAAGGACTTCTTCCCAAAGACACATAGTCCTTCACTTTTATTTGAGGGTGAATGCTTTGATTCATGAATACGGTAGTAATACCGTGTGACTTTTCCAATAAACTAAAATCTTTTAGATCTTTTCCTAAAAACTTCACCATTCCAGAATAAGGAGGAATGATCCCTGCTAAAGTCTTTATCAATGAGGTTTTTCCTGAACCATTAGGGCCTAGCAAAGCCACCAGAGAGCCCTTTCTTAACTTTATATCAAAAGGGCTTACAAGACTAGAATGATAACCTATTTCTATTGAATTTGCTTCTAAAACACTTGTCATATTCAAAAACTACCTTATAGTTTGACTAGAACGAAACAAAACAATAAATACAACAGGCACACCTAGCAAACTCATCACAGCATTCAAAGGAATTTGCGGAAACAAACTCACCAATAACGACAAATTCACCCCAATTAAAATAGAAGCTGGGAGTAAAACTCTATGATTGGTGGACTTAAAAACAGCATAAGCTATATGAGGAACAGCTAAACCTAAAAATGCAATTGGACCACAAAAAACTGTAGTGGAAGCCGTTAAAATAGACACACCAATCAAAACCATCGATTGATAAAAACGATTCGAAAGCCCTAAACTTTGCACAAAATCACTACCAAAATAAATTGAGTTTAAATAACGAATAGAAAACAAAACAAACAAAAAACCCAAGAGCACTAGAGATAAAAAAAGAGGCACTTCTGAAATTAACAATTTAGAAAATGACCCCATTCCCCAAGCAACATAAGCCTTTAGGGACTCCGAATGACTAAAAAACATCAATAAATTTACAAATGCATTGACAATAGAGCTAAGCATCAAGCCAATGATCAATAATACAACAGGACTTTCAAAGAAACGATTGAATAGTAATAACAAAAAGCTAACTCCAAAAGCTCCTATTGCTGCAGCTGGAAAAACCCCTAAAAAGCCTAAATTTAACCCTGACAATAAAAAAAATGCAACACCCAAACTTGCCCCTGAACTAATTCCTAAAACAGAAGGCCCCGCCAAAGGATTACGAAACATAGTCTGGAGCGAAAGGCCAGAAACTGGGAGTGCAATCCCTACCAAAATAGCAGCAAAGACTCTTGGCAAACGAATTTCAAAAAAAACTTTTAAGGCAAGAGTGTCTTTAAACAACGAAACGGGCCCCATCAATAAATTAAAAAAAATGAGAAAAAAAAATAAAAAAACAAAAAAGAATATTTTAAAACGAAAGGGCATGAATAACCTAGAAAAAACTATGAATTTTACGAGATCAAACTTCTAACGAAATTTTATTCCTTTGCAATTTAAATAAAAAAATAAAACTTTTATCAATTTAAATACTTCTTAGATAAGAATTTAATTTTCTTTAGATTTTAAACCGTTTTCGTTTATTTTCAAATCAAAATCATCTCTTTTCAAATAATATTAAGCAAAGTCTTTGTATTTTCAATGAATTTCTTTTCGAATTGCAGAGTGTTCATCAAGCTCTTCATTTTTTATTTTGCCAAAAATGTTTTTCAAACAACATTAAACATAAGCCACCTCATCTGCATGAGCCATGAATTCAAAAACATCCGAATTATTTTCTTTAAAGTATTTCGCTCATTTTTTCACTCTAAGATCATCTGTATAAAATCCATCTACACTTAATAGCATACTTTCCAAGCAATATGAAACTCCCAATAAGTTTAATTTTGAATCATTTCCATCACTCTCATACCTCCCTACATCAAACCTTTTATCTCCCCCAACTCCCCCCTCCGTTTTCTGCCCCACTAGCATAAAGACTTGCACCTTTTCCACCAGCACTTGCAATATTATCCAATGGGCGTGCCCCAGCTAAGCGATAGCCTCGCACACAACACTTCCGCTGGGTCGGGCTGTATTTTTGGGCTAACCAGTTAGCTCCAAAAACGGAGCCTTGCTCACTAATAAACAAAGCGATTAACACCACGCCAGTCTCCGCCCGTACGGGTCACCATCCCTCACGCCATCGCTGAAATATATCCCTTTACTACGCATAAAGAAAATATAGGTTATTATGGAGGGATAGGGACAAAAAACTTTTCAAAAATAGCGTAAAAAGGAGTCGCCACTTTACCGATTTTAGCCAATAAAAAACGACTTTTTTAAGCAAATATCAACACCAAAGTTGATGCTGCGGAGAGATATTTTCAAGAAGAATAAAGGACGGGGCACCGAAAATGTTGTTCATTTCTAAATACTTTTTAGTTCACCCGTCCATTTCATATGGATTGCCACGGGCAAAGCCCGTCAACGAGCAAAAGTTCTCGCCATGAGGAGAAGGGGCATTCATCTTGAAAAAAGCCAGGCGTGTGTGAGACTTCAAAATCATTGTTCTATATCTTTATTTGATTTCGAGTAGGTTTTTGAGTAAGTTGCTTGTGTTTTTGATTCAAAGAGCGGTTATATTTTAAATAAAATTCAGAAAAGCTAAAAGTATTTTATATTTGCTTTATGATTGACTACCAACTCATCCCCAGCCCCTGCTATCTGTTAGAAGAGTCTAAATTAAGACGAAATCTAGAGCTTTTAGATTATGTGCAAAAAAAGAGTGATACCAAAATAATTGTTGCTCTAAAAGGTTATAGTATGTGGAGTACCTTCCCTATTATTGCTGAGTACTTGCCTGGAGCTACTGCTTCTAGTTTAAACGAAGCACTCTTAGCAAAGAACGAAATGAAAAAAGAAGTCCACCTTTATGCACCATTATTTGAAGATCATGAGATCGATGAAATCCTCAGTCTGGCAAATCACATCAGTTTTAATAGTTTTTCTCAATGGAAACGATTCAAAGAAAAAACGCTCGCCGCTAAAGTTAGTCCTGGTTTAAGGGTGAATCCAGAGTATTCTAGCGTGAGCACAGATCTTTATAATCCATGCGGACGCTTTTCTCGTCTTGGTATCACCTTAAAAGAGTTCGATGAAAACAAATTGGAAGGGATTGAAGGTTTGCATTTTCACGCACTTTGTGAAGAAAATGTAGATGCTTTGGAAAAAGTTTTAGAAGCTTTTGAAAGTAAATTCTCTAAGTGGATACCTCAAATGAAGTGGGTGAATTTTGGAGGCGGTCACCATATTACTCGTGAAGATTATAATGTAGAAAGGCTGATTCAAATATTAATAGATTTTAAGAAACGATACCCACAAACACAAGTAATCCTAGAGCCAGGAGAGGCTGTGGGCTGGCAAACAGGGGATTTAATCGCTACAGTTGGAGATATTGTCAAAAATGAAATGGATATTGCGATTCTCAATATTTCTGTGAGTGCTCATATGCCTGATTGTTTAGAAATGCCTTATCGACCCGAAGTTCAAAACGCTGCTTTGCCAAACGAAAAAACTTATACTTATCGCTTGGCTGGAAACACTTGTTTAGCTGGAGATGTGATTGGAGACTATTCTTTTGATAAAGCTCTACAAGTCGGGGATAGAATTGTTTTTAAAGATATGATTCATTATACTATGGTCAAAACCACTTTTTTTAATGGAGTTCGACACCCAAATATTGGTATTTGGACTCAAGACAATCAATTTCGGTGGGTTCGTCAATTCACTTATGAACAATTTCGCGACAAACTATGATTACGAATAGTGAAATAGAAACTTTTGAGTTTGCTAAAGAGTTTTCTAAAAAATTAATTGTGGGAGATGTGATCGCTATTGCGGGCAATTTAGGAGCAGGAAAAACTATTTTTTCAAAGGGAATCTGTGAAGGATTGGGTTACAGAGGCCTTGTAAATTCTCCAACTTACACTATTGTTCACGAATACCCCCATAGTCCCCCCATTTACCACTTGGACTTGTATCGTTTAACAGAACATAGTAGTTTAGATGAAATTGGTTTTGACCAATACTATTTTAAACAAGGGATCACACTGATTGAATGGCCCGAACGCCTTGGAAAAGGAGTGATTGAACTTAGTTATTGGGTGCAAATCCAACACTCCATTGACGAACAAAGAGAAATTAGGGTGTTGACGAAGGATTTTCCTCGTTAGGAATCGCTGCTTGAATAGCGGCCCATAAAGCATGGGCTTTTTCCCACTCTGTCCATTGACTTATGAAATCTTCTTCTAAAAACAACAAAGGTTTTTGTATTTTGTCCATGGATTTAAAAGCTTCTAATGAATCACCTTGATTGAAACTGATTTCTACTAGGTGAAAAACATCCACTTGAGCAGCCCTTAAATCGGTAATATACCCTAACCTTTCTTGACGGACTAATTCCATTGAGTCAGTGACATAAGACAAGCTCCAAGTTTTTTCGTAGCATGCTTCACTAGATAAATAGTCTTTTGCTTCAAATAAAAGATTGCATTCGGTGAACTGCTTTAATCCCTTCTTTTTAACATTTTGGAAATAATAATAGCCGCCTGTAATTAAAGCCGCAATGACTAAAAGAAAAACAGCGTCTTGCCAACTCATAAAACGAGTAGGTTCCGGGGTTTTAACCTCATCACTATCCTCGTCTTCAAGAGGGGTTTTGTTCATAAAATTCATAAAGCTAATCATAAGCTTAATATAGTTTTTTGAATTTCAAAAAAAGGAAAAATAATCACAAAATTGAAAAAACTTGTGCATACAAGTAGATTTGCTTTAATAAACTTGCAAAACCATTGGCTCTTGTAGGAGAAAGACCCACATTCAAGCCTATTTCTTGAAAAAAATCTGGTGATGAGCTCAAAATATCTTGAGGTTTTTCTCCGTTATAAATTTTTAATGCTAAAGCTCCTAAGCCACGACTGATTAGGGGGGAATCACTTCCACTTTCTGTGTCCATATAAAAGTATAAAAGCCCTTCTTTAAACTCGGGTATTAAATACATACGAGTTGCACAACCTTGAACCAAAAACTTTTCTTCGAATAGAGAGGAGTCTATGGACGGGTGCTCTTTGGATAATTTCATTAAATACTTCCATTTATCGTCTGGATTTTGAAAAGCACTAAAAACTTTTTGTATTTCTGCTTGGTTATTTTTTATAGACATAATTTACCTAATAAAAGATCGCATTTTCCATATGAGACTGGGAGTGGATATTAAAACAGCGATTACAATTCTAAATAATGATGTTTTTTCTCTAGAAAGACGACTTAAACGATGTGTCGCTTTATTGAATTGCTTGTCCGTGACTTTTGAGAAAACTCTTTTTGCTTTATAAAGCCGCATATGCTCTTTACCCAAAGCTTTCATCCATAAATCAAGGTAGTTTTTTTCAATTTTTTGTCGATTTTCAAATGAGTCTTCGGACATCCATCTCAACACACAATCACTCAATAACTCCGCATTTAACATAGACTCTACTATGCCAGAACGACTGATTGGGTTGACCACACTAGCAGAATCACCCACTTTAAAATAACCATTTCTTGCTATGGCTTTTTTGGATTGCCCACAGGCAATCATCCCTCCAAAAACACCTTTTATTTTTGCATTTGGATAATCTTTTGAAATGAATCTTTCTAGTTGCTTTTTTAGAGAGTGTGTTTTTGGAGCATCGCGACCCAAAACTAAACCGATATTCACCTGATTATGGTCGCGTGGAAAAAGCCAAGCATAGCCACCTGGAAATTCAGAACCAAAAAACAATTCAATATGTTCTTTGCTATGCTCTACACCTTCTACTATTGCAAAAATAGCCGACTCCAAATCGATATTGCCAGCCTCTAAACCCGCCAATTCTGGCACACTCTTTGAAAGCTTAGCTCCAGCACCTGTTGCATCTATAAGCACTGTTGTTCTGATGTCTAAAGCTTCTCCATCTCTTTTTACAGACAAGTTCCATTGTCCGTTAGGCTCATAGTTAAGCTTTGTACATTGGGTGTTGAAGTGAGACAAGACTCCTATGTCTGTAGCAGCATCCGCTATGTCTTTATGAAAAAGTGGTCTATTTAAAATCACACCACAATCTTTACTATAAAACTCTGCTCGTTTTCGACTTGGAGATGTAAAGTAAATTCCAGAAATAGACTGTCTCACCCACTCTTTTTTTGGTTCCCACAATTTAGAAAGACGATCCAAAGAAACAGCTTCAGCACAAAAAGCAGGCTCTGTCCAAGGCTCTTTTTTATCTAATAGTAAAACTTTATATATTCCTCTAGATTTTTTTTGAATTTCATAAGCAGCCTTTAAACCAGCTGGTCCAGCACCACAAATCACAATGTCATATTGCAAAATCTTAATTTTATCCATAATATTTGAATATTAGCTTTTATTTTGAATGTTTTTTTCTTTTAGGTAGTTCTTTTTTATTTTTTTTAATTATTTTAGACTTATCTGTTTTTTGATTATTCTTCTCCAAAGGAATCACTACATGAATAAGAACATTCCATTTATTTTCAAGTTTTGTCTTTTACTTGTCACTACAATGACTTTAAACTCTTTTGCACAAGAATCTGATTGGCGAAATCAAGACATTAGAGTTTCTTTTAGAGACAAACGCATTGATAACTTTAGATTCGATAATGCGCGTGCAGTCAAAGGAATCACTGACTTTCAACGATCCACAGGAGACAAGCCTTCCTTTGCTAAAGCAAGTCTTGTGGATGTTAATTTTCAAAATGCCGTTATATCCAATGCTAACTTCACTAACGCAGATTTAACTGGGGCTACACTCAGTGGAGCTGACATTAGAAACACTTCTTTTGAAGGGGCAAACATGCAAAATGCAAATTTGTATCGTGCCACTTTGTTAGAAAGCTCATTCCCTAAAACCAACTTGCAAGGGGCACGCCTAGATGCTATGAAGGTTTCTGACCGTGCTAATTTTAGCAACTCTAATTTAGCCAATGCTTCTTTAACCGATATGGATTTAACTAAAGCCACTTTTAAAGGTTCTAATTTGACCAATGCTACTTTTGCTCGTTCACTGATGGGAGAGGCTAACTTATCCAAAACCACTGTAGAAAACACTAACTTTTCTGGGTGTAACTTAATTAGTGCCTCGTTTAGTGGTGTTTATCTTAAAAATGTAAATTTTTCAAGAGCAGGTCTTTCAAAAACCAAATTCAATGGTGCTAAATTTGATAATGTAAATTTCAATTCTGCAGACCTTTCTTTAACTACATTTAATAAAACAGACTTCTCTAGGTCTCAGATAGAAAAAGCTTCCTTTGCTCAAGCCACACTCAAAAAAATGAATTTTAACAACCAAAATTTAACCGGTGTCATTTTTGATAAAGGTAGAATTTTAGGTAGTTCTTTTGAAAGCACAAAACTCACAGGAGCTTCTTTTTTTGATACAGAAGTGAATAAAGTAGTTTTTCAAAAAGCAGATTTATCAAAATCTGTCTTTGACGGGACTTATATTCGAAAAAACATCTTTGATTTTGCTGACCTCACTAAAGCAAATTTCTCTAACTCAACTATAGAAATGACAGACTTTACTAGTGCTCAAGCTTCTGGTGCTAATTTTTCTGGAGCTACCCTTAGAAAGGTAAACTTTAGAAACACTAATCTACAAGGAGCTCGTTTTAACGCCGACACCAAAATGGAAGAAGTAGACTTTTCGGGTGCTAATCTTTCTGGAGCAAAAATCGAACGATTTACAGCAAAGAAAGTCATATACGATGCAAACACTAAATTCCCAAGTGGCTTTGAACCTCGTCAATACGGCTTCACACGACCAGGTGAAAAAGCTGCCTCTGTTGTGGTATCACCACAGACTCCTGTCACCTCTAAAACAGCTATTCAATCGAACGAACAGTCTCAACCTACGAAACGAAGAAAAAAACGAGCAGCTCCGGTTCAATAACTTTCAAAAACAGCCGTCTTGGCTGTTTTTTTTATCATTTTTTTTAATACTCATTAAAAAGTGATGTGCTATATTTTTATCTCGCCACTATTCTCTCTACTTTTAGTAAGTAAATTTTGTTGTTTTTTAATATGTCTGAGTTTAAATGATCAATGCAATTACAAAAAATCTAAATATATGCATTGAACTTGTCGATACACACTCTTTATGTTCTACTAAAAAAAACCTTTTTATAATTAAAAATTGGTATCTTTTTTAATCATAAACTTTTTCAATTTTCCATCCCCATGAGTTTGTTCAGTGAAAGGAGTATTTAAAATGTCCAACAAAAAAAATAAGATAGAATACATTTGTGAAAACTGCAAAATGTCTTTTTCTAAATGGGTTGGAAAGTGCCCTCACTGTAACTCTTGGGATTCACTCAAAGAACACGAAATAGAAACTCCTAATGAATCCAGAGGCCTGGGCGGAAAAAATGTTAGCTCTAAACCCACTCCTCTCCATAGTATTCACACCGAAGACACCAAGCGATTGAGTTCTGCTAACTCCGAATTTGACAGGACCCTAGGGGGAGGACTAGCCCCTGGCTCGCTCATTTTAATAGGGGGTGATCCAGGTATCGGTAAATCCACTCTAGTTTTGCAGACACTGGCACTCATGTCTGCAGCTCAAGTAAAAACCTTGTATGTGAGTGGCGAAGAAAGTGCGGTTCAAGTCAAAATTAGGAGTGAAAGATTGCAAGTGTCTGGTAGTGACATGCTATTGATGTGTGAGACAGATTTACAAAAAATCTTAAAAGAAGCAAAAAAAGTAAAACCTCAAGTGATGGTGATCGACTCTATTCAAACTGTTTATAAATCAGAACTTCCTGGGACTCCCGGGAGCATCACGCAGCTTCGAGAAAGCACATTAGAGTTAATGATTTATGCTAAAAACAGTAATTGCATTACTATTTTAGTGGGACATGTGACCAAAGATGGTCAAATTGCAGGGCCTCGTATTTTGGAACACATGGTGGATACGGTAGCTTATTTTGAAGGCGATAGAAATCATCAATATCGAATACTAAGGACTATTAAAAATCGATTTGGAGCCACCGACGAAATCGGTGTTTTTGAGATGACTTCCAAAGGTTTAGAGGCGGTCAAAAACCCTAGCAAAGTATTTTTACAAAATGAAAACAACCCACTTCCTGGAAGTGTAATTAGTTGCACTTTAGAAGGTTCTAGAGCGCTTCTTTTTGAAACTCAGGCCTTGGTTTCTCAAAGCAATTACGCCGTAGCTCAAAGAGTAGCTGCTGGCATTGACCCTAAAAGACTCACCATTATACTGGCTTTACTCGAAAAATTTGCAGGCATTCGCGTAGGAAATTCCGATGTGTTTTCTTCCATTGCAGGAGGGCTCAAAGTAAAAGATTCTGGAACTGATTTAGCTTTGGCTTTAGCAATTGCTTCTAATATACTCAACATTGCCATGCCCAAACAAAGTTTAGCTATTGGAGAACTTGGTTTATCTGGAGAGTTACGCTCTGTAAGCCTGTTGGAATGGCGAATCAAAGAAGCCATCCGTTTGGGATTTAAAAACATTTTAATTCCAAAATCTGGCAAGTCTCCTCCCCATAGTTCTGATTTAAATTTAATTAAAATAGCAGATATTCAAGAAGCTATTGCATGGCTTCAAGATCAAAAATAAAGCCCCTTCCATAAGAAAGAGGCTTTTTTAGAGTAGCGTGTACGGGGTTCGAACCCGTGTTACCGGCGTGAGAGGCCAGCGTCCTAGACCACTAGACGAACACGCCAAATGGACAAAACAAAGATACTAAAACTAGTTCCTATAGTAAAGGTCTAAATTATCCTGAATTTTGGCACTATGTTCCAAGTTATTAATAAAATCATTAAAAACAAAATTCGTTTCAAAACGAAAGGCATTTAGAATTTCTGAAGCTACGGTCTCGTTTAGAGTTTCTTCTGAAGCTTCTGTTTTGTTTACTAGTTTTAACATAAAAGCCGAAGATTCTCCAGGAACTACAGAGCTCCACTCTCCTACTTTTAATCCTTTTAGTGCCTTTACAAAAGACTCACTTCCAAAACCAACTCCTGGCACATAAGAATCTATAGAAGTAGACAAGTTCTCAATAGAAACCTTATCTATAGAAAGGCTAGAATCTAGAGAAATTGAATCTTTTTTGTCTAATGCTTTAACTTTTGCTTCTACTGATTTTAAATAAGTTGCTGCAGCTTCTACGGCCTTTTTTTGAAGTAAGGATTCTTCTATGTTCTTATAAAAAGCACTTAGACTTCTAGTTCCAGCTTTTAGACTATCTTTTTTTGAAGCGAGAAAAACATAACTTTTATTCTTTAAAACATTAGAGATGGGTCCAGAGTTCACCTCGGGGCGTTCCTTGTTTGCAAAAGCATAGGCACTTAGACCAGGTATAAAACCCAAAGATGAGATCGAATCTTCTTTGGTCAACCAGTCAGACTCTAAAACACTCAAACCATTGGATTGAACTGAAGCACTAAAGTTTTTAGATTTTGAAAAATCCACTTTAACTTGCTCTAAAATCAATTCAAGGCTATCTATTGTTTCTGAAGAAGGCGTGACGGTGAGCAAAATATGAGAAACTTTCACGAGTTCTGCATCTGAAGAATCTAGTTTTTTGCCGTGAGATTTAATGATATGAAAACCATACTGAGTGCGAACAGGCTCTGATATAGCACCTGAATCTAAAGAAAATGCAACAGCTTCAAATTCTTTGACCCAAACTCCTTTGGCAGTATAATCTCCTAAAAGACCACCTTGCTCAGCACTCTGTAAATCTTCTGAACTGATGCGAGCTAAATCCTCGAAGTTGGTCCCTGTAGAAGAGTCTGCAAGTTGATTATATAAGGTCATCGCATAATCTTTCACTTTTTCTTCATCAGAAGGAGTTGGCTTTAGAGGGATTATAGCATATTGAAGTTTTACAAGATCTTTTTCAATATAAAAACTATCTGGATGAGATTGGAAATAAGCCTTAACCTCGGCACTATCCACCACATGATCACGATTAAAATCAGAAGCCTTAACAGATGCTACTTCTAATTCATACTCTGTCAGACGGCGTTTTGCATTGTACGAAGCTTCTAAAGAAGTTGGATGCAAAGCTGCAGATACAAAAAGTTGCAATTGCTTTAAAGGAATGGTGGAATGTTTTAGCTCCATCTCGTAATTCATCATGGATTGCCATTCATATGCTTGAGGTGTCTTCAACCAAGCCTCAAAAGACTCTTTATTAAAAGCAGTATCTAGCAAAAATTGTGGAAGAGTAGCGATATAATTTTGCACCCTTTGATTGGCTTCTTCGGGATTGCTTGCCCCTTGTTGAATAATGTAAAGCCGTTGCTGGGCTTCTTGACTCACAATACTACGAACCACATCTGGATTATGACTGATTTCTTGCTGCATTTCTGTAACAGAAGCCACTAAACCCGTGTTTTCAAAGATTTTTGAAAGTAAATGTTCACGAACAAAAGACTGAAAAACATCGTTCCTTAATTTGGCATGTTGTTCATCGCTAAGAGATTCACCTTGAGAACGGTTTGCAGTAATTTGTTTTAACCTCATATCAAAAGTTTCGTGAGATAACTTTTCACCGTTAATAGTCCCTACAGGAAACTGTGTAGTATGCTCTGGCAATCGATCCATTGCAAGCAAGCCAACGGTAATACCCACGGCAAAAACTACTATAATCCATTTTGCTTTTTCATTTATCCAGGTTAACATTAAAAAACTCCATAAAAATTAACTTGCATAATTTAGTAATTATCAAAAGTTTCTGTGAAAGAAAAGAAAAAACAAAGTATAAAACACGATATTTTTTAGTTAAATCTCTAAAAAGTTGTTTTTTATCAAAAACACACCAAAACAGAGTGCTCTAATCAAAGTCTAATCTATTTTATTAAAAACATCTAGCTTTTAGTTTAATTTTTTTCTATTTATTCTTTCAAATCACCCTTTTACATGGGACTATTTTGTACGATGTATTAATTATTGGTGCTGGTATTTCTGGATTAAGTGCCGCCATTTATGCAGCGGAAAGAAAGCTTTCTGTATTGCTCCTCACCAAAGGGTATCGACCCGATGGTTCTACTAATTATGCCCAAGGTGGCATTGCCACTGTCACTAGTAAAGAAGACTCTTTTGAATATCACATCGAAGACACTATCTTAGCAGGTGCAGGCTTGTGCAAAAAAAATAGAGTTCGAATATTAGCACATAATGGACCTCAAACCATAGAACAACTTATAAAATGGGGCGTTCGCTTCACCACAAACCCTTCTCAAAAAAAATCAAAACACTTCGACTTGCATTTAGAAGGTGGACACAGTCACAAACGCATTTTACATTCGGCTGACCTTACAGGAAAAGAAATGATGCGTGCTCTTTTACTAGAAATAAAAAAACACAAAAACATTCATTTTTTAGAAAACTCTAGCATTCACGAACTGATAGTCCAGGACAATCCCAAACGCTGTATTGGGGCTCAAATCATACACCAAAAAACAGGTGTGTTAAGCTCTATATATGCAAAAACCACCATCATCGCTACTGGAGGGGCGGGTCGTTTGTGGCTTCATAGCACCAATCCCGTCGATAGTACTGGAGATGGAATGGCTGTTGCCGCAAGAGCAGGAGTGGCTTTACAAGATATTGAGTTTATGCAGTTTCACCCCACTTCTTTGCATGCCCCTCAATTAAAAAAAACTTTCTTAATTTCAGAGGCTGTTCGTGGTTTTGGAGGGATTCTTAAAAACAAAAAAGGCCTTCCTTTTATGGACACAGTCCATCCACTAGGCTCTTTGGCTCCTCGAGATATAGTAGCCAGAGAAATCCACAAAGAAATGGAAAAAACAAAAGAATCCAATATGTATTTAGACTGCACTCACAAGAGTGAAAAAGATTTGCAAAAACAATTCCCTAATATTTTTGCAAAATGTTTAGAAATCGGGATAGATATGAGTAAAGACTGGGTTCCAGTGGTACCTGCAGCTCATTATATGTGTGGTGGAATCCTGGTGAACTCTGAATCAAAAACCGAAATCGATGGACTCTATGCTTGTGGAGAAGTCGCTGCCACTGGAGTTCATGGAGCCAATCGATTAGCCTCAAACTCACTTTTAGAAAGTGTGGTCTTTGCAATACGAGCCATTCAAAACATCATCAAAACTAAGCAAAACGAAATTACTTTTAGTGTTCCCCAAACCACTCCTCAAACTGTAAATTTAAGTGAATCCAAATATTGGAAAGAAAAAAAAATCACACTACAAACAATCATGTGGGATTACTGTGGAATTGTACGAAACACTCAAAAATTAAAAACAGGCTTACAAAAAATCAGAGATTTAGAAGTGGATATAGACAAGTACTTGTCAAAAAACGAAGTTCCAAACATCCATTTTTTAAGTTTTAGAAATGCAGTGCAAAATTCGAAAATGATTTTTCAAAGTGCCTTAAAAAGACGCGAATCCAGAGGTTTACACTATACTCTAGACTACCCTCATAAAAACAAACACCCCAAAAGGAATCGGATTTATCTAAATTCATAAAGCCAAAAACAAGCGAGTGCTTTGACTTTTGATCAATGGTTCATAGAATATTTTTTTCTTCATACGAATAATAGAGCTACTGTGTTTTACTTCTACCCTCATTTTCTCATTTCAATTTATTTAAACACAAATTCAAATGACTAACACAATAAAAAAACATTTAAACAAAGTCTATTTTAAAAACCAATGATTTTTTGACTCCAAACAGGAAGTTTTTGAATAGCAAGCAAAATGTTTTTACAAGCCTTACTATATTTATAAAATGAATTCAGAACAAAGATCATCCAAGGGAAACAGAAAACCTCGAAAAATGGGGGCTTACACGCCAACGCAAAAAATAGGGACAGGAGCCATGGGCGAAATATGGCTGTGTCATGACCCTTCTTTGGACAGGATGGTCATCGTAAAGCAAATGATTCCAAGCCTGACTGCATACGAAGAATTGAACCTTAGATTCCAGAGAGAGGCTGCTTTACTCGCTCATTTAAGGCACCCAAACATAGTCCACGCCTATTCCCTTTGGCAAGAACAAACGGGGGCTCTTTCCTTGGCCATGGAGTTTGTGCACGGCAAAACACTGCGAGAAATTTTAGATATCCAAGCCACTCCTCCTCTGTTTATCACACTTCATTTTTTGCACGAAATCTTGCAGGTTTTAGCTTATGCACACGATCGTAAAATCATACATCGAGATTTAAAGCCCAGTAACATGATGATCGACAAAAATGGCCATGTCAAACTTTTAGACTTTGGAGTGGCTAGAAATGAACACGCCAATCAAGACATGACACAGCCTGGCAGCCTTTTGGGCACAGCCGCCTACATGAGTCCAGAGCAAATCACAGGCCAAGGAGTGACCAATCAATCCGACTTATTTAGCCTTGGAATTGTAGCCTTTGAAATGCTCACCGGCAAGCATCCTTTTAGGGGAGAAAACTTAGAACTCACTACACAGTATATTTTAAATGTGAAGATTCATAAAAACTTTTTCAAAAAAAACACACCAAGAAAACTACGAACTTGGACTTGTAAAATGTTAGAAAAAAGGCCTCAAAAGAGATTTAAAACCGCTCAAGAAGCTGCAGACGCACTAGCCATTATCATGCAAGGTTTACCAAGGCAGTTAGATCATCACGCCAGTCACTGGTACCACTCTTTAATAGATAGTAATTTTGAGTTTTTAGCCCCCACCATCAAAACGAACAAAAAACTTTGGATACTCGGCTTTCTATTTATTTTAAGTGTTTTACTTCACTTTTTAATTTTCTTTTTAAAGGCCTAATCTCCAATGAATTGGATAGACATTATTTGCCTCAGTCTAATTATTATTTTTAGTTTATTAGGTTTTATTTCGGGTTTTGTCAAAAGTTTTTTTAAGCTCCTTGCTTGGATTTTAGGTTTCGTTGGTGCCTATTTTGCCTTTGATTTATTTGGTGCTTTTATATATTCAAACATAGAAATCTCTATGTTATCACTACGATTGATTTGTTGGATAGCGGGCTTTTTGATTCCTTTTATAAGCATGCAAATTTTATGCTATTTTTTAAATCGAATCATCAGCAAAAGTTTTTTTAGTAGCTTCAATCGTATCGGAGGCCTTGCATTTGGCTTTTTTAAAAGTTTGATTGCATGCTATTTACTTTTAAGCGTGATACACTTGATTCCTGCAATCCATGATTTCAAAGAAAAAAGAGACGCCGCCGTTGCTTCTCAAGTTTACCAGTACATCCACCAAGAAAAACCTATCGATTTCTCCTTTTAAAAAACCTAAATTCAATGCATGCTACTATCCAAATAGCTTTAACATAACATTGTTTTGAAGTCTCAGAAACGCCTGGTTTTTAAGGGCTCAAGCTCCAAAAAACACTTTTTATTTTTTTTCTAAAATATTCTTATCTAAATAGAAAAGCATCGTTCAAACGCTATTCATAGCCAGGCGTGTGTGAGACTTCTATCCAAAAAAAACGATGCTTTTAAAAATGATTTTTCTATTAATGCCTGTTTTTTAAATCGTGATGCACTCTTCGAATATTTTCTAAAATTAAGTCTTCATCTTTTACTTTTTTATTTTCAATTAAAGGTTTGCCATTACAAATCACTTGATGGATAGCCCTAGAGTCCGCCGAGTACACCCAATTCGAGTGCAAGTGATGCATTGGGAGCATGCGTTCATTATTTAAATCCACTAGTATAGCGTCGGCATCTTGTGTTTCTTTTATTTCTCCAGCATTCCATTGGTAAGCTTTTGCACCAGCAAGGCTAGCCATCGAAAACGCTTCTTTAGCATTTAAAACTTCTGGATCTCCCTCTGTTTTGGCTAATAAAGCTGCGATTTTCATTTCTTCTAACATGTCTAAGTTATTATTAGAAGCCGCACCATCTGTGCCCAAAGCCACCGATATTTGAGCCTTTTGCAAGGCTTTCATATTGAGTTTTCCGCTAGAAAGCTTCATGTTAGAAACAGGACAATGCACCAAAGAAACTTTTCTTTTTTTTAGAATTTGGATTTCTTTTTCATTCAAATGCACAGCATGAGCCAACACCACATTTTCATCTAAAACACCTAGGCTTTCTAAATACTCTACCGGTCGCAGGCCAGTTTTTTTAAGACAAGTTTCTACCTCTTCCTTTGTCTCCGATATATGAGAATGTAAAACTAAACCTAGATTTCGAGCCTCTCTAGCGCAGCGCTTCCATAAATCACTTTCGACTGCATAAATAGAGTGTGGCATTACTGCCAGTTTTATCCTAGGGTGCACCGATTTCATTTCTTTTAAAAAATCAAAGTTTTTTTCTATTGCATTTTTGTCCATCAGATTTTCTGCAAAAGTCACTCCAATAGTGGCCTTGACCCCCGATTCTATCACCGCTCGAATTGTTTCTTCTCGGTGCCAATACATATCAGCAAAAAACACCGTGCCCGAATGAATCATCTCTAAAATAGCCAATCTAGAAGCCCAATAAATATCCTCTTTTTGGAGTTTGGATTCTTGCACCCAAATGTATTCATGGAGCCACTTGAACAAGCTCATGTCATCGGCATAACCTCTAAGTAAAGTCATCGCAGCATGCGTATGGGCATTGTAAAAAGCAGGCAATATGGCTTTTTGAGAAGCATCTACAATTTTTGTGTCCGTATCTAAGCTATTTAGAGGGATGTGAGTGGATATTTTCTTAAAAATTCCATTTTGAATTAAAACATCTACAATTTCAGAATCTTTATAAACTGAGTGGATTAAAAGTGATGACATTGATGGCATAAAACGACCTTGAGGTATTTATAACTATTTAAAAACTTTGAGAAAACAATCATTTTTTTAACTTAATCCATAAAATCTTAAAAAAACTAACAATTGTTATAATAATATCTTTACTAAAAACTTCTTTTTTTGTGTTTTTCTTTAAAAACATAGCAAAGAGTATTTGCAAAACCTATACTATAAATATGAACAATCTTCAACCAGAAAAACTTCCTTTAACTAGACAAGAGTTTTCTCGTTTAAAAATATTTCATAATGTTTGCTATGAAAGCATCGCTGGCTATCTACTCCACTCTCATATAGAAACTTTTGATGCTGGCACCACACTTATTTCTCCCGATAATTCAGTAAAACGGCTCATTGTACTACTAAAGGGCGAATTAGAAATTCAAATCACTTCTGATAAAAAAACGACTATCAATACAATAGAAGAAGGGAACTGTGTAGGAGAAATTTCTATTTTTGATAACTCTAATCCTAGTGCTTGGGTTAGATGCTCCAAAAAAAGCTCCGTCCTTATTATTCCAGGCTATACTATCCTTGCTATGCTGCATGCTTCCCACGATCTATGCCTCAATTTTTTACACCTTTTGAGTCAAAGAGTTCGTTATAGCAATGAAATCGTTCGTGACAATGAATTTCACATTCGATGCATCGAAGAAGCCTCCAAAATAGACTCTCTCACAAGCCTACACAATAGACGATGGCTGCAAGAAATGTACTCCAGAGAGCTCAAAAGAAGTCATGCAGGAAACTTTAAGTTGTGTGCACTCATGCTAGACATCGATCACTTTAAAGCAATCAATGACACGCACGGCCATATAGCTGGAGACTCTGTTTTGGTTCAACTGGCTAGTATTTTAAACGAAAGTTTAAGGCCTTCAGATATGCCTGTTCGATTTGGAGGAGAAGAGTTTTCTGTTTTCTTGCCTGGAACTCATACAGATAACGCCAAAGTGATAGCAGAAAGGATTCGGAAAAATATGGAAAAAAACATTTTTATACTTCCAAATCAAAAGCAAGTGAAAATCACAGTGAGTATAGGCTTTGCTAAAAGAGAGAGTACAGACACAGTGGAATCTCTGATCGAAAAAGCAGACCAAGCCTTGTATTATGCCAAAGAAAATGGCAGAAATAAAGTGGCTATGTACTTAGAAAAAGGAGAATTCTTTTTGTTTTAATTTTAAATGGATCACAAAAAAACTGTATGTTAAACTTTATTTTTCGATTTATTCTCTAAAAGTCCCTGTACTTCTTTTGCAAAAGAAGAAAGGCTTGGATCTCTTGCCCCCATTAATAAAATAGTATCTTCTGCTTTTGCCATTTCTACCATTTTTAGAGCAGCATCTTTTCTATCTTCAAAAAAATACGCCTCGACTCCCAACTCTAATAAATCATCGACTAAATCTGCACTAGAAACATCTTTTTTCGCTGTCCCTCCTGCATAATATATTTCAGAAAAAAACACACAGTCATTTTCTATGTCTGTACTTGCTTTTCTGAGTGTTTTATTAAATGTGCTGACAAAATCTTGACGCAAAAAACGAGTGGGCCCATAGCCATGAGGTTGAAAATAGGCAATCACCCTTCCTTCTGTAAAAGCTTGAACACTTTTTAGACTGGCTTCTATTTTTGCTGGATTATGGGCAAAATCATCCATCAAAGTCACACCCGAAAAGACGCCCAAAACTTGATGCCTGCGATCTATCCCAGAAAAAGAAGACAAAGCTTCTGAAATAAGCTCAATGGGGACCCCTATTTGAAGAGCCACCGTACTTGCAGCCAATGCGTTTTCCATATTGTGTTTTCCTGGCATATTCAACTCAAAACGGACCAAAGAAGCTTGGTAACGCACTCTAAAAGATATTTTATGACCGTGTACCCTTAAGTCTGTGCCCTGCACTGCGATATGATTTTCGTTGCCAAAATCTAAGTGCCTTCCCATGCTCAACGACTTGGCATGGTCATTTGCGTCGTTTACAATCAAAATCCCTTTCTTTTTTTTGATATTATCAGCAAAAGATTTGAATATTTCTAAAAGTTCTGGAGTTTCTTTATGGTCCTTTTCAATGTTTAAAATAAGCCCTATGTCTGGAGCGTAACGAGCAAGTGTGCCGTCGCTTTCATCGGCTTCGATCACCAGCCATTCCCCAAAATTGGAGACCGCATTCCCTATTTCACCTTTTTTTTCTAGTGAGACCAAAGGAGCCCCTGTGATTAGAGATGGAAACAAATTTGCATAATCTAAAATATGATAAATCATTGCTGTGACGGTGCTTTTTCCACTAGTACCACTCACTGCGATAGTTTTTGTGGTTTCTGAAATATAAGATAATATCTCACTTCGATGGTATATTGAAAGCCCCATTTTTTTTGCTTCGATTAAATCTTTATTGGTGTCTTCTATAGCCGAACTCACCACCACACAAGAATAATTTTTGAGGCCAGACGCATCTTGTAAAAAACACTCTATACCCAATGCTTCTAATTGCTTTTGAATTAAAGGTGGACTGTTTTTATTAAAAACTCGATCGGAACCACCGGTTTTAAAAGACTTGCCATTTAAATATTGAGCTATAGCACTCATTCCCACACCGGCTAAACCAATGAAATAAAATGAGTTTGTTTGATTATGGACTGGATTCATAGAATACCTATTTTAAAAGATTTGGATCGATCGTAGGTTCAAAGCCAGGTGCTACAATTTCTTCTGGCTTTTCACCTTTGCTTAAAGCTCGTTTTTCTTCTTTTTTCTGGAGCTTTTCTAATTCAATTTCTTTTTTTCGTGCTATCCTTTCTTTCTTTTTTTGTAACCTTTCTGCCCTAGTTAAACGCGTTTTAATAGGCGGAGCTTCATAAGCCTCTTCAATATTAGTGTCTTCTTCTGGGATTTCAAAGCGTCTGTCGGATTCATATGTCTTAAAGAAACTTTGACTAAAACTTGGTAAATCACTTGGGGCTTCTTTTCTTAAAAAAGAAAGCAGGTTTTCAAAATTTTCTTCTAAAGGTATTTTGAAATCCATTTGCTTTTTTGTGTTCGGATGGATTAAAGACAATTCTACTGCTTGTAAAATCTGAGACGGTGCTAGATTCAAAGCATTTTGAGCCACTTCACGCATCAATACAGGGATTCGCGTTAAGCTGGTCTCTCTTCCTTCGTAAATAGGATCACCTATAATAGGATTTCCAATATAACGGCTATGCAAACGAATTTGATGTGTTCGACCTGTTTCTAAAGAAAATTCAATAAAAGAAGCAAAGCTAAAAAGCTCTAAAACTCGGTAATGTGAAATAGCTTCTTTACCAGAATCATCGACCATCATTTTTAATCTATTTTTAGAGTCTCTTATTATTGGAGCCGAAATGGTAGCTTCTAAATCTCTGGGATGTCCCCAAACTATAGCCTTATATGTGCGTTTTAAAGTCCGTTTTTCAAGCTGTTCTGCTATAAATCTATGAGAGTAATCATTTTTTGCCACTAACATTATCCCGGCAGTATCTTTATCTAGTCGGTGTACAATGCCTGGTCTAAAAGGACCATTAATCAGTGACAAATTATTTTGAAAATGATACAATAAAGCAGAAGCTAGAGTTCCTTTTTGGACACCACTCCCTGGATGAACGACCATCCCTTTGGGCTTATTTATCACCGCCATGTCTTCATCTTCATAGACAATATTTAAAGGAATGTTTTCGGCTTCTAGATGACTAGACTCTTGAACTGGGAGTTCTAAGACTTGAATTTCAATGTCTGGAATTATTTTAAAATTCTTTACCAGAGCTTTACCATCTAAAAGGACTAAATCATTTTGAATTAACTTTTGAATTTCAGTCCTTGAAAAGTCTTTTAACTCTTTTTGTAAAAATCGATCCAAACGCTCCCCTATATCTTTGTGAGTGACTCTAATGGATAGCATTTTTCAATTCTTTTTCTTTTTTAATTAATGAATGGGTTCTCTTTAACAAAATGGGAGAGATAAAAATCAAAACGACCCCGATAGTCACATAACTATCGGCCACATTAAAGACCGGAAATCGAGTCATGATAAAATCAGGAAAGTCACAATCAATAAAATCTACCACTTTTCCAATACGCATTCTATCCACAAAATTCCCCAAAGCACCAGAAATAATCATAATCACCCCTAAACGAGACAACCAATCGCGTTTGTCAATAGATTTAAAAAACCAAATTAAAACCCCCATAGCCACCACAGAAATCAAAAGGTAAAACAGCCAAGAAGGCAAAAAAGGCATTAAATCTTGAGGGCGTAAACTAAAAGCAGCTCCTTCGTTGTAAACCAAGCGAAATCGCAACCAATCTCCATTTGGACCGAGAAATGGAATTATTTTATTCCTATCCGATCCAGAAAAATAAGAAACAGCCCATAATTTAGTCCATTGGTCTAAAATTAAACCAAAGACACCAAAAGCAATTTGAAAGTATAAATGTTTAAATCTTGAAAAATTCATTTTCATGAGTTTCGAAGCCTCGAGTATTTTCTTTGAATCCAAAAGTTAGAAAAATAGAGTACAGAAGTGCTTCTGACTATTTTTTTTACCGTATTTCTAGAAATTTTAAGCTTGTCTTTGGACTCAAACACAAGTGCCCCATCCTTCATTATTCTAAGGTTTTCTGCAGCCATAAAAAGCGGCCACAAACAAAACAAACGAATGCGTCTATCCAAGCGCGGGAGCGTGAGCACATACTGGATAGCATCGTCTAAATGCCCCCAAGCTTTTTGAATTAAAGCCTTTACTACAGAGCTTTGAACTTCTAATGATGCATCTTTTTCGAACAATTGCCAAGAATATTCTAATCCATGCTCTTTGAGAAGATCATTGGGTATAAAACAAACTTTTCTTTTAGCATCTTCTTGAATATCTTTAATAATATTAGTGATTTGCAAAGCCAGTCCAAAAGAAATTTCTAGAGATCTTAAAGTTTTTGCATCTTTATCCTTTAAGAAACGACTTTCTTCACAGAACAGTTGAGTCAAAAGTTTCCCTACTATCCCAGCCACAAAATAACAATATTCATCTAGCTCTGCTACGGAGTCTATCGTAAACCAGCCTGTTTTTAAGTCGTGTTCTTGCTTTTGTGCAAATTTAGCCATGCCAAAACTCATTTCCACCACCACTGCAGAAATGGCACCTTTGTGTTTTTGAGGGAGTTGCGTGCAGAGGCTGACAATGGTGGCTGTTTCTCGACAAAGGATGTGATTTGGATCTTTAGACTCAAACCATTCTACAGGCAAAGCATCTGTGAATTCTTTCACTAAATGCTTATCGTAATTGGCAAATATATTAGAAAATGCATCTAACAAGCGTTTTTTTTCGGAGGCGGTCATTTGAGGATCATCTTCGACAGTATCTGCAATACGCAAACACAAATATGCAAGCAAAACAGATTGTTTTAAACGCCCCGAAAGCACATTGATGTTTAACGCAAAAGTTCTTGAAACTTTTAATAAAATATCATCAGCAAATTGAAATTCTTTAGATTTTTCATCTATCATTCTTATTCCTCTTTGCTTTGTTGCTTCTTTGAGTTTTATTAAAATTTAAAAGATATGTCAAAAAACGTCCTTTTTCATCGGCTTGTGATAAATTAGACTGAAAATACCAAGCACATTTATTACGAATATCAGCATCGTCCGTTTGTCGTCCTTCTTTTTGAGCCACTTCATACTGTTTGTGATATTGTAAATAATAATAATCTAATTCAAGAAAAGCGACATATCGAATCCAGTATCTAGCCGATATCGATACTAAAAGAACAAATAAGACAAAAAACAATACAAAGTCTAGATTCGATAAGACAACAAAGTGATTCAATGCCATAGAACTAAAATAACCTGTCAACAGTATTAATAATAGAGAAAAAAGCTTGACTTGTGTTTGATATTTTGGGTTTTTACGCCATTTTAGCGGTAAATACACCCAAACTTTGCCAGAAAGGAGCATTTTTTTTAAATGAATAGGGTATGCTTTATAACGAAACCAAAAAAAAGTAACAAACCACAAAAATAAAGCAATGTAAAAATGAAGACCTAAAAACAAAATAAACGACATAATAAAGCAATAATACTAAATTAATGTAAAGAAAATCACATTCCAAAAAATAACTTTAAAAAAATTAGTAATATATTATTATCTATCTATTCAATAAAAATCTCATTAAAAAGAGAATCTTTTTATCTTTATTGTTTAAAATAGCTTATAAAATGAAAGGTATCCTATATGCAGACTCACTGGCAAAACACACTCAATGAATTACAAGGCAAAATCGATCCTTTTACCTTTACTCAATTATTTTCAAAATTAAAAATAGCCTCTCTTTTAAACAATGAGGCCACCATCCTCATCCCTGCAAACAGCGATATCAAAGAATTCACTCCTTATAAGGTTTTGATTGAAGTCTGCTGGAAAGAAGCGAATCAAACACCTGTTCAAATCATTTTTAAAGCAAAAACACTGCCTGCACCAAACCCTCTTCCAGATTTTATACAGGAATTCATTCAGTCCACTGAACTCAAAGAGGTTTTTCGTTTTGAAAACTTTGTTCCTGGAGACAAAGCCGAATTAGCTTTTAATGCCGCCTTTTCTGTAGCTGAAAACCCAGAAAGCAATAAATACAATCCATTATTTATATACGGAGAATCTGGACTTGGAAAAACACACTTGCTCCATGCTATCGGAAACTATATTAAAGAAAACGATGCTAGCAAGCGAGTCCTTTACATCACAGCTTATGACTTCCAACAACTCTATCTAAAAAACCTTCGAGATCAACGAATTTCTGAAATGTCCACTTATTTTAGAACTGAAATCGATGTACTCCTTATTGATGATATCCAAAACTGGAGTGGAAAAGACGAAACACAAAACGAGTTTTTCCATATATTCAACACCTTGCATCAATCTGGAAAGCAAATCGTGCTCACTTCTGATGCTCCTGCTGGAGAAGTCAAAAGTTTATCTGATCGTTTAGTCAGTCGTTTTTCTGGTGGACTCACCGTGGATATTCAACCTCCCAATCAAGACACAAGAGAAGCCATCCTTAGGAAAAAAGCCGAAGAAGCACATATTGAACTGGAAGATGAAGTGTTCTCTTATTTAGCCGAAACCATCGAAAGCAATGTACGGCTTTTAGAGGCGGCCATCACCAAACTCACTATACAGTCTAGTGTATTGAATCAAGACATCAATTTAAACTTAGCTAGAAAAATGGTGGCAGAAATCATCCCCACCATTCGCAAGCGAGTGAATATGGATTCCATATTAAGCGTAGTTTCCAAACACTTTGAAATACCTGAATCCAAACTTTTGGCTCCAGGCAGAGGCACCAAAGAAGTGGCACATGCTCGTCAAGTCGCCATGTATTTAGTCAAAGAATTCACCACTTTCAGCTTAAAAACCATTGGCATTCGCTTTGGAGGCAAAGACCACTCTACTGTAGTTTACGCCAATAAAAACATACAAAAAAACATCGAAGATGACCCTGTATTTAAGCGGCTTATAGAAAATTTAAAATCCGAAATTCTCAGTTAAAATCACCATTTTGCAAGTGCGTTAGTGATGATTAAATCTTGAAGTTTTTCAATGGCACGAGCTTGACCGTGTCTATCTTCTGTTTCGTTGGCTTGCACATCATAAATTCCATCGGCAAACAAACTCTTTTCTTCATAAATAAATCGCTCTTTCACATTGTCATAAAACTCTACGCTCACTCGTATAGAAACCCTATAAGTTTCAACTTGATCGGCCTTATTATAGTTATCTGGTTTATTTGAATAACTCAACAAAGTCATTTTAAAATCTGCACTGGCCTCCCCATTAACAACACGAATGGAACCGGCATTTTTTTTAAAAAGCTCCAAAACTCCCACCCTTAAATCGTTGGCCAAAACAGGATTCAAAGATTTATCTTCTACCTCTAAAATTTTTACTGTTTTAATATGAGAAGGCAAAGTACTTGCTGTAAAACTATAACAAGAAAATAAAAAGGGCAAAATAAAAAAAAGTAACAAAACACGAAAACTCATAAACAGAAATTAGAAACTTTAGAATCTTTTGGCTTGAAACTCTAAAAAACAAAGCCATACAAATCGCAAATACAGCTTTAATTTTTAATATATGAAGTCTCAGAAGCGCCTGGCTAAAATAAAACTTCTCTTGCGAATACACTCTCCTTATAAAAATGTGACCTATTATCTATTCTAAAAATCTTTTTTTAAAAGAATGCAGCGTTTTCAACCACATATAAACCCTCTATACCCTTAGGTTTTATAGGGTAAATAGAAAAATTAAAATAAAAAAAAACATCAATTTTGATTCAGAATATCATTATATAAAAAAACAAATTCGCCCTTTATGTTTTTAATTTCTAAATTATTCTTATATGAATACGGAATTTAAAGAATTATGGATTGGTGTTGATGTTGGATCTACTACTGTAAAAATTGCGGTGGTAAACCCCATCGACTCTAAATTGCTCCACTACTCATACCAACGCCACAATGCTATGCAAGCTGCAAAAGTTTTAGAACTTTTGACCGAAGCTCATGACTTATACCCCAAGAGCACATTTAAAGTTGCATTTTGTGGTAGCGGTGGGCACCCTTTTGCAGAAGCCACCCATTCCTTTTTTGTACAAGAAGTAGTGGCCAATGCACTTGCTGTTCGAGAAACAAACCACAACACAAGAGTAGCCATCGAACTAGGGGGTCAAGACGCCAAAGTTATATTTTTTGAAAAAGACCCTACCACCGGTAAACTCATTGCCAGTGATATGCGCATGAACGGTGTTTGTGCTGGTGGAACAGGCGCATTCATAGACCAAGTCGCAGAACTTCTTAGGATCAAAACCGAAGACTTTGAATCTTACGCTGTTCGTGGAAAAAAAGTCTATGAGATTTCTGGTCGATGCGGTGTTTTTGCAAAAACCGACATCCAACCCATGTTGAATCAGGGAGTGGATAAAACAGACATCGCCTTGTCTAGCTTTCATGCCATAGCCAAGCAAACCATTGGTGGATTAGCCCAAGGTATGGAGATCAAAGCCCCTGTCATGTTCGAGGGCGGACCGCTCACATTCAACCCCACTTTGGTACGCGTATTTAAAGAACGATTAGGTCTCACAGACGAGCAAGCTATTGTCCCTGAACGATCAGAAGTTTTGGTGGCTTGGGGAGCAGCTCTCTCTATTGGTTCTATGTATATGGATAGTGAATCCAAATACTCTAGAGAAGAGGCCATAGAAACCTTAACACATTTCAATGAAAGACGACAAACCGAAATTTCAAAAGAAAACGAACGATTTTTTAAAAGTCCAGAAGAGCAAAAAGCCTTTTTAGCAAAACACCCTTTGGCAAGCTCTCACTATCCACAGCCAGCTTCTGGCAGTGAAATCAATGTCTATTTAGGGATAGACGCAGGTTCTACCACCTCCAAACTGGTTTTGGTAGATGAAAACGAGCAAGTACTCGATGGATTTTACGCTAGTAATGATGGAGAACCCTTAGTAGTTCTAAAACGAGCACTAGTAGAACTCGCCGATCGCTACGAAGAATTTGGTTGCAAAATCAATATTTTAGGAGTGGGCTCCACTGGTTATGGAGAACAATTAATAGCCAAAGCCATACATGCAGACTACCATACCGTAGAAACCGTAGCTCATGCAACAGCCGCCAAACATATCTGCCCCGATGTCAGTTTTATTTTGGATATCGGTGGACAAGATATGAAGGCGATTTCGGTGCAAGACGGTGTAGTCACAGGGATCATACTCAACGAAGCTTGTTCTTCTGGGTGTGGGTCTTTTATAGAAACTTATGCTAAATCCCTTGGAATCCCCATGGAAAAAATAGCAGAACTTGCATTTAATGCCAAAAACCCATCTAAACTAGGTAGCCGTTGCACTGTATTTATGAATAGCTCCATTATCACTGAGCAAAGAGACGGTAAGCAACCCGAAGACATCATGGCAGGAATTTGTCGTTCCATTATAGAGAATGTTTTCACCAAAGTCATTCGTATTCGAAACTTAAAAACACTAGGAGAAAATATAGTAGTCCAAGGAGGCACTTTTAAGAACAATGCTGTGCTTCGAGCCTTTGAACAACACACAGGAATTTCTCCTATTCGACCAGAAAGGCCAGGCGAAATGGGGGCTATTGGAATTGCTTTACTCACCAAACGATTTATAGAAGAAAAAAGAAAGGAAAACCCTGAGTTTAAAACTTCTTTTATTGGTTTAGATGCCATGCGATCCTTTAGTTGGGATAACAAACCTGGACAAATTTGCAAATATTGCACCAATCACTGCTCCAGAACCATCGTCACTTTTAGCGACGGCTCCAATTTTGTGACCGGAAATCGCTGCGAACGAGGTGAAGTCACTGCGGATCCAAACGATCCAGAAACTAAAAAACTCGTTGCAGAAATTCATAAAAAAATGCTTTCTGTACCAGATATGGTCAAAAGAACCAACCTACTTTTGGTCAAAGATTATCACCCCAAAAAACTACTGCCAGCTAATAATATCACCATTGGTATCCCCAGAGTACTCGAATATTGGTCTAGCCTTCCTTTTTGGAAAGCACTCCTCACCTCCATAGGCTACAAAGTAGTGGTAAGCAAACAAAGTGATTACCCGCTTTTTGAAAGAGGTCTCAACAGTGTTCCCTCTGACACGATTTGCTTTCCAGCCAAGCTCACTCATGGGCACATATTAGACCTTGTGGATAAAAAAGTCGATAGGATCTTTTTCCCCATGATGATTGCTCTTCCTAGCGATCACGAAAAGTTTGACTCTACTGCAGTTTGTCCTGTAGTTCAAGGTTACCCAAACATATCCCAAAACACAGATGCTCCAGAAAAAAACTATGGTATCCCTATGGATCAACCTCCCTTTCACTGGTTCAACCATAAAATGAGACGGGATCAAACCATCGATTGGTTTTCAAAAAACTGGGGTATTTCCAAAAAAATAATGAAGCATGCGGTCACCGAAGGTGAAAAAGCTCTAGAAACATTTAAAAACACACTTTTAGCTGAAGGTAAGCAAATTTTAGATGATGTCCGCCAAAAAGGTGAATTTGCGGTGGTCATTTCTGGTCGTCCTTATCACGCCGATTTGCTCATCAATCACAACATTGCATCGCACTTTACCGCTATGGGTATTCCAGTGCTCACAACCGAATCTCTACCCGGAGTTTATGAGCAAGACATTCCCCCACAAACGCGTATGGAAACCAAAAACTCTTTTCACTTGAGGATGATTGGAGCCACGCTCATAGCAGCCAAAGACCCCGCTATAGAATTGATCCAAATAGTGAGTTTTGGTTGTGGACACGATGCCATCTTGACAGATGAAATGAGTCGTATCTTAAACGCACAATCATCTAAAGAGCTTTTAATGCTTAAATTAGATGAAGGAGACGCTAGAGGTCCCTTAAGTATTCGGATTAAAAGCTTTATCGAAACAGTGAAGTCTCGAAGGAACGCTAAACTAAACGATAAACCAAAAACAACCGAAGCCCTGTTTGACCCACCCTTCACTAAAGACGACAAGAAAAAAAGAAAAATCTTGATCCCTAACTTGTCTCACCCTTTTAGCGTTTTAGCTTCTGAATATTTTAACTCCATTGGCTATGACACAGAAACCCTACCTCTCGCCAATGAAAGAGCCATTGAACTAGGCAAACAATATGTACACAACGACATTTGTTACCCCGCACAGGTCAATATTGGTGAAAACCTTTTATGGTTAGAGCAAAACCCCAATGTAAAACAAGAAAACATATCTATAGGCCTTGCCAAAAACTGTGAAAACTGCAGAGCAGGCCAATATTCTGTATTAGCCCGCCGCGCTTTAGATGAGGCTGGATACGATAAAATTTCTATTATCACAACGGGTAGTGATGAAAAAGGCATGCACCCAGGTTTTAAAACAGGTTTGGATTTTCGTTTACACATGCTTTGGGGATTAACTGTGATGGATGCGGTAGAAACCATGTATCGTGCTACACGCCCTTACGAAATTCACAAAGGAGACACACAAAAAGTCTATGATCAATGGATTTTGCCTCTGATGAAAACCTTTGCCAATATCTCTACATCAAAAATAGCTTACCCCAAAAAAGCTCTAGAAGAATTTGATGCCTGTATTGCAGACTTTAATAAAATTGAAATTGACCGTAGTGTTCGAAAACCAAGAGTGGCTTTGCTCGGAGAAATTTTAATGAATTATCACCCCAGTGCCAACGGTTATATCGAAAATTATTTAATGGACAATGGCATGGAGGTTTATCTCCCTGGAATGGTGGACTTCTTTAGAGTCGATGAAGTGGTGAGTCTAGAAAAAATCAAAAGAGGTTTTTCTGCTAACCCTATAGGAGATGCGCTCTTAAGTGGAATCACCAATAAAGCTTATACTTTTGCTATAGACACTGTTCAAAAAAGACTTAAGAATTTCAAATTATACGAACACCATGCAGATTGTACTGAACTGATCCATTTGATCAAAGACATTATTGATCCCAGTTACAATACAGGAGAAGGATGGCTTATCCCAGCAGAAATTCTTTACAATGCAGAGCAAGGCATCAATAGTTTTATCATAGTGCAACCATTTGCTTGCCTCGCGAACCATATTTCTGGAAGAGGACTCACCAAAGCAGTGAAAGAACGCTACCCACATATTCAGGTGCTTTCTTTGGACTACGACCCAGATACTAGCTTTGCAAACATTGAAAATAGACTCCAAATGCTCATCATCAATGCTCGAGAACTAGAAAAATCTGCTGTACTTGCTTAAAAAGCCTTTTCTTTTTGAGTAAAAAAAAGAGTTTTAATTTTTGAGTGTAAATATTAAAAAAAAATACTAAGTTTGCTTTATGTTAAATGTATCTCAAGTTAGCCTACAATACGGTAATCGTGTTTTATTTAAAGATGTAAACCTCTCTTTTCAACCGGGAAATTGTTATGGAGTGATTGGTGCCAACGGTGCAGGTAAATCTACTTTTTTAAAAATCCTTTCGGGCGAAATAGAGCCAAACACGGGAGAAGTCAGCAAAGACTCTCAAGAAAGAATCGCTGTCCTCAAGCAAGATCACTTTGCCTATGAATCCAACACAGTCATAGAAACTGTTTTTATGGGACACCCAGAGCTTTATCAACTCGCCAAAAAAAGAGATGAACTCTATGCTCTTGAAAACATGACCGAAGCACAAGGCATGGAAGCTATGGAAGTAGAAACTCGATTTGGTGAAATTGGTGGCTACGAAGCAGACTCTAGTGCATCTGTTCTACTCAGAGGGCTTGGTATTGCAGAAAATCTCCACCAAAATCTAATGTCCGATTTAGATGGAAGTCAAAAAGTTCGAGTCCTTTTAGCTCAAGCTTTATTTGGAAATCCAGATATACTCTTATTAGACGAGCCTACCAACCACTTGGATATTGAATCCATTAGCTGGTTACAAGACTATTTAGAACGATTTGATAACACTGTTATTGTGGTTTCTCATGATAGGCATTTTTTAAATCAAGTGTGCACCCATATTTGTGATATCGACTACGCTAAAATTAATATTTACGCCGGAAACTATGAGTTTTGGTACGAAGCCAGTCAATTGGCTCAAAAACAAAGAAAGGATCAAAATCGTCGATCCGAAGAAAAAATAGAAGAGTTAAAAGCCTTTATCCGTCGTTTTGCATCTAATGCTTCTAAAGCAAAGCAAGCCACCAGTCGAAAAAAACTTTTAGATAAAATGACTGTGGATCAAATGCCCGCATCCAGCAGACGATTCCCGTGGGTAAACTTTAAAATGGAACGAGAACCCGGAAAAATTGTCTTAGAGGTTCAAAATTTAAATTTAGACGGTGGTGACAATCTAAAACTCCAAAATTTAAATTTTTCTCTCGGAGCTCAAGACAAAGTGGCTCTAGTGGGAGAATACGATACACTAAAATCTGCTTTTTTTGAAGCTATCACTTCTAAAGAAACTCCAGAAAATCAAGTCAAATGGGGAACCACTATTCTCTATAACTACTTTCCCAGAAACAATGATTCATTTTTTGATAGCGACCTCTCTCTAGTCGATTGGCTAAGACAATACAGCACAGAACAAGATGAAACATTTATTCGTGGTTTTTTGGGCCGTATGCTTTTTACTGGCGAAGAAGCTCTTAAATCGGCACGGGTTCTATCTGGTGGAGAAAAAGTTCGTTGTATGTTGAGTCGCATGATGCTCTCTAACGCAAACACCTTGCTTTTAGATGAACCTACCTCTCATTTAGACCTAGAGTCCATCACCGCTCTAAACAACGGTTTAAAAGCTTACGAAGGTCCAGTTATATTTTGCACTCATGACCATGAATTTGCACACACTGTGGCCAATCGAGTCTTAGAGCTTAGTCCTAGTGGGTATTTTGACCGTTCTATTTCTTTTGAAGAATGGCTCCAAACGAAAAAGAAAAAACGGATACAATAATAGACTCCACGCCATATTAAAAATATTTTTTATTAATTTTTATAGAAGCATTTGCATTCTTCTCAATGCAAACACTTTTTTATATCATAGTTCCTGGAGATATTATGCTGGATTTTTTTACAAATGCGTGGCCACTTTTACTCGGTATTTTTATTGTCATAGTCATAGTCGCCATTATTCGTGGTGTCAAACGATTTTTACGAGATGGTGGTGGAGCCTTTAGAATGGAAACCATCATGCGAAACACCAACGCCAATTTAGAAGCTTTAAAACAAAAATCCGAAGCCCTCTTAAAAGATGCCGACATGGTATGTCCAGTCACAGGCGATTTAGTAAGCCCTACAAAAAACGACCTTAACCTATTTAAAACTGCTGTAGCAAGGCGTTATAAAGTGGCTATGTTTTTAATCCCCAACACCACCCAAGTGGCTTACTTTTTTTGCAAAACAGATGCGGGTCTCACTCGACGAATTGAAAACTTACTCCCCAATGATCGTAAAAGAAACGCAAAGTGGCCTTATCAAGATAAAGCCACTGGCCTTAAATTAAAATTCAAAATTTAATTACTCGTAAGCCACCTCACTCCACCTGGTCGCTATCATTGGAGTAGAGGTATCCAGTTGCTTTATAAAAAGTGAGTCCGAATCTAGATTTAAAACTTTCAATAAACTAGCCCTTGCACAAGTAGCAGGGTCTGAGCAGGTCATGGTTTGTAATACTAAATAATCTTCAAGCATTAACCAATTTCCACTTCGATATTCCACTTCTTCTTTTTTAGAGCGAGCCCTCAAAGTGAACTCCGAAGAGCTTAGGCCCAGTCTCCACTCTAAACTATCCATAGCAATCCAATTTTTTGACAAATCTTTTTTGTTCACCTTTATTGTTTCCATTGGATTTGTTTCACAAGAAAAATCACCCCATTGAGATAAATCCGAAGACACCTTGTATGAATTTAATTGCATAGTAGAAGCGATTGAAGTCAAAGGGTATAAGAACAGCCGACTCCGATGCACATCATAATGCCCCACACTCCAATGGATTGGATTCACTTTATCCATCTTTAGATAGTAACCATTTGCAAAAAACTCCAAGTCAAAGCCGTTTTCTGAATCAGTTGGACTACAAGAAACACGATTAGAAGGCAAAACATCTGCTTTAGATAGAACTCCTGGCTCTAACTCTACTGAAGCGAGTTTTATTTCTTGAAGTTTGCCTTTGTCAACAGAAAAGAATAGAGTAGAATCTTGATAAACAAAATGAATTCGAATCCCCTTAGAATTGATTTGATCCTTGATTGCAGTGGCAATCGGCGTTCCTTGATAAGCCCCCAATGCAGATTCATCTACGATAAGAGTCGCGTTATCGAAGTCAGAAGAAAAGACCAATCGTGAAAGGTAATAATCGGAGCTAAAAGACTCTCCTTCTTCAAAAAACCACAAAGAAAACAGGGAGTTAGGCCCAGACACCAACATCATTTTTGCACCCAAAAAAACACCCAAATCCAAGTTTTTAGGAAGTTCTTCTATGCTAGGGTACCGAGCATCCCCATTCAGATCGGAAGAGTCTGGATTCGTTGCAGTAGAATCAGTCGAACAAGCTCCCAAAAAAACAAGGAAAAAGAGGACTACGAATATTAAAAAACGACGCATAAACACCTCGAAATTAAAGTTATAATTTAAAGATAATTTAAAACCAAGAAAAAAAGTCTACGAAATAAAAACAACAATAAAGCGAGAGTTTTAGCACATCAATTCAAAAAGTTTTATAAATAAGTCTAAAAAATAGATTTTGGCATATAATTAAAATCCTTTTGTGCCTTTTCAATAGAAGGATTTGCATCAAAAATAAAACCTGCTAATGCCTGTTCGGGCTTTAATTTCATTCTTTTAAACACCAACTGAAAAAAGACAAGCAGACGGCATAAAAACAAAGGGAATAAAACAATCTTCTTTTTTCTTTTAAAATCTATTAAGATATTTTGAGCCATTTCTGCCAGTGTATAAGGTTTGGCACCTGCAAGAGCATAAGTTTTATTCAAAGTATTATAAGAAACACTTGCCTCCACTATCCCTTGTGCCAAGTCAGATGCTAATACAGGTCTTTTTATAGCTCTACCCTTTAAAGGTAAAAAAAGAATTGGAGTTTTTAAAACATAAGTTTGAAACGCCAAATACTCTACTCCATTTTTAACTAGAGTCGGACGCAAAATAGTATAAGGAATCTTAGAGTTTTGAACAACCTGTTCTGCTAATAACTTTGATTTTCCGTATGGGGTGAGGCTTGGATAAGTCACAGAAATACTCGACACATAAATAAATTTTTTGAGGTGATACTTTTTTGCTAAATCCACTACATTTTGTGTGCCTTTATGATTGACTTTATCAAAAACCTCTTTATCTTTTGAAATCAAAACCGCCGCTAAATGACAAATTAAATCTACATTTTTAAATGCTGCTTCTATTTCTGAAGGATTTTGAATATCGCCATAAAAAACCTCTATTGTGGGATCTAATAGAGACACTCTTTTATCTTGAGGGAGCACTAAAACTCGAACTAAAAAACCTTTTTTTTGAAATGCCTCACAGAGACTCACACCTAAGTGACCCGCTCCCCCTGTAATCAACACCATTTTTTGAGACATCGCTTTTACTGCGTCAATAAACCACGAAGCTCGTTCATCTGGTGTTGAAATTCGACACACGAGTTCAGTTTGTTATTGACTTTCTTTATACTAGAAATAACCGTTGAATAGTCTCGTTCAAAAAAATCTCCAATATTTTTTAAAGTTTCAGAAGTAAGTTCTCTACACAAATACATGGCAATTTGACGGGGTGAAGATATTTTCTTACTTTGCTTTTGTGAACAAATATCACTGGCTTGCACAGAAAAATAAGAAGAAACTACATTTAAAATGCAAGGAATATTCAACTCCTGATTTGTAAGTTTTATGGGTTCACCCAATGTCTGCAAAAAATTCAAGCACAATTTTTTATTTAACAGCTCTGCCCTTGCTTGTAAGTGTTTTAAAAAACCTTCAAATTCGCGAACATTAGAATGCATAGTAGAAGCAATCCAATTTAAAATTTCTTTTCCTTCATCGCTTTTTTCAATAAGAGTCGAAAGATTTCTTTTGGCAAACTCTAATTTACCTTCATAATCAAAAGTTTTCAATTCGGCACTGAAACCTCGACCTAAAATATGAATCATTTTTTCAGAAAAACCGACCAATTCAGACAAAGCTTTATCTGCACTCAACACTACACTTTTTCCGTTCATTAACAATTTTTCTATTAATAAACTAAAAGTCTCTTGCGTTTTTTGTTTATTTTCTAAAAGTTCGATATCATCGATGATTAAAACATCTACCGTTTCATATACATCTGAAAATTTTTGAGTTAAAATCTTGTTATCGGGATACTTCACCTTGTAACGCGCAGTATAATCTTCTATAAACTGACCTGCACTCCTATAAAGGCTCCTTTTTTGAGGTTGTTTTTCGAGTAAGCTACGCAAAATAGATTGTAATAAATGAGTTTTTCCTAGCCCTGTTTTACCATGTACATATAAAACTCTCATATCTTCGTGATCCTCCATTAACGCTAAAGACGCTTTATAAGCATCTAGATTATGGGGACCTAGGACTAAATTATCAAAAGAATAATGTGGATAAAGTGTTTCTATTTCACTTACAGAAGTGCTTTTCTTTTTTAGAGAAATTAAATTTTGAGGGTCTAATTTGGGAATTTCTAATGTTTTTTTAGATTTTTTTACTTGAATCTGATAACCAAGCAAAGAAGGGTCTATTTCTTGAATAACTGCATTCACCAAATCTTTATAATTGGAATCAATCCAAGTCATTCGAAAAGAATCAGGTGCACTTAGCAAAACATAAGAATTTTCAATACCTAAAAAATGAAAAGCTTCTAAAAAAGCAGTAGTCGCATTATCTTTGTGTTTAGATTCCAGCTTGTCTAATACACTTTGCCAAATGTTATTCGAATATAATAAAGATAAATGTTCCAAAACGGTTCCTAAAACAAGAGAGTCAAAAACAAGATCTTTCGATTTAATAAAACAAACTAAAGAGCAAATTAGCTTCGAGTTTCAATTTCAAAAGTTCTTTTAATATTAAAAAAAAAATAGAAAACCAAATTCTTTTTTCAATAATTTCTGCAAAAACCGCTTCTAGCCTTATAAAATCAATGTTCTTTTTTTTTATGTGAATTAAAAAGCTTTTACACTCAAAATACACACACAGAGCTCCCTTTTAACTAAAGCTATCTAAACACCCTACTCACAGTTATTTTTTCACTAGACTCTTGATATTTATAAAAAAAAATATAGATTCGCAAAACTTTTCTAAGTTAAAAAAAGAGTCTAGCATTATTTTAAATTGAAACCACAAGTAAAATGTCATAAAAATTCTATATTAATCAAATGATTGCAGGAAATTACCACCACGCCTTAGTTGAATCTGAAATGCCTCAAGGTTTTTACTTGTTGATAGAAAGTGAACGCATCCTTTTGCCAGGCAATAAAGCACCCTCAGGATTAAAAATAAATGACAAAATCAAAGTGTTTGTCTATCACGATAATAAAGGCCGTTTAATTGCCACCACTCAAAAAGCAAAGGTCACCGTCAATCACTTTGCAATACTTCGAGTCAAAGAAGTAAATCCCATCGGGGCTTTCTTGGATTGGGGCCTAGACAAAGATTTATTTTTGCCTTATAAGCAGCAACTTGGCGAACTCCAGGAAAACGACATGTGTGTAGTTTATGTGGTTTTAGATAAATTAAGCAATCGACTTGTGGCGACAGAAAAAATCAAGAGTTTTTTAGACTTAAACACCCAAGGACTCCGTCAAAATCAAAAAGTGGAACTTGCCGTTTACGAAGTACAACCTGAGTACATTGACTGCCTCATTGACTACCGATATACTGGTCGCTATTATTTTCAGAATCAAAAAGAGCACTTTTACATTGGAGACACATTCCACGGATACATTCAAAGTGTTAGAGAAGATAATAAGGTGTCTCTCAGTTTAAATCCTGTGGGCTATCGGGCAAATATCGCTCAATCCAATGTTATACTAGAAGCCTTAAAAAAGGCTGACGGATTTTTGGCTTATGGAGATTTTTCTGAGCCACAAGAAATCAATCAAGCCTTTGGACTCTCCAAAAAAAAGTTCAAACAAATGATAGGACACTTATTTAAAAAACAAATAATCTATATCGATTCAAAAGGCATTTACTTGAACAATAAAAAAAATGAACACTGACTCTAAAACATGTATCTTCAAAAAAAAAGGCCTACTAAATGTAGGCCTATGAGTTTTATTTTGCTCGTTCTAAATAAGTGCCATCACGAGTATCCACTCGAATTTTTGTGCCTTGTTCAATAAACAATGGAATCATCACTTCTGCACCTGTTTCCAAAATAGCAGAACGCATCACATTACCACTAGTATTCCCTTGAACTGCGGGTGGAGCTTCAACAATCATCAGATCCACAAAAGTAGGGGGAATCACTTCAATGGGTTTACCATTCCACCAAGTGACTTCTACATCGGCTCCTTCTAATAACCACTGTTCTGTGTCGTTCATAAATTCTTTTGAAATTTCCATAGTTTCCATAGACTTTTTATCCATAAAATACCAAGTACTAGAATCGTTGTAAAGATAAGTCATCTCTGTGTAGCTCACTTCAGCTTCTTCAACAGTTTCACCACTCTTCCAAGTACGCTCTAAAGTACGGCCGGTCACCAAGTTTTTGATACGGACACGATTAAAAGCCTGCCCCTTTCCGGGTTTAACAAATTGGTTGTCTATAATCATGTAAGGTTGTCCATCGACCATGATTTTTAATTTTTTTCTAAATTCATTGGTACTAACTAAAGCCATAATAATCCTTTATCTTATTTAAAACTAAATTTAGTATAATATGCAAAATTCATCTTTATATTTTAATAAAATAGAGGATTTTCTTGATTTTTTAGAAATTCCCAGCTTAATTCACTATGATACATCACCCAACTTCTCTTTTTTTACCACAAAACACTACGCTAAAAAAATCCAAAAAGGCAATCCTTTCGATCCATTATTACTGCAAATACTGCCTCAAAAGCAAGAGTTAGAAAAACACGATCAATTTATCAAAGATCCAGTCGGCGACAAAGCTGCCGTGCAAAAATCTGGCATTTTAAAAAAATACAAATCCAGAGCCCTTCTTCTAAGCACCAGGGCTTGCAGTTTAAATTGTCGCTTTTGTTTTAGAAGAAATTTAGAACACGAAAACTACAATGAATTGAGCTCTCAATTAGACCAATGGCTTGCTCAAAACACCGATATCGAAGAACTTATATTTTCTGGTGGAGACCCTTTTTCTCTCCCCACCCAAAGTCTCAAAAATCTTCTTGACATATGCAAAAAGCACACTCATTTAAAAATACTTCGATTTCACTCACGCTACCCCATCACTGACCCTCAAAAACTACAAAGTTTTTTACCACTTTTGTCTACTTTATTAAAAAACCACCAAGGCGTTTTTGTGAGTCATGTGAATCATGCCCAAGAGTTAGATCAAGCCTCTTTTGAAATATTTAAAAACTTACAATCCATGGGTTACACTTTGCTCAACCAGAGTGTTTTACTCAAAGGGATCAACGACCAAGCAAATAGCCTAATAGAACTATCCAAAAAGCTGTTTTCTCAAGGAGTCTTGCCCTATTACTTGCATCAACTAGATAAAGCAGAAGGCACCAGCCACTTTGAAGTTTCAGATGAAAAAGCACTGCAACTTCATCAAAAATTAATGGAGGCACTCCCTGGATATTTAGTCCCAAAACTCGTAAGAGAAATCGCAGGAGAAGCTCACAAAACACCTCTATATTCACAGATATAGTAGCTTTGTAAATATCGGAACAAAAGCAATAGAACTCAAAACTTTTGAAGCAAAACCAAAAAGAAAGCTGCCCTGCTTTTTATAAAAACTTAAAAAAGCGTCTTTACACTGAAATGGAGTAAAGCATCTAAAAAAGAAACCCCTGGATTCAGTGCATAATAAATACTAAACTGTACCCGTTCTCGATACTGTGCAATCCCCAGTCCATAACTATACACACTTTTCCACCCATGTTCAGGGAACCTAGCTCTATATAAAGCAGGCTGGTAAAAAATCAAAAAAGATGTGTTCGTTTTACTTTGCCATTCTAGTTGAAATTCTGTAAACCCATAAGCACGAGTTTTAAAAAAAGCTTTACGATATCCCTTGAGTGTCTCTACTCCTCCTAGGTCCATTAAATCCATTAAAGGGTAATCTTGACTGGGAAGAATCGAGGCCAATTCAAATTTATAACGAGAAACCCAAGCATTCCAAAGGTGAAACCAATACGAATTATGAAATTTCAAATAAACGGAAGTTTGTTTAGCATTTTCTTTTTTTTGAAGGACTTGCATTGACCCATGAATTAAAAATCCTGTTCTAGGCAAGACCAACCTATCTAAACGACGCATTTCAAAAGCGATACTCGTACGCCAGTCTTCGATGCCTACTCCTCCTAAAACTTGCAAAAACAGATCTTCAAAAATATAACGAGAAATACCCAAATCAATGCTTGCGTTTTGGTACAAAGAATCTTCTTCAATTTGACCAACCAATAAAGCATCCCACTTAGAGCTAAAAAGCCAGGGTTCTTTGTACTTCATAAACAAAGAGCGTCCCCAATCCCCTGTCTCGGCTTCTATTTGTAAATCTCGAGCAGTCCCTAGCATGTTCAGCAAAAACAAATCCAAAGAAAGATTCAACTCTTTAGTTTCACTAGAATAAGATGCAAAAGCTTCAGCATAATTCACAAAAGCATCTTCCATAAAAAAAACAGGAACAATGCGATTTCTTTTAGTTTCTTTATATAAAAGAGGAGTTCCAGTAGACTCAAAATACCCTAAGCGAAGGGCTTTTTCTTCTCCTTTTTTCACCTCTTTTAAAGAAAAAGGACTCCCTTCTTCTATATCAAAAATTGCTCTCCACAACTTCTTTTGTGTCTTTGTATTTCCCTTGTTTTGAACCATTCCAAAAACCCAAGCCTCTCCTCTATCTAAAGTGAGTGTTTGAATTCCAGAACTAGTATCCAATAAAAGGCTAGCTCCTGGAAATCCGTTATTTTCATACCATCCGATCACTTCTTTATTCAAGGAATCCAAATCATTTAGACTAGGATTTTTTTTATACAAATACATGTCTTTATGTACTTCTTCCCAATCTCCAACGAATACTATATTTGCATGCAAAACAACAGGATAGAGAACACAAAAAAGACAAAAGAATAAAATCTGTTTTGCAAAAAGACAAAAACAATTTGGCATTTTTTGAAGACTATAAAAGCTTAAATTTCTCATTAAAAATACGCCTTTGCTTCTGTGGACCATTTTTGAAAAAGCCCTTCATTTTTATTTCCAAAACGCATCACAAAGCGCATAGAAATAGAAAAGTTTTCTGTCCAATTCACATCCACCATAGACTCTAGTCGATAGGTGGTTCCGTTTAAATAACCAGCGTTCATTTGATAGGGTAAATAAGTTTCATTGGCACTCACATCGGTGGCTTTAAAATCCAAAGATGCATTCCAAAAATCAAACTTTTCATAAGAAATTTTAAATTGAACTTGTTTTAAAAAAAGTTCAAAGTTTCTAATCTCATCTGCACCATCTCCATATCTAAAATAAACTCCAGGTTGCAAGGACCAAAATTGAAAAACTCGACGCCTCCAAAAAGCATCTCCGTCCCAAATTTTCCAGTGCAAATCCTGTAAAGCATTTAAATTCACTTGCTCTTTTTTAGCTGCAAAAAAAACTTCATTTTTAGTATCCCTTCTCCAATTGATTTGAAGCTCATGCCACCGTTTCTCTTGAAAATAGCTATAAACATAATCTTTTTTTTCTAATTCTTTAGCATAAGTGTATTGAGTCCACACAGAGCTTGAATAATTCCATAAAAGAGAATATTCTTGATATAAAACCCCACTCCCTAGCCCTCTCAGCTTCTTTTTTTTAAAAGAAGGCAGGTACACATTTTTTAATATAGTGTCTCGGCCTTCAAAATTCACAGCACTTTTCAAAATAATATCTTTCAAAAATCCACGGCGAATTCCCAATAAGAGTGCTAAATTCAACTCCATTTTCAAGGATAAACCCATCACAGATTGGTGTACACTTCCCAAAGAATCTACACGACCGAGCCCTTCGTACACAAAATCCCCCTTGTCCACATTTTCTATAAAATCCCCTGTGAGTGAATCCAACATCACATCTCCTGTGCCTGGACTCACCATCTTATAAATAGGCACATAAGTCTGCTCGTCACTAAGACCAATATGATAAGTAGCACCCAACAAAAAGCCTCTATCCTTAGGATGAATATCCAACGCATTTTCACTAAACCAAAACTTCTCTGTTTTTGCAGAATCCAACAACACCCTTTTGTATTGCAACAAATGATTCCAGCTCCAATCTTTTTTGCTCATCGATACATTTTGTTTCATATCCCAAAAGAAAATAGAATCTAATAATGGGTAGTCAGAAGCGCCTATACGGACTTTTTCTGCAGATAACTGCTCTGTGAAATTAAAATCAAAAACTTCAAAGTCCACTCCTGTTTTTGACCTAGTTCTGTCTCTATAAGACACAGACGACAAAGAGTCTATCTTCCAAAAACTATAATCCAAAAATCCAAAAGGTCTAAAACTCCCTCTTAAAACTTTTGTTTCCAAACTGGATTGGGTACGATTTTTTTTAGAATCTTGAACAGACTCAATGTGAATTAAAGACAAGCGCGTTTTAGACTGCGAGTTTGCATGCTCCACAAAAGTATTCACCCTAAAAGAATTCCAAATAGCATCCCTTGCTTCTTGTTTATAGCCCATTTCAAGACCACTCCAAAAATCCATGGGCAAACGCAAACGAAGCCGTGCAGCATCGTATGCTAGAGCCTCCTCAACACCCACACTATCTAAATCCCATTCTTCTTTTAACAAATAGGAATCCCAGTGATTATCACTACCCAAAAACTCCTTAGAAAAAAATCCCTTTTCATAATAAGAAGTAAAAACATCGAAAGCCAAAGGAAAATGATCCAAAGATAAAGTAGAATCAGAACTTAAATAAAAACGATAAGCTCTTCCTTGAGGGCCTTTAATTTCTGGTGCCAGCATATTAGTGTCTTCTTTATGGTAGCCCAATTCCCCATCTAAAAACCATCGTTCCTGAAACTGCAGTCTAAGTCTAGCACTTGCTTTTTCTACAGAGCTTGGTCTGTTTAAGAGCTCTAAACTATCGTTATACAAAGAATCTCCAAGATCCTGCTTTAGTTTTTCATAATCACTAGGGCTCCAAACCCCTCTTTTCAGTCGATCCACATCGCTTTCAAGAACAAAGCCACCTATATCCAGCCAAATATTAGGCCTTCGATAATGAGCCCCAAAGGCATTGAACTTAAAAAGAGCTTCACTATTATAGGCATCGTATTCTACTCGAACCAAGTCTTCTCGGCCAGGAATTAAAAGCCCTTTAAAATCTAAAACTCCTCCGGCATAATTTAAGACATAATCCTTTTCTTGAAGAAGCTCTACCCCATTGATCCACACTTTTTCTGAACCAGGCACTATAGCTAAAAAACTCCCCTCTGGATTCACCAAATAACCATCCCTTTGACCATCATTTCCATAAAAACTATGAGACACTCTCTTTGACTCATCGACTCCATAAGCAGCTTTGACTTCTCCATTAGAACCGTGAAAAGCAAGCATTGCCCCCAAAGAACTCCGCTCTATTCCTAATAAAGAAAACTCCTTGTCTTCCCAATAAAAATCACCCAAATGCAATGAAGCATAAGGAGATTCTAATCTAAAATAAACCTGATCCACCTCTTGTAAACTTGCTGTAGTTTGCATTCCAGGTTCTCTACCAACATCTGATAAAAGAGCATCTATATATAGCCCATGACCTAAATCCCCTTGCAAAGACAAACGGAGCTCTTGATCAACTTGAGTCCCTCCATCTCCTACCACCACTCGCATCGTTTTATAACCCTTGGCTTGCATTTTTGAAGGATCTTGGACTACAGTATCCAAAACATCCTTTTCAAAATCCAAGAATTCAACTTCTTCTATTCCTTTCCACACAGGTAAAGAGTCCATATTCAAGGACCAAGACTCCGAAACTCCCAAAAAAAACAAAAAACAAAAGAGAAACTCATTCAAGAATTTTAAATGCATATAAAACTCTAAATAAAATGAGCGATAAAATAGCTAAAGCTTTCCAACCAAAAACTCTAAGCTTAGCCATAGTTTTTTTTCTTGTACCAAATCTACACTCCATTTCCCTGCTTTTAATAAATCAGGACGAATAGAACTAATACAAACTCCATCTTTAAAAACACAAGCTTTAGAAAGTATTGTATCTGCTCCTAAATACCAAACTTGCAATACAGGACTTGTATGCAGGAGCAAAGTATCTTGGAATTGGGCATAAAAATAAAGACGAGTGTTTTCTTGAAAGACTGAGTCCACTCCAAAAGGTTCACCTTCTATAATATTTCTACAAATAACTCCATTTACTTTTTTTTTAACAGAAGCCAAAGCTCTATCTTCTGAGAAAAAACTTTGATTGAAACTCACATAAACTCGATGACTCAAAAAAGAAAAAAGCACTACCGCCATCAGCAAAGTAGTTTTTCTTAAATAACGAAGTGGCGGCAAAGCACCCAAAAAAAACTCCTATAATAATTTACTCGTATTTTGAGTAAACGCAGGAACCGCCTCAACTAATTTTTCTACTAACAAACGATTAAAATCTTCGATACGATTAGGGAGCTTAGTTCCAGAAAAAATTTGAATCAATAAAAGGGAGTCACTCACTGGACTAATATAGACAGAACGAGATTCTCCACCATAAGAAACAGATTGAATGTCCTCTCCACCCAACAAAAGACCAAATTGTTTTGCAGAATCAAAAGAGGCCGAACTCAAAACAGCTAAAGGAGTAGCATCTATCCCAATGCTTCCCACTTCTGCAATGATTGAACCGTCGCGATGACAAAGTACCACATAGTCTGCTTTAACGCTCGCTTGGTATGCAAGCATTAGTCGTTTTACTTTTTCAGCATCTTCGGCATAAACAGAAAAATCACTCATTATAGCACCTACTTCTTTTTTGGAACATATGGACGAAGTTCAATCTCATCTTCTGAAATACCAGACTTAGCCTTAGTGTCTTTTAAAAATGCAGTATTCCTTGTGGGAAGAACCGTAGAATCTTTTTTGGTACGCATAAAAGGAGAACAAAAAGGAGTCCTTTTGGGAAAACCTTCTGGAGCCTTTCGATTGGGATCTTGAGTAGGACTTTTGGCGGCAAAAGAAGGCATTTTGAAAGGCGAGTTAGCCTCGGGAACAGACAAGTCAGGAGCTTCTTTAGAAGTTTCATCACCCTTCTCAAAAGACACCCCTGTTTTATTTAGAACTACATTGTGAACACCTGTGTTATTCAGCGTTTCTGCCGCTTTCTTTAAAAAGCCTTGCTTTACATTAAACTTTTCAATCACATGCATGGCAATCGTTTTTAAGGTAGTGACCACTCCCTTTCCATTGTGTGCTGTAGAAGGGAAAAAAGGCAAGTCATTTGGATTTAGAAATTTATTCATTTCATCTAAAGAAAAAACATCATCCATATCTCTTTTATTATATTGTAAGACTAAAGGAATATCATCCAAATCCATCCCATAATCTTCTAAATTTTGCCTTAAATTTTGAAGACTTTCTAGGTTTTCTGCTTTTCGAGAGCGTTGAGAATCTGCAACAAAAACAATCCCGTCCACTCCACGTAAAACTAGTTTTCGTGTACTATTATAATAAACTTGACCTGGAACTGTATACAACTGAAATCGAGTCTTAAATCCTTTGATATCCCCTAAATTTAGAGGCAAAAAATCAAAAAACAAAGTGCGGTCTCCCTCTGTAGCAAGTGAAACCATATCCGTTCGTTTATCTTGTGGCATTTTTTGATGTATCACCTGAAGATTCGTAGTTTTACCACTTAATCCTGGTCCATAATAAACCACTTTACAACTGATTTCACGAGTAGCGAAGTTAATCGACGACATCTATATAAATCCTTCATGACCTAAAAACATAAAACAAATGCTCCAGAGTCCGTTTGATCTAGAACAAAAGATATAAAACTTTATCCTTCTCTAATCTAATAAATTTAAAGAAGAGAAGAATTAAAATTTGAAAAAAAAGTAAAAAGAAAGCTTTTTTGTATCTTGCTAAGTGATTATGGTAAAAGATTTTAGAAGAAACAGCCTCAAATTCCATAAAAAGATACGATTTTTGAGCGATTCGAAAAATCTTGTTGTTTTTTTTCCTTAGCTGTGTTTTGTACGCTTTGATTTTAATGGAGTATTTTTTTATTTAGCAAAGATTCTATTAAAGTTTTTTTATTGAAAACTCACAAATCTTTGAGAAAGTTCATTTGTACTTTGTCTTCAGATGGGTTAAAGTATTTATTTAACTTATTTAATTTATTTAACGCTGAATTTCTTTTGGTGTATGGTTTTTCAAGTATTCAAAAGCTTGATCTTTGGGTAAAGGACGACTGAAATAAAAACCTTGAATTAAACTACAACCGTTATTTAATAAAAAATCCAATTGTTCTTTGGTTTCTACCCCCTCTGCAATGATCTCTAAATTTAAAGATTTGGCAATCCCTATCACCATGCTTGCAAAAGCAGCATCTTCTTCATCTTCGGCTATATACTGTACAAAAGAACTGTCCATTTTTAATGTATGCACCGGGTAGTTTTTTAAATAAACTAAAGAACTGTATCCTGTACCAAAATCGTCTATAGAAATCTGAAGCCCTAGATTAGATAAAGATTTCATAATTTCTATGGACTTATTCATATCTCGCAAAGTACTATACTCTGTAATTTCTATTTTCAAATTTCTTGGATTTAACTTTGTATCATAGAGGACTTGCTTGACTTGTTCGACCATATTATCTACTGAGAATTGCTTGGCAGAAAAATTAACCGCTACTTTAATATCTTTGTAGCCATTATCAACCCACTCTTTAGCCTGAAGGCATGCCATTTTCAGTATCATTTCTCCAAGTGGGATAATGAGCCCGGTTTCTTCGGCCATAGGGATAAACTCCGCAGGAGAAATAATCCCTCGTTTGGTGTTATTCCATCGCACTAAAGCCTCAAAAGCAACCACACGATTGTTTTGAGAAGCGTCTATAATAGGTTGATAATAAAGTATGAATTCTCGGGCTTGGATTGCTTTTCTCAGCTCAAATTCTAATCTATACAACTGCATAGCTTTTTCACGAATACCACTTGTAAAAAAATGAACCCCGCCTCTATTATTGCTCCTTTTAATTTCTCGAAGCACAGCATTGGCATTGGCAAGCAAATCATCTACTTTATCAAATTCTCGATTGATGACCACGGCCATAGAGACACTTATAAACACCTCTTGAGAATCAATATATAATGAAGTTTTGACTCTGGAATACAGTCTTTTTACTATGGTTTGAAGCTCTGAATCTCTATTGTCTTGAATGTTTCTTAAAACAACTCCAAAAACATCTGCTCCAATCCTTGCCACCGAATCATTGCTTCGACAAGCCAAAGAGACTCGTTCAGCCACTTGCCTTAATAAAGTGTCTCCTAAATCAATAGAATAATTATCATTGATTGCACTGAAATGATCGATATCTAAAACAACCAGTGCAAAAAGATAGTCTTCTCGCTGCTTGTTTTTTGCCATTTCTTGCTCTAATATTTTTAAAAAACCTTTTCGATTATGGACACCAGTTAAAGAATCTTTAAAAGCAGATGAGACGCTTTCTTTTTCAAAATAAAGAGACCGCTCTGTAGGTTTACTTAAAGAGCCAAAAACACAAATTGGACGCCCTTCATCCGTATATTGAGTCCTTGCATTGACTATGAGCTCTGTTTTTCCATTTAAAAGTCTTAGAGTTGTTGAAAATGCGTCTGAATTTTTTAATGCTTCAGCCAATTTAGTTTTGAAATCGACCCAGTCTTTCTCAAAAACTCTTGTTTTTAATATGTTAAAAGAATTTCCCATTACTTTTTGAGGAAGTCCAAGCACAAAAGCAGCTCTATCAGACCAAGTTACCTTTCCGGTTGGAATATCATAAGTCCAAAAACCATCTATGGAAGAGTTGAACATAAACTGAAAAAGTCGCTCTTTTTCCATTAAATCTTTTTGATAATCTCTGGACAAAACAGAAGAATCAGGCAAAGGAATGTCTATGTCATTTCTGATTTTACCATCTCTTATCTTTTTAAAAACTTTGGGTGCACTATACAATAAGGCTGCTAATGCCATGACCAGTAAAAGCAATAAATACAAAGCTTTTAATAGAATTAAACCCTCTAATGCAAGAACATCAGAGGCAAAAAGAGCGAGCAAAAGACTGCACAAAACAAACAATGAACGCCACATAAACTGTTTAGAAGCAAAGAACATAGGACTCCGTTGCACCATCAAAAACTAAAACTTCCCATAGCCCAAACCAAACAAGCTCACCAAAAACAAAAGTCTTCTATTTATGACTCCATTTTAATATAAACCTTTTTTTACAAATAAAAAGAAAATTCGAAATAATATGCTTAATGTAAGATATATTTTACATTTACAATTTCTTTATATTTGTTTTTTTGCTTTTAGTAATTCTTTTTTTTTATTCTATACAATAGAACACTATTTTTAATAGTCATTAAAAAACCCTCATTTTATAGTGCCAAACACAAAAAACTAAGTGTCGTCATGGCGTAGGGAAGCGTGCTTGAAATGCGGGACGAGTACTTTACAATGTACAGCGAAAAGTGCCGTTGAAACAGTGCTGCGAAAATCGTGCCAAAAAAGTAGCAAGTCTCTTGTTTACAGTGTACGGCAAAAAGTGTTACATTGAGCTTGTCGAAGTGCGTGCCAGAAATGAAGGGAGGGAAGGGTGAAATGCTATAATGCTGGGAAGCGTGCTTGAAATGCGGGACGAGTACTTTACAATGTACAGCGAAAAGTGCCGTTGAAACAGTGCTGCGAAAATCGTGCCAAAAAAGTAACAAGGGTATTGTTGGAATGCTCTGCGAAAAGTGCTACATTGAGCTTGTCGAAGTGCGTGCCAGAAATGAAGGGAGGGAAGGGTGAAATGCTATAATGCTGGGAAGCGTGCTTGAAATGCGGGACGAGTACTTTGCAATGTACAGCGAAAAGTGCCGTTGAAACAGTGCTGCGAAAATCGTGCCAAAAAAGTAGCAAGTCTCTTGTTTACAGTGTACGGCAAAAAGTGTTACATTGAGCTTGTCGAAATGTGTTACACTGAGCCTGTCGAAGTGCGTGCCAGAAAAGTGTGTGAGAAGGTGCTATGATTTTTGATGTGAATGACGATTTAAAAGGCTAGGCGCTTCTGACATTCATCCAAAACAATTAAAAATCTCTGGCTAGGATTTGTTTTTGTATGTCTTGGCTCACGGTTTCGCTTTTTAAGAGTTTTAGTAGGTTCAAGGCAAACTCTTCTGCTGTGCCTGCTGCTCGACTGGTGATGATTTTGGAGTCGATGACCACTCTTTTTTGGCTGTAATGTTTTGCATGTGCTTCGACTTCTTCTTGTACGGATGGAAAGCTGGTGACCGTGTGATTTTGGATCAGTTTTGCTTTGGCTAAGACTTTTGGAGCGGCACAGATGGCGGCAATCCATTTGTCGTTTTTTGCGAAATGTTGTAGTGTTGATATCACAGCGTCACTTTTTGAGAGGTTTTCTACCCCGAGTCCGCCACCTGGTAAGAATAAGGCGTCATAATCTTCTAATTTTACTTGTGAAAGGGTGTGTTCGGCTTGGATAGTGAGTCCATGAGCTCCTAATATGCTAAGCGAGTCTGTGATACTGGCTAAATGCACCTCGATTTCACCCCGTTTTAATATGTCAAAAGGGACTACCATTTCTATTTCTTCAAAGCCATCTGCTAATAAAAACAATGTTTTTTTCATAAATCCACCTTGTTTGATATAAAACTCTCGTTTAAAAGTTAAAAAAGTATAAAAACACCCATTTTGTTGTTTAGAATTTGAAGACTCTTTGATAGAGATTGTTTTATGTTTTACTTTAATATACATTTTTTTTATATTTAGACCATGACAACTACAGATCGCATTATTCGAGCCACTGGAAAGCGAACCCCTATGCGGTTAGTTTTAGCAGATATCACCCACACTATGAATCAAATTGGTGCTAAGCATAAGGCTTCTGCATATTCTTTGAAATTATTGGCAGAAACGGCTGTTGGGTCTTTGTTGCTTTCCAGTTCACTTAAGTTTCCAGGCACAGTGAGTTTAAAAATTTCTTTTTCTGGTGATTTTTCTTTTGTTCAAGCCGATACAACCCCTCAAGGTTTGATTCGAGCCATGATTCCTCAAGAAGAAATTTTAAAAAATAAAAATTTTGAGCCCGTGCTTTTACATCAAAAAATTGAAGTGATCAAGCTCAATGAAAAGGGTAAACGCTTACAAGAGAGTATCGTTCAGGCCGCTGGAAATAGTGTGGGGAGAAACATTGCGGTGTATTTGTTACAATCAGAACAAACTCGTTCTGCTGTTGGTATAGAGGCCCAAATCAATGAACAAGATCCTTCAAAACTAGATTATGCGGTCGGTTTTTTATTGGAGGCCTACCCTGATTTAGAAGAAGAATCTCTCTCTATTTTAGAAGATACTATTGTGAACTTGCCTCCTTTTGTTCAAATGTTCAATTTTGAGAAATCTAGTTTTGAGCTGAACACTTTGTTAAAAGAACTTGCTGGTCCCTATGATGTAGAAGTGGTGAAAGAACAGGTGCCTATGTTTTATTGTCCTTGCAATCAAGTACGCACCATCGCTTCACTTTCGTCGTTATCTGATTCTGATTTAAAAGATTTGGTTCGAGATGGAGCCGATCTTGAAATTATTTGCGATTTTTGTCGAGAAAAATATGTGGTTCACCCCAAAGATATTACAGATATTCTTAAAAATAGAGGTTTATAAAGGCTTTTCATGTATAATAAACAATGTATTGTGACACTAGATTTAGAAGGCGTTTTGGCTCCTGAAATATGGATTGCTGTAGCTCAAAAAACAGGTATCGAAGATTTGAAGTTGACCACCAGAGACATTGTGGATTATGATGAACTGATGCAAGGTCGCCTGCAAATTTTAAAAAGAGAAAACCTAAAGCTTTCTGATATTCAAAATATCATAGGAAATTTGGGACTTTTAAAAGGTGCAAAAGAGTTTTTAGATGAGTTGAGACGCCATACTCAAGTGATTATTTTATCGGATACTTTTTTGGATTTTGCTTTCCCCATTATGAAGGCTCTGGACTTTCCAACTATTTTTTGCCATCGACTCATAGTCAAAGACGACTATATTCAGTCTTATGAGCTTCGAATGAAAGACCAAAAGACCAAAACGGTGCAATCTTTGCAGGCTTTGAACTATAAAGTTTTTGCTGCAGGGGATTCTTTCAACGATACCGGTATGTTGTTGGCTGCAGATAAAGGGGTGTTTTTTAACGCTCCTGATTCTATTTCTAAGCAATTTCCAAATCTAGTCTCCACACAATCTTACTCTGAATTGATGCGTGAGTTTGAAGTGTTTTACGACTCTATCTAAATAGAGAAGTTTTAAGAATGCCTCTCCACAGCCAAGACCTTGCCTTTTTAGCTTCAAAAGAAGTGCAAGAATTTGTGATAGAGCATTTAACAAAAAACACAGATCCTTTAAAACTAGCAGAATTGCTTTCTAAAACTCACCACTTTAACGAAAGAAAACAGGTGATGGATTATATGCAATTGGTTCCCAAATTTCAAAAAAAGTTTGAGACCGATAAACTCTTGTTATGCGACACTTTGGCTTTAGAGCAATCCACAGCAAAAGATATATCCATGTGGAAACAAAAGCTTTTTTTAAATAAAAAAGGTCGATTGAATGATTTGTGTTGTGGTATGGGTGGAGATTCTTTTTATTTACCGCCTCATTGGAGTGTGACAGGTGTCGATTTAGACCCATTGCGTCTGCAAATGTACCAACACAATACCAAAGCTTTTTCTAAAGATTACAGTGTTGCTCAAGAAAATGCAATCCATTTTGACAATTCCGCAGAATATTTTTTAATTGATCCCGCTCGTAGGAGCGATTCTAGTGAAAATCAAAGGAATTTTGTGCACTTGACTCCTTCTATACAAGAGATTTTAAAAATAGCTAGCCGATACCGTGGTGGGCTTGCAAAGATACCTCCTGGATACCCTTTAGAAGAAATCCCGAAGGCTTGTGAAGTTGTTTATTTGGGGAAAAAGAGTGACTGCAGAGAGGCTTTAGTTTTGTTTGGCGACTTTGTAGAAAACTCAAATAAAATGAGAGCGGTAATTTTGAGTGGTGAAGATTCTTATGAATGGGTTTCTACGCTGAACCGTGAGGATTTGTTTATAGACTTAGAAGTGGAAGCCTTGCAAGACTATATTATAGAGCCTGCTCCAGTTTTGATTCGAAGTCGTTTGTTTGTAGAAATAGCCCTTCAAAATAAACTCTCCCCTTTTTCTAAAGGAATAGCCTATTTGACTTCTAAACAAGCTTTTCTAGAATTTGGCTTTGCTAATTTTAAAGTTCTAGAAACCTGTGAGTTAAAGACGGGAGCCGTCAAAAAAATGTTGAAGAAGCATGATATTGGGACACTCACACTCAAAAAAAGAGGAGTAGAGGTGATTCCCGAGCAAGAAATCAAACGCTTGGCCCCTAAAGGGAAAAATGAGGCGACGCTTTTTTACACTCGAATAGCAGGAGAAAAAACAGCTGTTCTGACAGAAAGAATTGCTTGAATTTTAATGTTTAAAGGTTTTAATGATGTACGCACTGCCAGTTTTAGAAAAATCTTGGAATAATCTGTTAAAAGATCAAATGAATGAAGTTTATTTTAAAGATTTACAAAAAAAATTATCTATAGAATCCCAAAAACACCCCGTTTTTCCTCCTCTTGAAAAAGTATATTCTGCTTTTGAACTCACACCTTTTCATAAGGTCAAAGTGGTCATTATTGGTCAAGATCCTTACCATAATCCAAATCAAGCTCACGGCCTTGCTTTTTCTGTGCCTTTGAACGAAAAAAGACCACCTTCTCTTTTGAATATCTATAAAGAATTGCACCGCGATTTAGGTATGGCGATTCCAGAGCATGGAGACCTTCAATCGTGGGCAAAACAAGGGGTGCTTTTGATGAATGCATCTTTGACTGTGCGAGCATTTAAAGCCAATTCTCATGCAAAAATAGGCTGGCAAACTTTTACTGATACTTTAATCCAAAGGCTTTCTTCTCAAAAAAAGCACCTAGTTTTTATGTTGTGGGGAAATTTTGCAATACAAAAAAAGCAATTCATCTGTGAAGGTCAAGGGCATCTTATTTTAGAAAGCAGCCACCCTAGCCCACTCTCGGCCTACAGAGGTTTTTTAGGTTCTGGTGTGTTTAGTCAATGCAATTCTTTTTTAAAAGGACATGGCATCGAAGAGATAGACTGGAATAGCCCTAATCTAGAAATCATGGATTAAAATAGGATAGGGCTTTTTGTTGTACCAATGTAGAGCCCGCTAAAGCGGTATAACCTTCGTAAATGGAGTGGACTGGCTTGCCTTCTGAATCAAAAAGCTCTTTTTCTCCAGAAAGCGTGGAAAAAACTCCCCCTGCCTCTTGAAAAAGGAGTGGCAATGGGGCTATATCCCATAAAGAAACTACAGGGTCAAACATCAAGTCTGCTCTACCACTGGCAGCCAAATAGTAACCATAGCAATCTCCCCAACCCCTGTATAATCGAGCTTGAGTCCTTATTTTTTTAAAAGCTTCTCCATAACCCAAATTTTCAATGGTGTTGATAGTGCCAGAAAGCACCAAAGCATCTTGAAGTTGGTGCTGCGTCGAGAGCTGCACTCGCTGTCCGTCTAAATAAGTCCCAGCTCCTTTAGATGCCCACAAAACACTATTCAAAGCTGGTAAAGAAATCAAAGACACCAGCGGCACACCCTTTTTATAAAGAGCGATTAAAGTTCCAAATAAAGGCACTCCATGTATAAAAGACTTGGTACCGTCTATGGGGTCCACAATCCATTGATAGGCTGCTTCTGGATTTTCTATTCCGAATTCTTCTCCAATAAAGCCAGCTAGAGGTGTTTGTTGTTTTAAATACTCTCGAATCAGTGCTTCGGCTTTTTGGTCTGCGATAGTGACCGGAGTTTGGTCTGCCTTCCATTCGACGGTGAAAGAAGACTGGTAGTGTTTTAAAATTTCAACTTGGGCTATTCGAGCCGCTTCTTTGGCAATGGCTAAGAGTTCTTTAATTTCTGGCATTGGTATTCCATTGGTAAAATTGCTTTATAAAAAAATCGTTTTCTTCTGGGGTGCCTATGGTGACTCGAATCCACTCTGGCATGCCAAAGCTAGATAAACCACGAACAATCACACCTTGAGATTCTAGGTAATTCACTAAGTTAGAAGCATCAGAACCTATGCGTACACAAAGAAAATTGGCTTGACTGGATAAAACTTGAAAACCCAAAGCTTTTATTTTTTGAGTCACAAACACCAAGCCTTTGTTGTTCAAATCAATGGATTTTTGCACATGTTCTGTGTCAGAAATAGCAGCCAATGCCGATGCTTGAGCTGCAATATTGATATCGAAAGGAGGTTTCACTTTCCAAAAACCGGCGATAACTTGTGGGCTAGAAATAGCATAACCTACTCGAAGCCCCGCCAATGCATATATTTTACTAAAAGTACGACTGATCACTAAATTAGGGTATTCTTGAATATAAGGCGTTAAATGAGGATAATCCAGAGCTTGAGCATACTCTGCATAAGCTTCATCTACAAATATCAAAACTGAAGGGGGGATTTGTTTGATAAAATCGAGCAATTCTCTTTGAGAAAAATAGGAACCTGTAGGGTTATTGGGGTTGCAAATAAAGATCACTCGAGTTTTGGAACTCACTTTTTTTAATAAAGCTTCTAATGGAGAGTCCTCTTCTAAAGCAGGAACTGTGATGTATTTGGCTCCAAAAGACAAGGCTACAAATCGATACACCGAAAAGGTGGGTTCCAAAGAAAGACACTCGTCTTCGGGTCTAATAAAGGCTTTGCCCACCATGTCTATGACTTCGTCAGAACCATTTCCAAGGATGATTTGGTGCTTTGAAACAGAGTGTTTTTGAGCTATAGCTTGGATTAAATCGGGTGCATCCCCTCTGGGGTACAAGTGTAACTTGGAACTCACAGCTAGATAAGCTGCTTGTGCTTTTGGAGAGGGGCCTAAAGGATTTTCATTGGAAGCTAATTTTATGACATTCGATAAATTATATTTAGTTTTCACCTCTTCTATGGATTTTCCTGGCACATAGTCCGACAAATTTTGAAGTTCTGGGCGTGTTTCTAACATAAAAGTCCTCTTTCTTCTTAAAATTTAGTTAATTTTCAATATTATGATGAAAAAACTTATACTCTTCTCTATTATTCTCACTTTTAATGTTTTTGCCCTAGACCGTATCTGGGATACCCGCTACACCAATGGACCAGAAATTAGAGGCCAATCTAAAATGGTATTAGGTGCTGGACTCAGGACCGGTAAAGACACCGATTTTTTTGTACCTGTGCACTTTCAGGGGAGTGTCAATGAAGACGCAGAGTTTGGAGCCAAACTTTTTTATTATAGCGATAATACTCATTTAAACATTGGAGCCAAAGCTTATCTATCTCCTAATTCTTATATCGGATTGGATGTCCCTTTTATGATCAATAAAAACTTTAAAGGGGGCCTTATTGTCACTTACAGTAAAGAAAATCATATCGCCAAAATTTTTTCGAATCTATACGAGTTGCGAGCTGGATTTTTTGAAGGAGTGACAGGACCAGATGCTTATGTGAAGTTTGAAACTGGATTTATGCCCACCCTGAATTTTGGTGGAGTGTTTTTGGCTATGGCCGAGCTCACCAGCTCTTTTACTGCGGGGCATTTTCAAGAAGATTTTATGGTCGATATATTGCCCAAATTAGAAGTGAACATTTCGGGCACAAGACTTCGATTGGAGTTTGATTTTGGAATACTCCAAGAATCCAATAACAACCAGAGAAGCATTGGTTTTTATGCTTTGATCCCTCTAAAATAAAACACAGCATCTATTAGAGACACTGTGTTTATCATAAGATTTTAATTTTGTTCTTTATTTAGAATTACAAATTCTTTGGATTGATAATCTAAGACAAAGGGCTTGTCCACTTTGACTTTTTCACTGATAATTGCATGTGAAAGCACTCGCTCTACTTCTCTTTGCAAGTAGCGCTGGATAGGCCTTGCACCAAATTGAGGTTCATAAGAGGCTTCTGCCACTGCATCCATAGCTTTTGGAGTGAAGTCCATCTGATAGCCTTGCTTTTCTAGCCGTTCTTGTAAAACTTTCACTTTTAATTCTACTATAGAACGCAAATCAGTTTTTGTTAAAGCATTAAACACTATACTTTCGTCTAATCGATTTAAAAACTCTGGTCTAAAAAAGCGTTTCAATTCTGGCATGACCTCTTCTAGGGTGACTTTTTGATTTTCACTTTGAAAAAGATGACTGCCTAAATTAGAAGTCATTAATACCAAGGTGTTTTTAAAGCTCACCACTCGCCCTTTTCCGTCGGTCAAGCGACCATCGTCTAAAACTTGCAAAAGAGTGTTGAAAACATCGGGGTGTGCCTTTTCGACTTCATCCAAAAGGACAACGCTATAAGGTTTGGTACGAACCGCTTCTGTCAATTGGCCGCCTTCTTCATGGCCAACATAACCTGGAGGTGCTCCTATCAACCTAGAAACGCTGTGTTTTTCCATATATTCACTCATATCTAAACGAATCATAGCCGATTCACTATCGAACAACAAAAAGGCCAAAGCTTTGGCTAGTTCGGTTTTACCTACCCCCGTGGGGCCCAAAAACAAGAAACTCCCAATAGGTGCATTTTCTCTAGATAGACCGCTTCGATTCCTCAAAATAGCCTCGGAAACGACTTGAACTGCTTGGTCTTGCCCAATCACTCGTTGCTGGAGTCTAGTGTCTAAATCTAAAAGTTTAGCCCTTTCTCCTTCTCTAAGCCGCGTCACAGGGATTCCCGTCCATCGACTCACCACCAAAGCGATTGTTTCTTCGTTCACTTCTTGTGTGAGCTCTCCAGCTTCTGATGTGAGTTTTACATTTTCTTCTAGCTTTTGAATTTGAGTTTCTAATTTTACAATGGTATTGTATTTTAACTCGGCTGCTCTATTTAGATCATAGTTAGATTCGGCTTGTTCCATCTCCTCTTTGGCTTTTTTCAATGCTAGTTTGGCCTCTTTTAGCTCAGCAAATTGAAGTCGTTTTTCTTGCCATTTATTTTGCATCTCTACAACAGCGGCACTGGTTAAAGCCAAATCTTCTTGAAGTTCTTGGAGGCGTTTCAAGCTTTTTTCATCCACCTCTTTGGACAAAGCTTTTTCTTCGATTTTGAGCTGCAATTCTTTTCTTTGCAAGTCGTCTAAGGCTTCGGGGACAGTGTCTAGTTGCGTTTTTACAAAACTAGCTGCCTCATCGATTAAGTCAATGGCTTTATCGGGTAAATTTCGATCGGCCACATAACGGACAGAGAGTTTCACTGCAGAAACAAGAGCGTTGTCATGGAGTCTCACCCCATGATGAGCCTCAAAACCTTCCTTAATACCCCTTAAAATAGAGAGGGCGTCTTCTTCACTGGGTTCAAAAACAGATACAGGCTGGAAGCGGCGTTCTAAAGCCGAGTCTTTTTCTATATATTTTCTATACTCTTGAGTGGTGGTCGCTCCAATACAATGCAATTCCCCTCGAGCGAGCTTGGGTTTTAACATATTCCCCAAGTCCATGCTGCCTTCGGACTTGCCAGCCCCAACAATCATATGGATTTCGTCAATAAATAAAAGAGTGTTTCCATCTTCTTCAAGGGCATCTAAAACAGCCTTTAATCGCTCTTCGAACTCTCCTTTGTATTTGGCACCCGCTATCAAAGCAGATAAATCGAGTGAAAATAGTTTCTTCCCTTTTAAAGAATCTGGGACATCTCCTCGGTGAATCCTTTCGGCCAAGGCTTCGACTATGGCTGTTTTACCCACCCCTGCTTCACCCACTAAAACCGGGTTATTTTTTGTTTTCCTAGAAAGGATCAAAATCATGCGACGGATTTCTTCGTCTCGGCCAATCACAGGGTCTAATTCTCCTTGAGCGACCATTTCTACCAATTCTCTACCATATAATTTTAATGGAGACTCTTCTTCGGCTACTGCAGCAGCACTCATAGGGTCAGAGAGCCAAGTCTCGACCACTTCTGCAGAGCCTAAATCAGCTTCTATGGTTTTCACTAAATTTCTATCCGAGGCAAAACGCAATATAGAGACCAATAAATCTCCAGGACTCACTGTTCTTGAAACTTGCCTTGCAGTTTGAATGGCCCCTCGTAAAACTCTAGATAAATCAGAATCCGGGCTGGCATCAGGTTGGACCTCAGCCGCTTTTGGAATAGATTCCATAAAAGGCATTAACTTTGCTTGTAAAGTTTTTGCATTGACATTTTTTGACTTGAATAAGTTTTTTAGCCTTGCATCTAAAGAGTCCAAAAGAGATACAGCCAAATGGGGGACACCTAAATAGGAATGCCTTTGCTTATCCATATACTCTTGTGCTTTTGCTAAAATTCGTTCACTTAAATTTGAAAAATCTGACATATAAACCTCTTATCTATTAATTTCTAACATAAAATTCATTCATACTAGATAATGCAAAAAGCATGCCAAAAAATAAGGCTAGAAAAGCCCTAAAAAAGCCGAATTTTCGATACTATTAAAGAACTGTTTCATTTTGAATCAAAATTTGTTGCGAAAAATCATAAAAAAAGAACTCTACCCACGGGGTAGAGTTCTTTAACTAAGAAGTTCGATTGGGAATTACATCATTCCGCCCATGCCACCCATGCCGCCCATATCCATAGGAGGTAATGCTGGTTTTTCTTCTTTCTTTTCTACTATTACACAGTCTGTTGTGAGTAACATACTGGCAATAGAAGCCGCATTGCTCAACGCAGCCTTGGTCACTTTGGCAGGATCAATCACACCAGCAGCGATCAAGTCTTCGTACATGTCGGTTTTTGCATTGTAACCAAAACCATCTTTGCCTTCGGCCACTTTATTTACCACTACAGAACCTTCTAGGCCTGCGTTGGTCACAATTTGACGAAGTGGTTCTTCGATAGCACGGCGAATAATGGCTGCACCAGTTTTTTGGTCTGGATTGTCGAACTTCAGAGATTCAATGGCAGAAGCAGCACGGATAAGTGCCACACCACCCCCTGCAACAATGCCTTCTTCTACTGCAGCGCGAGTGGCGTGCATGGCATCATCAACACGGTCTTTTTTCTCTTTCATCTCGACTTCGGTAGCGGCTCCCACTTTAATCACAGCGACACCGCCAGCAAGTTTGGCAAGTCTTTCTTGTAATTTTTCGCGATCATAGTCACTAGTAGTGTCTTCGATGAGCTTTTTAATTTGAGAGACTCTAGCCTTGATAGCATCAGTTTCACCAATACCTTCTACAATGGTGGTATTGTCTTTGTCGATAGTGATGGATTTAGCTTCACCTAAAACAGAAACAGGAGCGTCTTCGAGTTTGGCACCCACTTCTTCGGAAACGAGTTGCCCACCAGTTAAAATGGCAATGTCTTCGAGCATCGCTTTACGACGATCACCAAAACCGGGTGCTTTTACTGCAGCGACTTTTAGAGTGCCACGGATTTTATTGACCACCAATGTAGTGAGGGCTTCGCCATCTACATCTTCGGCGATGATCAAAAGAGAACGACCTTGTTTGGCCACATGCTCTAAAATAGGGAGCAAGTCTTTCATCACGCTGATTTTTTTGTCGTAAAGTAAAATAAAGGGATCTTCAAGAACCACTTCCATTCGATCGGTGTTGGTCACAAAATAAGGTGACAAATAACCTCTATCGAACTGCATTCCTTCGACTACTTCTAAAACTGTGTCAGCTGTTTTGGACTCTTCAATGGTGATCACACCATCGTTACCCACTTTTTCCATGGCATTGGCAAGCAATTCACCGATTTCTGGATCATTGTTTGCAGAAACAGAAGCCACTTGAGCCACATGTTCTTTGCTATTGATTTTGACAGCCATTTTGCTAATTTCTTGGATCACAGAAGCCACCGCAGCGTCGATACCTCTTTTGACATCCATAGGGTTTGCACCAGCGGCTACATTTTTTAGACCTTCACGAGTGATAGCTTGAGCTAAAACCGTGGCGGTAGTGGTACCGTCTCCAGCTACATCGGCTGTTTTGCTAGCCACTTCTTTGGCCATTTGAGCACCAAGGTTCTCGTAAGCGTCTTCTAGTTCCACCTCTTTGGCTACAGAAACACCGTCTTTGGTCACATTGGGGGCACCAAAAGATTTAGAGATCATTACATTTCGACCTTTAGGACCCAAAGTCACTTTCACTGCATTGGCAAGTTTGTCAACGCCTTCCATTAAGCTAGCTCTTGCTGCTACATCAAATTTCATTTGTTTAGCCATAATAATTATAACTCCTAGATTCTATATTAAAGTACCGCGAAAATATCGCTTTCTTTGACTATTAAATATTCTTTACCATCTACCATAACTTCGGTGCCACTGTATTTGCCATAAAGCACTCTATCACCCACTTTGACTTCGGGTTGGATTAACTCACCTTTATCATTTTTTCGACCTGGACCCATGGCTACGATTTTGCCTTGCATGGGTTTTTCTTTGGCGTTGTCTGGGATAAATAGACCACTTTGAGTTTTTGTTTCTGCTTCTGCAGGTTCAATCAAAATTCGGTCTGCAAGTGGTTTTATCATGTTGGATACCTCTTGTGTTAAAGTGAATGGCTTGTAAAGCCGTTAAACATTTATACTTGTGTATAGCAAATTGCATGCCAAAAACTTAAATTACTCGATTTTTCTTAAAAAACTAGATTATATTCCTGTCCTTTTAAGAAAAATGCCCTATATGACTTTTATTCTTTGTTTTTTTGAGTAGGATGGGGCACTTCCGTTTACAATATATAAAACCTAGCTCCCATACCGTCTTTTCAATCTCTAATTTTTGCTTCTTTAAAAGCAACTAAAATGATACAAAGATCCGCAGAGCGTTTCATATTGAAACGGAACACTCTCTATAATAAGGTTTTTATGCTTCAATACTCTAAAATAAAACTCCATTCATTAAAAAGTGTTTTATTTTTGAATGCTTTCTGTGTTATAAAGTGTTTCACTAATCTATTATAGCCAGGCGCTTCTGGAACTTCCATATTTCTTTTTTATTCTTTCTTTGTATTTATTTTTTTAGAATCTCTATGGAAAAAGGCTTCTTCCTGACCTGATTTGCTATATTAAAGAGGATTTTGTGTATGACAAACTTTTTTATAAAATTTCAACAAGCAATTAAGTTCTTTTCACTGTGTTTCAGTGTTTTGATGCTTGGGGCATGTGGTATGGATGCTTTTGAAAGTGAGTCGATGGCTTATAGACTGCAGTCAGAGCCCCATTATGTGTGGGGTTTGAGCGAATATCGATACTGTGATATCCCTTTTATTACTGGGGATTCCAGAGAAATTATGGAAAACTCTTGCTCTGAATGGCTAGAAACCGCCCCCTTTGAATATGAATTTAATTTCAATTATGATTATGTGGATGAATTTGAATACGGTCCCCATTTTCGAGAAAATTTCTCCTATACTGTTTATTTTATTTCTAGTTTTTATTATCGTCACCACTTTTATATTTTATATGATATCGGAGATAATGCTAGAATCGAGTTTAATTATACCCAAAATGAGGTTTCTTATTTTTGGGATTATCAAGTAAAGCAATACCGATAATTTATATACAAGGAAGCCATGAATTATTTAAATCAAGCCCAGTTTAATCTTCAACAACTAAAAAATAATGCTTACCCTGGAAGAGGTATTATCCTTGGCAAAAGCCCGTGCAGTCAGTATTGGGTTCAAGTGTACTGGATTATGGGGAGGAGTGAAAACAGCCGTAATCGAATTTTTGTTTTGGAAAATGAGACCGGGTTTTTAAAAACTAAAGCCTTTGATGAGTCTAAACTCACAGACCCTTCTTTGATTATTTATTACCCCATGCGACACGACAATGAGCATTTTATTTTGACCAATGGGGACCAAACCGATACTATTTTTGAGGCTTTTAAAAAAGGGAAATCCTTTGAAGAGGCTTTGGATTCACGTCAATACGAACCCGATTCTCCCCACTTTACACCCAGAATATCTGGTGTGATTTACAAAAATCCACAAGAGAGTGTTTATAAATTGTCTATCTTGAAGGCATTTAAAAATAGTGAAGAAGCTGGTTGCCAACGCTTTGTTTATTCTTACTCTAAAGGCCTTGCTGGTTATGGGCATTTTATTTCTACTTATCAAGGCGATGGAGATCCTATCCCTAGCTTTGAAGGAGAACCCGCTTTGATGCCTATTTTATCTAGTCCAGAAGAAACTCTGGATTTGTACTGGAATGCGTTAAATATGGATAATAAAGTCTCTTTGATGGTCCAATGGATAGAGGCTGCTACATTTGAAACCAAAACATTCATTCAAAATAAATGGAATTAATATGGCTAAAAATAAAATCTCTTGGGTACTTCCTAAAGACCATTCAGAAAACGCTATAAAATCTGTATTTGAAAACTTAAATCTAATCCAACAAACGACTGCGTTGAATGCGAAAGAATTAAGCTCGCTTTTTGTGTATTTAGACTCTTTGTACGAATTTATTGTGCCCATCCAAGATGTTTCTGTACAGTTGCGTATGATAGAAGAGGTGCTCCAGACCGATTTGGTTCTTCATTTTGTTGAAGATTTAGAGTTTTTTGAAGAATTTAGCGAACTCTATGTCGATTTTGTGGATTTTTTCTTGGATCTAGCCTCGGGATTCGAGGATAAAGATTTTTTAGAAGAAATGCTTCGTAATATTGCTTTTGCAAAGGATGGAGCGGATCCAAAAAGCTTCTTGTTTTTGTCTGTTCAAGAATTTTTGCCCAAAGAAAAGGCCTTCCATATTTTAAATGATATTTTAGAAAAATATGAGCAGATGAAAGCTTACCCTTCTGAGTTTACATTTGAAGCCGCTAAAGCACTTACAGATGGACTGAATGCTCCCGACTATTATGAAAAACTTTGTTTTAGTGTGGATAAAAATAAAAGCATCCCAAGTCTTTTAAATGTTGCCAACGCTTATTACGATGTTGGTGATATTCCAAATACTAAACGAATTTTATCAGAGATTCAAGGGCCTATCGATGCACTTTATGAAGAAGATTATTTAGACTTGCAAGTGGGTATAGCTTCTCAAGAAGGAAAACAAAAAGAAGCCTTGGCTCTGGCTAAAACCTTGTATCAAAAATATCCAAAAGAATTTAACTTGGGGCGTTTGTGCCAATTAGTCTCACCCGAAGAAGCACAGAATTTGCTCCGTCAGCACGAAAAGTCCTATTTGGATGACAGTGTCTGTGAAAACTATTTGAGTTTGTTGATTGGATTAGAAGAGTTTGATTTGGCAAATGAATATTTAGACCAGAACGAAGAGTCTCTCGCAGGGATAGAAGCCCAAATTCTGTTCAATATTGTGGAAAGACTTGAAAGTATAGGGCAGATTGAGCTCGCTAAACGCATAGAAAAATGGATTGTGGAAGAACCCGAAGACCTGACTAGTTATGATTAAACTGAAGTGTGGGGGATTGTATACGCTAAAACTTTAATTTCTTGTAAGCCTCTTGTATATTATCTGCCCCCACTACCAGACTAGAAACCGCTATTCCACTTGCTCCTAAATCTTGAAGCACTTGAGTATCCTCATAAGATATTCCCCCTATCACATAAAAAGGACAAACGAAAAGAGAATCCTTCTTTCTGCTTTCTATCATTTGTACCACTTTCAAGACCCCTTCTGCACCCAAAATCGGGCTTAAATTTTCTTTAGTAGAAGTGTTTTTATAAGGGCCCAAACCTATATAATCTACCCCCTCTTCAAGGCGGCGTTTCACATCTAAAATAGAATTAGCAGTCCCCCCTATGATAGCCTTGGAACCCAAAATAAATCGAGCTGTTGAAACCGGTGTGTCTTTTAGCCCCAAGTGCACTCCACTCGCCAAAGACTCTTTTGCCAAATAAGGGTCGTCGTTGATCACTATTCGAATCTCATTTTTCTGGCAAAGCTCCACAGCTTCTTTGGCAACTTTTAGCTTGTCTTCGAAAGTACCAGACTTTTGTCTCAACTGTATGAACTGAGCATTGGCATCTATTAAAGCTTTCACTTGTTCAATATGTGAAAAACTCGACAAATCCCATGTCAAAACTTGAATGGATGGAAGTTTTTTTGAAGTGTAATTGTGTTTTAAATAGGCCAGAGCAAAACAAAGCGGTGCACTCCAATTGATAGCTGTTTCGTTACTAGCAAATGACTTTTGAAAATCAGAATAAGAAAAACCAGGCAGATCACTAGGATAAGGCACCTCTCGGTGTGAATCTTGACGAAACTCATTAATACCCCCCACAACTAAGCCTGGCACTGGCTCGTCTATACCGTCGGAGCCACTTATACGATGATGCGGAAACTTAGGTGCAGAAGCACACGAACCCGTTACAAAGCTCATGCCCTGAGGATTTCGCCCATATATAAAATCAATAAGCTCAAAAGCATAAGCAGCATAATCAAAAGCTGTGGACCACTCGTGCACCACCGCCAAAGTCAAAGCATGATTCGCAATCAAACCATTAGAACCCCAATGAAATTCTGACAAAGAAATTCGATGTGGACTCTGCTCTATTAAAGCTACAATCTCTTTGGCACTTTGCTCCAATTGAAGCCTAGCCTTTTCTTGTAATTCCAGATCCATACCTTGCAAAGCAAGGGCTATCCACCCAAAATTTTGAGTATCACGCCAAGTAATCGCATGCAAAACGCTTTGAGTCTTAGAATCTTCGAGCAAATCTTTAAAAATATCAAAGTCACTCACACCTTCTCTAAAAAGCATCGCTCTTGCCCAAAAAAACTCATCACTATAAACAGAATCACCGTATAGCCCACTCCCCTCGGTGTTATTGGGGTATGCAATATCTGGATTGGCTTGGGCCCATAAATAAGCGTTTTTCGACTTTTCTAAGCATTTTCTTGCAAAATCTGCATCTTCTTTAGAAAAAACGCGATGTGCATGAGCCAAAACAGCTGCAAAATTCAAAGTCGAAGTGGTCGATTTCCCTAAAATTCGCCTTTGGTAAATAGTCTCATGGGGGGGCACAAAAGAATCCCAACGGTCGGGAGAAACCTTAAAAAACACACCTCCATCATGGTCTTGCATACGAATAAACCAGTCCAATTCAAAACGGATCTCTTCTAAAAGCGGGCTATGTTTGCATACCTCTGGATATAACTCTGCAATCAACAACAAAGTCCCCAAACTCACCCCTGCATTCACAATATATTTCCCATAATCGCCAGCATCGTACCAACCGCCATGAGCATTCCAAAGCCCCCCTCTATCCATACTTTTGTGAAAAGGAATCGCATCATCTAAATGTGCCGCTGGTCTAGCCCACTTTCCCGCCCTTTCTGCCAATAAATCCACTCCACTCCTCTGATAATAAAAAGACTTCAGATTCGCATCGAACTGATCCGAAATCCACGCTTCACCAATCTGGAACCAATCACTTTGAACAGAAGAATCAAGCACAATACGATAACGACCGGGGGCCTTCAAATCAGAAAAATCACCCTTAAAACAAAGCTCTTGCGTAGGCTCCCATAAGCCTTGCTCTAGCAACTCCCCCTCAAACACCAGCTCTGAACGCTCATTCAAAATTTGAAAACTAAAAGCCGAAGGATAAGTGGACAAAAAAACTTTTGGAGAAAAAGGTGCATAGCCCAAGTGATTGTAACGCAAAAAGGAATTATTCATAGCTAAACTATAGAATTTTTAAAATAAAGAACAAGCTTCCTTTCACAGATAAAGCCTAAGCAAGGAACATCATAAAAACACCGC
>Ga0209075_1000088_pt1 | contig 74769 bp, 66 predicted proteins | sample Stecom2011_FD_187523 | JGI IMG/M metagenome (GOLD analysis project Ga0209075, IMG submission 187523) | Agricultural soil microbial communities from Utah to study Nitrogen management - Steer compost 2011 (SPAdes) (version 2) | ecosystem: Environmental > Terrestrial > Soil > Agricultural land... | reverse complement strand
CCCAGTCCTGATAGAAACCGATCAGCGGAGCGGTCTGGTCGTGGTAGATACCCAGGCGCTTGCGTACGGTTTCTTCCTTGTCGTCTTCACGCTGAACCAGCGGCTCGCCGGTTTCGTCGTCTTTGCCCTCGACCTTGGGCGGATCGTATTTCACGTGATAGATGCGACCACTGCCTTCGTGCACGCGACGACCAGACAGACGGCTGACAATTTCTTCGTCTGCTACGGCTATCTCGACCACGTAATCAATGGCGATGCCCTGTTCCTTGAGCGCTTCGGCCTGGGGAATAGTGCGCGGGAAACCGTCCAGCAGGAAGCCGTTCTTGCAGTCCGGCTGCTGGATACGCTCTTCAATCAGCGCGATGATGATGTCGTCAGACACCAGGCCGCCGGAAGCCATGACTTCCTTTACCTGCTTGCCCAGCTCGGACTCGGCCTTGACCGCGGCCCGCAGCATGTCACCGGTGGAGATCTGGGGGATCTCGAAACGCTCGGTAATAAACTGGGCCTGGGTGCCCTTACCCGCGCCTGGCGCGCCTAACATAATGATTCGCATAACGTTGTGCTCCCGTTGTCTTATATTATCGTTTGAAAAACTGCGGCAAAGACCTGTGCCTTTGCGGCAACCTCTCAACAAGACTCCAGACTGTGACCGACTTATCGGCCCGGAATGGAGGCCGCATTATACGAAGTCAGCCCCTTCATAGAAAGTCGACCTCGGTATGATTGGATGAGTTACTGACAAAACTCAGTGTTCAAGGGGGGTTACCAGCGCATCGAGATCTGCCGACAGGGTACCGATTTCCTGCTGCACCTGTTCCAGCGCCACCGAGCCGAGACCGAGGGCATCGGTCAGTGCCGGAACGTCATCCGGGCTGAGTTCATCGCCAATACCGCGTTTCTTGAGCAGGGCATTGGCCAGCATCACCATGCGTACGTAGTCTTCATCGGCACCCTGATACTCCGGGTTCTGGTGCATACCGGCGGCACGGATGACCGGCTCGGGCAGTTGCCATAACCGGTACAGAAGCCCGGCCAGCGTTGCGTGGCCCATGGAGACACCGGCGTTGTTGTCAGTGGCTCCGAAAACCTCCCGCTCCAATGACAACATGTCGGTTTCGGGATTGATCTCTCTGAGTGCCTGCAATTCCCTGAACTCAGACGGATACAGCAAAGCAACCACCAACAGACCATAATTGTGCAGTAGCCCGCACAGGTAGGCCATATCCTGGTCAAGCCCCAGGCGCTCGGCCAGGGCCCGACACACAAACGCGCAGTACAGGGAATGACGCCACAGGCTATTGATCCCCAGGGCACCGTCCCGGGCCACACTGAACGAGCGCACGGCCAAGGCTCCCTGCGCAACATGGGCCAGCCGACCGGCACCCAGCAATTCAACGGCCTCTGCCAGGGAGCCGTTCTGGCTGGTCTGCCCGAATAACCCCGAACGGGCGTACCGCAACACCTGGGCAGCAAGGCCCGGGTCGATGCCAGCCACATTGGCCAGCTCGCTTCCGTGCTGCTCCGGGTCTTCCACAAGTTCTGCAATCCGGCTGGCCAGTGCCGGCATGGGCGGCAGGCGGGTCAGGGTCTTCAGTCGCGCGGCCAGGTTATCCAGAGTGGGGGTGGCATCCGGTGCCGGGCCGGCGTCACCGCCTGCCATAGAAACCCTTCGGGCATTCCCCAGGGCACGGTGAAATTCCCCGCCCTCCATCTGAATCAGCACCTGTTCACTGCCCGAGGTAAAACACACCTGCCTGGCCCTGTAGATATCGTCATCAACCAGCACTTCCAGGCCCCAGGCTTCCCCGATGGGAGGAATGAAACCCGGATAGCAGTCGTCGAAGAAGCTGGCCGCCTGCACCGGCTCGAGTTGCTGTAACGGCCGGCCGGTGAGTTTGCGCAACTGCTCCAGCGAGGGTGGATTACCGGCCCGGTGCACGGCCATCAACAGGCCGCTCACATCGATCAACACCGCTGCCTCGGCAAAGTCTGCAGCCTGCCCGGAGGCCGCGATGGCCGCCTTCAGGTCCGCAACCGGCGCAATATCAATCAGGGTAAAAGCCAGCCCCCGTCGTGCCAGATACTGTTCCAGACGCTCAGATATATTCAAACGCTCAGACTCCCCTGCCCGTCAGCCGGTGTTACGCATGCCAGCGGCAATACCCGCCATGGTGACCTTCAGTGCCCGTTCGACCATTTCCGGCACCTCGCCCTTGCCTTCACTTTCCCGGTCACGCCGCAGCAGCTCGGCTTGCAGGTAGTGCAGCGGATCTGTGTAGGGATTGCGCACTTTCATCGAGTGAGCAAACACCGGCTCGCCTTCCAGCAGGTTCTGCTGCTCTTTGAGCTCCAGCAAGCGCTCAACGCATCCGCTCAGCCGTTCCCTAAGGCTGGCACCCAGCGCCTTGAGCTTGTCGTCTTCCACCAGAGTCTGCTCGTAGTAGCTGGCAATACGCAAGTCCGCCTTGGCCAGTACCATCTCGAGCATATCCACATAGGTGCGGAAGAACGGCCAGCCACGCATCATGTCCCGAAGCTCCGGCAGTCGATCCGCCTTTGCCGCCTCCTCAAGGGCAACGTCGCTGCCCAGCCAGCTCGGCAGCATTAGCCGCATCTGGGTCCAGGCGAAGATCCACGGGATGGCCCGCAGGCTTTCCACACCGCCGGTGGGTTTGCGCCGGGCCGGCCGGCTGCCAAGGGCCAGCTTGCCAAGGGCAGTTTCCGGCGTAACCTGGCGGAAATAAGGCACGAAATCCGGGTTCTCGCGCACGACTTCCCGGTATGCTTTCAGAGACGTTTCGGTAAGCCAGTCCATGGTTTCACGCCAGCTTTCTTCCGGCTCCGGTGGTGGTGCCAGCGTAGCCTCGATAACGGCGGTGGTGTACAGGGTCAGGCTTTGTACCGCCAGCCGTGGCAGGCCGAATTTGAAGCGGATCATCTCGCCCTGCTCGGTAATCCGGAAACTGCCGTTCACCGAGCCCGGCGGCTGGGACAGGATTGCCCGGTTGGCAGGCCCGCCGCCCCGGCCCACAGTGCCACCACGGCCGTGAAACAGGGTCAGGTGCACGCCATATTGGTTAGCCACACGGGTCAGCTTTTCCTGGGCCTGGTACTGGGCCCAGGCCGCCATCAGCTGGCCGGCGTCCTTGGAAGAATCGGAATAACCGATCATCACTTCCTGCCGGCCCCGGCAATACTCCCGATACCAGTCCACCTGGTACAGGGCCGCCATGCTGTCGGGAGCGCCCTGCAGGTCGCTCAGGGTTTCGAACAACGGCACAACCCGCATCGGGAATTTCATGCCGGCTTCCCGCAACAGCAGGATCACACTCAGCACATCCGAGGGCGTGCTGGCCATGGAAATCACATAGGATCCCAGCGCTTCCGGGGTTTGTTGCGCCACCACCTCACAGGTGGCCAGCACCTCACGTACGGGCTCGGACGGCTCCCAGTTTCTGGGCACCAACGGCCGGCGGCCCTGAAGCTCGCGCAACAGGAATTCCTGGCGCTGCTGTTCCGGCCAGGACAGGTAATCGCCCAACCCCAGATAGTCCACCATTTCCGCGACGGCTTCGGCGTGGCGGCTAGCTTCCTGGCGAATATCCAGGCGGATCAGCGGCAGGCCAAAGGTATGGGCGCGGCGAATGGTGTCCAGCAGTGGCCCGTTGGCGATATGCTCAAGGCCACACTGCACCAGCGAGCGGTAACACAGCTCCAGCGGTGCCGTCAGGTCTTCGTTCTCGAACAGGATATCGGTACTGTCTGCCGGTTCGCCTTTAACACTGGCCTCGGCCCATTCCCGGGTGCGGATCAGCCGGTCCCGCAACTGTGCCAGCACCTGGCGGTACGGCTCCCGGGAGTCACCGGTGACTGCCTGCAATTCATCGCTGGCCTGCCACATCGAAAGTTCCGCCCTCAGGGCCTGGATGTCACGCAGGTACAGGTCTGCTGCCATCCAGCGCCCGAGCAGGAACACCTGCCGGGTAACATCGTGGGTGACGTTGGGGTTACCATCCCGGTCGCCGCCCATCCACGACGCAATCTGCACCGGTGTCGCCTGCAGCGGCAGGCCCTTGCCGGTGGCACCTTCCAGCGAGGCATCCAGACTGCGCAGAAACTTCGGTAGCGCTTGCCAGAAGCTGTTTTCGATCACCGCAAACCCCCACTTGGCTTCGTCTACCGCGGTGGGCCGCTCATGCCGGATTTCGTCTGTGTGCCAGGCTTCGGCAATCAGCTGTGACAGGCGGTCGGTGATCTCGCTGCGTTCCGCCGGCATCAGGTCGTCATGGTCCAGCCGGGCGAGGCAGTCTGACATTTCGTCGTATTTCAGAATCAGGGTACGGCGAGCCACTTCCGTGGGGTGGGCGGTGAGCACAAATTCAATACGCAGGTCGGCCACGCGGCGGTGCAGTTCTTCCGGGGCAATGCCGCCGGCTTTCAGCCGTTCGAAAACCTCGCTCAGAGATTCCACCATCAGGTCAGACGGATGCCCCTGCTTGCGGCGGATGCCGTGGTACTGTTCGGCCAGGTTGGCCAGGTTGAGAAACTGGTTGAAGGCCCGGGTCACCGGTAGCAATTCGTTATCGCTGAGCTGGCGCAGCAGGGTTTCAAGGCGCTGGCCGGAGCCACTTTCCTGTCGCCGGTCGGCTTTCGCTGCCGCCCGGACTTCTTCGATGAGGTCGAAGCACTCCCGCCCCGGATGCTGCAGAATGCTCTGGCCGAGTAAATCGCCCAGCAAACGTACGTTCTCGCGCAGATCAGGATGCAGTTCTGTCACAGCGGGTTCCTTCTGTAAGACGTAATCAGGAGAGTTACGATACTAAGGATTACCCGGAAAAGTCTATCAGGCCTAGGGGCTACTCCTTTTCCACACCCTTGACCCGCTGCCAGATAGCATCGAGTGCTTCCAGGCTTTCTTCATCCATGTCGCGCCCTTCGGCCGCGAGAATCTCTTCAATTGCCCGGAAGCGCATCTCGAATTTGCGATTGGTGCGCTTGAGCGCCTGTTCCGGATTAACCTTCATGAAGCGGGCCAGGTTCACGCACACAAACACCAGGTCCCCCAGCTCGTCTTCCACCGCATCCCGCTCACCGGTACCGTCTTCAGCGGCCTGCCAGGCTTCTTTCAGCTCGTCAATTTCTTCGTGCAGCTTATCGAACACCGGGCCGATATCCGGCCAGTCAAAGCCGTGGCGGGCGGCCCGGCGCTGCAGCTTTTCGGCCCGGGCCATGGCCGGCAGGGTGCGGGCAATGCCGTCCAGCCGGCTGACCGGCTCCTCTGCAAGCGGGGCAGGCTTCTGCGCCCGCTCCTCAGCCTTGATGCGCTCCCAGCTTTCCTTGATCCAGGCTTCTGTGGGCCGGTTGCCCGGGTCTATCCGGCTGTCCAGCGTACCTTCCGGAAACACATGGGGGTGCCGGCGAATCAGCTTGCGCACCAGGTTGTCGATAATGTCATCAAAATCAAAGTGGCCGCCTTCCCGCCCCATCTGGGCGTAGAAGATCACCTGGAACAGCAGGTCACCCAGCTCGTCTTTCAGGTGCGGGTAATCGCCCTGTTCGATGGCATCCGCCACCTCGTAGGCCTCTTCGATGGTGTGAGGCACAATACTGGCGAAGGTCTGCTTTGTGTCCCAGGGGCAACCGGTTTCCGGTTCCCGGAGCCGGGCCATCAGAGTTTTCAGGTCATCGATGGTGTAGCTCATCTGCGCTTTCGTCTCACGTCGATGATGTTCGGCAGGTTACGGATCTGCGCCAGCAGCCGGGCCAGTTGTTCCAGGCTCGAAATCTCCACCGTCACCAGCATGGTGGCGGTGTTCTCGTCTTTGTTGGTCTGGGTATGCAGTGACATGACATCGCTCTTCGACGCAGAAAGCACCTGGGTGATGTCACGCAGCAGCCCGGAGCGGTCGTAGGCTTCGATTTCGATATCCACCGGATACACCGCCGCCGGCTGGCCACCCCAGTTCACCTCGATAATCCGGTACGGCTCGATTTCCTTCAGGTTCAGGAAGGTCATGCAATCCTGCCGGTGCACCGTCACACCGCGGCCCACGGTGATGTAACCGCCAATCGGATCCCCGGGCAGCGGCTTGCAGCACTTGGCCACCTGGGTTTTCAACTTGCCGACGCCCAGAATCTGAATATCCGATTCTGTGTCGTAGGATTTCTTGCGGTTGCCGCTGAGCTTGAGATCCAGCTGTTCCGACCTGGGCTCCAGCATCTGCTGCGCCACATTGGCCACGTGGGCAGGGCGCAGGTCGCCGGCGCCGGTGGCGGCGAACATGTCTTCGGTGGAGTGGTAGTTGACCTTCTTCGCCAGCTCGCCCAGATCCACATCATAAATAGACAAGCGCCTGAATTCGTCTTCCAGGATCGCCCGGCCATCGGCCACGTTACGACCCCGGTCCTGCTGCTTGAACCAGTGGGTGACCTTGGCCCGGGCCCGGGACGTCTGGATATAGCCCAGACTCGGGTTCAGCCAGTCCCGGCTGGGTGCCGGATTGTTGGAGGTCAGAATTGATACCTGATCGCCGGTTCTCAGCGGATAGGTAAGCGGCACAATCCGGTTGTTCACCCGGGCACCGCGGCAGGCGTGACCAATCTCGGTGTGCACCCGATAGGCAAAGTCCACCGGCGTGGCGCCCTGAGGCAGGTCCACCACATGGCCTTCCGGGGTAAATACATAAACCCGGTCTGAGGCCACATCAGACTTCAGGTGATCTGCCAGCCCGGAAATATCCCCCAACTCCTCCTGCCACTCGAGAACCTGGCGCAGCCAGTTGATCTTGGCTTCATAGCCCGAGGATTTGTTTTTGCTGTCCGTGCCCTTGTACAACCAGTGGGCACACACCCCCAGCTCGGCCTCCTCGTGCATGGCATGGGTACGGATCTGCACTTCCATTACCTTGCCTTCCGGGCCGATGACCGCGGTATGCAGAGACTGGTAACCGTTTTCCTTGGGGTTGGCGATGTAATCGTCAAATTCGTTGGGAATGTGCCGCCACAGGGTGTGCACTATCCCCAGCGCGGCGTAACAATCCCGCACTTCCGGAACAAGAATCCGCACCGCCCGAACATCGTACACCTGAGAGAAGTCGATGCCCTTGCGGCGCATTTTGCGCCAGATGCTGTAGATGTGCTTGGCCCGACCGGTCGGGTCGCCCTTGATGCCCGACGCCTTCAGCTCGGTCTGCAGGGTATCGATCACCCGGCGGATATAACTTTCCCGGTCCAGCCGCTTTTCATTCAGCAGCTTGGCAATTTTTTTGTAGGCAGAGGCATGCAGGTAGCGGAACGACAGATCTTCCAGCTCCCACTTGATGTGGCCAATACCCAGCCGGTGGGCCAGTGGCGCGTAGATATCGAACACCTCACGGGCCACCCGCATGCGTTTTTCTTGCGGGGCATCCTTCACCGCCCGGATGGCGCAGGTTCGCTCGGCCAGCTTGATCAGGGCCACCCGCACGTCGTCAACCATGGTGACGAGCATCTTGCGCACGTTATCCAGCTGGCCTTCACTCTGGCCCAGCACATTGCCTTTGAGGGGGTGGTGTATGGAAGAGATCGCAGCCATTTGCTGTACGCCGTTGATCAGCCCGGCTACTTCGTCACCAAATTCCTTGCGGATTTCTTCAAGGGAGACCCGTTCTTCCCGAACGGACCGGTAGAGTACGGCAGCCACCAGGCTGGTCTGATCCATGTGCAGTTCCGCCAGCACCTGGGCCATTTCCAGCCCGGTACGGAAACTGCTGGAACCGGGCGTCCACAGCCGGTCTTCCCGGAACGCCTGCAACGCAATCAACGCAGCTTTTTCACAAGCCAGGCGTAACTCTTCCGGCTTTTCCAGGTGCGTCAACTCGGCAATGTGCTGAACCCAACGGTCGATATCCACGTCGCCGTTGCCGGTTACCCCGTACTCTTCCCTAACTTTTACCATAACAATCAATTACCTGATAGATTTCCGGCCATGCCGGCGCTCATCCAGGGCACCGGCAAGGCCGGCATTCCCGGTCCGGTCAGCGCGGGTCGCGCTCGAACAGGGCGATAGACTCAACATGGGTGGTGTGCGGGAACATATCCATGACACCTGCACGTACCAGACGGTAGCCGTTACGCACCAGAACACCGGCATCCCGGGCCAGGGTGGCCGGGTTGCAGGACACATACACAATGCGGCCGGCGCCAAAGGCGGTCAGGTACTTGCAGATGTCCTCGGCACCGGAGCGGGGCGGATCGATCAGGATCTTGTCGAAGCCTTCCTTCGCCCAACCCTGGCCGGTGAAGTCACCGTGCAAATCTGCACCAAAAAATTCCACGTTATCCAGGCCGTTCAACCGCGCATTCTCCCGGCCGCGAACCACCATGGCATCGTCGCCTTCCACACCCACAACCTGGCCGCCCTTGCGCGCCAGTGGCAGCGTAAAGTTACCCAGACCACAGAACAGGTCCAGCACCCGCTCGCCAGGCTGGATATCCAGCCACTCCACCGCCCGGTGCACCATGTCCCGGTTGATACCGGCATTCACCTGGGTGAAGTCCATGGGGTGGAACTGCATGGTCAGGTCGAACTCATCCATGCAGTAGCTCAGGCGCTCGTCATCCCGCCCTGCCGATTCCGGCCAGATCCGGTGCACGGTGTCCGGCCCCTTGGGTTGCAGGTAGATATGCAAATCGTGGGCCTGGCCAAAGGCAATCAGCTTTTCCCGGTCTTCCGGCACCAGGTCGTCCATGTTTCGGAACACCATGGCGGCAACGTCGTCGCCACAGGCCACTTCCACCTGGGCAATGCGGTCAAATGCCGCCATGCTGTGCAGCAGCTCCCGCAGCGGCGTGATGCGCTTGCCGATACGCGGATCCAGCACCACACACTCATCAATATCGGTCAGGAAGCTGTTGCGTTTTTCCCGGAAGCCGACCAGGACCGATTCCCGGGCTTTGACATAGCGCACCCCGAGGCGGGCCTTGCGCCGGTAGCCCAGGGTGTCCGGCGAACGCATGGGTTCAACCCACTGTTCCGGTTCAATGCCTCCAAAGTGGGCAAAGTTCTCCCGCAGGGTGTTCTCCTTGAACCGGATCTGGGCATCGGCGCTCATATGCTGCAGGCTGCAGCCACCACACAGGTCGGCAAATTCGCAGGGCGGCTGCTGGCGTTCAGGGGCAGTTTCCAACACTTCGAGGGTGCGCAGTTCGTCGAACTTGCTGCGGGTGCTGACCACTTTGGCCATCACCGTTTCCCCGGGCAGGGCGCCATCAACAAACTGCACCTTACCTTCGGTACGGGCAATGCCCCGGCCGTCATGACCGAGGGATTCAATTTTACAACGCACGGGTTCTTGCGGCAGAACCTTACGGCGGCGCTTACTCATAGTGGCTGATCTCTTTCAGATTGACGGTTCAGGCGCCCGGGAATACGCCGGTAGACAGGTAGCGGTCTCCGCGGTCACAAATAATGGCCACGATTACCGAGTTTTCAACCTGGCCGGACAGCTTGAGTGCAGCCGCAATGGCCCCACCCGAGGAAACACCGCAGAAGATACCTTCCTCACGAGCCAGGGCGCGCATGGTGTCTTCAGCTTCCTGCTGGCTGATATCCAGCACCTGGTCTACCCGGGCGGCATCGAAAATTTTCGGCAGGTAGGCTTCCGGCCAGCGCCGGATCCCGGGAATTGACGCACCGTCTTCCGGCTGCAGGCCGATAATCTGCACATCCGGGTTGCGCTCTTTCAGGTACCGGGACACGCCCATAATGGTGCCGGTGGTACCCATGGCACTGACAAAATGAGTCACGGTGCCCTGAGTCTGCTCCCAGATCTCCGGCCCGGTACTGCGATAGTGGGCCAGCGGGTTATCCGGGTTGCTGAACTGGTCCAGCACCTTGCCCTTGCCTTCGGCTTCCATACGGATCGCCAGGTCCCTGGCGCCTTCCATGCCCTGCTCTCGGGTAACGTTGACAACTTCGGCACCGTAGGCACGCATGGAGGCCCGACGCTCTTCACTCAGGTTATCGGGCATGATCAGCACCATGCGATAACCCTTGATCGCTGCCGCCATGGCCAGGGCAATGCCGGTGTTACCCGAGGTAGCCTCAATGAGCGTATCACCCGGCTGGATTTCACCCCGGCGCTCTGCTTCCTGAATCATGCTGATGGCGGGCCGGTCCTTCACCGAACCGGCGGGGTTATTGCCCTCCAGCTTGGCCAGGATCACATTGGAGGTATTACCCGGTAACCGCTGCAAACGAACCAGCGGTGTGTGGCCGACATAATCTTCAATGGTGGGGAAAATCATACTCAAACCCTGTGATACACTTTCGGCTTTGAATCATACGCGGGATGGCGGCCACAGTCATTCCGATCCGGATCATCTATGCTGACAGGGAAGTGCCCGGTACAGGCTGCCAACACGGCACCGGGCTCGTAAGACTGACGGGAATACAGTATGCGGCGTTGGGGCATTCGAAAAAAAGTCCTGGTGGTGACCCTCGTCCCCACCCTTCTGATCACCCTGTTGCTGGGCTTGTTCTTCACCTATAGCTGGGTGAACAACATTGAGAGCCTGCTGAATGACCGGGGAGAATCCCTGTCCCGCCAACTCTCTGCCGGTGCCGAGTACGGCCTGTTTACCGCCAACCGCAGCCTGCTCAGCAGCCTTTCCAACGCCCTGCTGGAAGAGCAGGATGTGCGCTCCATTACCTTCTTCGACCGGGACGGCCAGCGCCTGCTGCACAGCGGGCCCGGCAGTACCGAAGCCACCCCCCCGTCAGCCCTGGGGTCCGAACGGGCAATCAGGCTGACCTCGGCCAACAGTACCCGCTTCGTTACGCCGGTGTTCCTGCAAGACCTGATGATCGAAACCATGCTCGACCCGGATGCCCGGGAATCCGCCACCGAACTGAACGAACCCCTGGGCTGGGTGGCGGTCGAGATGTCCCATATCCGTACCGAAAAAGAAACCTATCAGGCACTGCTGATCTCGCTCTTGCTGGTGGTGGGTGGCGTACTGCTCAGCCTGCTGGTTTCCCTGCGCCTGAGCCGGGCCTTTACCGACCCGGTGTTCCAGCTGAATGAAGCCGTGGCAAAGCTCAAGGAAGGCAAGCTGGATACCCGGGTGTATACCCGGGCCGGGCCGGAGTTTGAACAGCTGGAGTCCGGACTGAACGAAATGGCGGCAGAGCTGAGCCAGGCCCAGGCAGAAATGCAGCAGAACATCGACCAGGCCACCGGCGATCTTCGGGAAACCCTGGAGACCATCGAGATCCAGAATATCGAACTGGACTTCGCCCGCAAGGAAGCCCTGGAGGCCAGCCGGATCAAATCGGAATTCCTGGCTAACATGTCCCACGAAATCCGTACGCCCCTGAACGGTATTATCGGCTTCACCGAGCTACTGCTGAAGAGCCCCCTGCCACGGCAACAGCGGGACCACCTGAACACCATCCGAAAATCGTCGGAAATCCTGCTCACCATCATCAACGACATCCTGGATTTCTCGAAGATCGAAGCCGGCAAGCTCATTCTCGACCGCGTGCCGTTCCAGCTCCGGGACATTGTGGAAGAGGTCATGGTAATGCTGGCACCGGCGGCCCATGCCAAGAACCTGGACCTGGTGCCGCTGGTCTATAACGACGTACCGGACAACATCATGGGCGACCCGCTTCGGGTCAAACAGGTAATCACCAACCTGGTCAACAACGCCATCAAGTTCACCCAGACCGGTGAAGTCGTGCTACGGGCCAGCCTGGAAGAAGAGGACAAGGAAACCAACCGGGTTACCCTGCGCCTGAGCGTCTCCGATTCCGGGGTTGGGCTCTCCCGGGCCCAGCAGCAGTCCCTGTTCAATGCCTTCAGCCAGGCGGACGCGTCCACCGCCCGCCAGTACGGCGGAACCGGGCTGGGGCTGGCAATTTCCAAGCGCCTGGTGGAAGAGATGGGCGGCGAAATCGGGCTGGAAAGCGAACTGGGCCGGGGCTCTACCTTCTGGTTCACCCTGACACCGGAGCTGTCAGTCACCGGAGAAGGCTCCTTCCCCAGAGAAGCCTTGAAGGGTGAACGCATTATCTACCTGGAACACCAGAAAACCACCGGACTTGCCGTGGAGCACCTGTTGCGGGAATGGGGTGTGGCGGTTGACCGGGTGGCCTCTCCCGGAGCCCTGATGGAACAGGTAGAGGAAGCCCAGCGCCGCCAGGAAGGCTATGCCGTTGCCCTGATCGGCATTACCCGGCACCTGCTGAATTCCAGCCAATATTGCAGCCTGGTGCGCAGCCTTGAAGTGGAGCGGGACTGCCGCACCCTGCTGCTGACCCCGACCCTGGATACCCACGACCTGCCCCTGTCCGGACTGGCCAGCGGCCACCTGACCAAGCCGGTCTGCCGGAACCCGCTATATGACGAATTACTGCTGCTGATCCATGGCATCCACTCCGCCCGGGGTGCCCTGCCCCAGCCCGTGCAGGGCCGCAGACCGGGCGGTGCCAGCCGGGTGCCGCGCATTCTGGCGGTAGACGATAACGAAGCTAACCTGAAACTGGTGATGACGCTGCTAAAGGATTGCCGGCTGGATGCCGAGAGCGCCTCCAGTGGATTCGAGGCCCTGACCAAGGCACGGCAGTCGCCCTTTGACCTGGTGTTCATGGACCTGCAGATGCCGGGCATGGACGGCGTAGAAACCACGGCACGCATTCGGGCCCTGGATTCCGGCTCCCACCAGACTCCGATCATTGCCCTGACCGCCCACGCGCTGGCCGATGAGCAGGAGAAGCTGGCCAAGCAGGGCTTTGACGGCTACATGCCCAAACCCATCAGCAGCGCCCAACTGGTTGAACTGGTGCGGGAGTTTACCGGCTACGAATGCACTGCAAGCCAGCCCCGGTTCAAGATTTCCGAGGTGCGGGACACCCGGCGCGGACTGCGGCCATCAAACCGCCGGATGCACCAGGACTGCGTGAGTATCGAAGAAAGCATCCAGCTGGCCGCCGGCAAGGCCGATCTGGCAGAAGAGTTATTCAGCATGCTGGTGGAACAGCTGCACACCGACATCAAAACCATTCCCGAGTTCTGGGACAAGCAACAGCTGGACGCCTTGCTGGAGTGCGTCCACAAACTGCATGGGGCGACCCGCTACTGTGGTGTGCCCGAGTTACGCACCGCCGCCAACCGGTTTGAAACTGCCCTTAAGTGCCAGGCCCAGGACCTGGAAATCCAGAAAGACCAGCTACTGGCTGCCATGGCACGACTGCAGGCCTGGAGCGAACAAACCGACTGGCAGCAATTGTTCCGGGAACAACACCTGCCAGCCACCAGCTGACCGGCCTAGCGCCGGACGCCGTCCAGAATTGCCCGCATGTCACGCACAGCTTCTTTCAGGCCGGTGAACACCGCCCGAGCGACGATGGCGTGGCCGATATTCAGTTCGTTGATACCCGGAATAGCCGCTATCCGCTCAGTGTTGTGGTAATGCAGGCCATGGCCGGCATTCACAACCAGGCCCTTCTTGCGGGCATAGGCAACGGCATCGGCCAGAATCCGGAATGAGGCATCTGCCTGCTCCGGCGTTTCCGCCTCGGCGTACTCGCCGGTGTGCAGCTCCACCACCGGCGCACCGCACCGGACGGCGGCATCAATCTGGACCGGGTCCGGATCAATAAACAGCGACACTTCCGCTCCAATCTTTGCCAGTTGCTCGCAGGCACGGGCCACCCGCTCTTCCTGGCCTTCAACATCCAGCCCACCTTCGGTGGTCAGCTCTTCCCGCTTTTCCGGCACCAGGCACACACACTCCGGCCGCACCTGCTCGGCAAACGCCAGCATGGCATCAGTGACCGCCATTTCCAGGTTCATTTTGGTCTGCAACACTTCTTTGAGCAGCAATACGTCCCGTTCCTGGATATGACGGCGGTCTTCCCGGGGATGAATGGTGATGCCGTCTGCACCGGCTTCTTCCGCCACCAGTGCCGCCTGCACCGGGTCCGGATAACGGGTACCTCGGGCCTGGCGAAGCGTGGCCACATGGTCGATATTCACTCCGAGCAACACTCTGGGGTTCATTGGGTTCTCCCTGAAGACGAAACTGTCTGGCTGAAAAGATTGCGGCTGTGCAGGGGCTTGCCCTGCAACAGATAGTCTACCAGCACGCGCATCACCCGCTTGGCGATTCTGCGGCTGGCTTCACTGGTGTAATCACCGGCTGCGAGGGCCATCAGCACCTCGCCCGGCAACCGGGTCAAGCGAGCGTCCACACTGGCGGCAGACACAATGCCCCGGGCCGGATCATAGCCATAGACGGCTTCACGGGTAACCGGCCTCCCGGTATCGGTGGCCTGATCCCAGGCAAAATCGTAGCCCATTGCGGCGCAGAACTCCCGCTCAAAACGCCGCAGCACCGGCTCAAGGTCGTTACGATCCTCAAGCCCTGTGAGCGACTGCAGGGTGTCGATATAGCTGGCAAACAGTACAGGATGGGGGTCGGCAACCGGCAGCACACGCTGCAGCAGTTCATTGATATACAGGCCACTGTAAAGCGCCTGGGTTTGCTTCAGCAAAGGGGCAGACCGGACTTCCAGCTGCACCAGGGTTTTCAGGTCACTGCGACCGGTCCAGTCCACCAGTAGCGGCTGGAACGGCTGCAGCTGGGCCTTGAGCGGGCTTTTTGCGCTGTTGGCGCCCCGGGCAACCAGACTCATGCGGCCATGGTTCAGGGTAAACAGATCCACCAGCAGCGCGGTTTCCCTCCAGGGCCGGCGATGTATAACATACGCCGGCTCCTGCTGGACCGCCCCCTTCATGGCCACCATGGCGGCCTCAGAAGTCGCTCATGCCCAGACTTTTCAGTGCCCGGTCGCTATCGGCCCAGCCCCGCTTGACCTTGACCCACAACCGCAGCATGACCTTGGAGCCGAACATCTTCTCCATATCCATGCGGGCATCCTGGCCAATCTGGCGCAGGCGCGCGCCCTTATCACCGATGATGATCTTCCGCTGGCCTTCACGCTCTACCAGAATCAGAGCCGAGATATGCAGGGTAGTACCCTGATGCTTGAACTCTTCAATCTCGACAGCCACGGAATACGGTAGCTCTGCACCCAGTTGCCGGGTGATTTTCTCACGCACCATTTCCGAGGCCATGAAGCGCTCGCTGCGATCCGTAATCTGGTCATCCGGGTAGAAATGCACACTCTCCGGCAAGTAGCGGCCCACCGCTTCTTCCAGTGGTTTCAGGTTGGTCTCTTTCAGGGCCGACAACGGAATAATTTCGGCAAATTCCCGCTTCTTTGCCAGCGCTTCAAGGTGCGGCAACAGCAGGTCCCGTTTCTCGATCTTGTCGACTTTGTTAACCGCCAGAATGACCGGGCACTTCAAGCGCTTGAGCTTTTCCAGCACCATGTCATCGGCACTGGTCCAGGCCAGCTGGTCGACCACAAACACCACGACGTCTACATCAATCAGGGCCGATGTCGCAGCCTTGTTCATGTAACGATTCAGGGCGCGGGGTTCGTCCTCGTGCATGCCCGGGGTGTCTACATAGATCGCCTGCACCGGGCCCATGGTCTTGATGCCCAGCACCTGGTGACGGGTGGTCTGGGGTTTGCGGGACGTAATGCTCAGCTTCTGGCCGAGGATATGATTCAGCAACGTGGATTTACCCACGTTGGGGCGGCCTACAATAGCGACAAAGCCACAGCGGCTGTCCGGGTTTTCGGGGCGAGTAATATCATTCATCAATCGTTCTCCACGCCCAGTTGTTTGAGGGCATTACGGGCAGCCTGCTGTTCAGCAATACGGCGACTGCTACCGGTGCCGGAAGTTTTCCGATCCAGCGACGGCAAGGCGCACGACACATGGAAGGTCTGGTTGTGGGCTTCGCCGTCCACGGAGATTACATCATACCGGGGTAACGGGAACTGCCGCGACTGCAGGTATTCCTGCAACCGGGTTTTCGGGTCTTTCTGGGTATCCTGAATATCCAGTTTAGCCAGCCGCTCGGTGAACCAGCGCAGCACCTGCTCGCGGCAGGTGTGAAAATCGCTGTCCAGGTAGATGGCACCAATGATGGATTCTACCGCATCGGCCAGAATGGATTCCCGGCGATAACCACCACTTTTCAGCTCACCGGAACCCAGGCGTAAATACTGGCCCAACTGGAATTCGCGGCCAATCTCCGCCAGCGTCACGCCTTTGACCATGCGCGCCCGGAGTCGGCTCAGCTGCCCTTCCCGGGCTTTTTCGAAGTGAAGATACAGATGTTCGGCAATCACCATATTCACAATGGAATCGCCCAGAAACTCCAGCCGTTCGTTGTTCTGGTTGCCGAAGCTTCGGTGGGTCAGCGCCAACAGCAACCGTTCAGGTTCTCTGAACTGGTAGCCAATCCGGCGCTGTAACTGATCAAGATCTGGTTGTGAACTCACTTGCCCTCTAACTCATACTCGTGCTGGAAATGAACAATACTGTCCACATTCCCGATGATATTGTTGCGAACCTCATAGTCCACCTTGATCACCACGAACTCACCGTTCTTTTCCACAGTGATGTTCTTGGCATCGAAGCCACGGACATTATTGACGCTCAAGCGTTTGTTGATCAGTGTGCGTACCTGAGCCGGCCCCATCTGGGCCAGGCCCTCAGTGCCGTCCAGGCCTTCCAGTGCTTCCTGAATGGTCAGGTCATCGATGTAGGCGGGCCCGATTTTTATCACCAGGGCCAGCAAAGCGCCGAAGAACAGCGCGATGATCATCATGGTCAGCGCGCTGCCGCGCTGCAGCTTCAGACTTACAGGAGTGTTGTTATTCATTCTTTTACGTCCTCGGAATAATGAATTACTCAATAGCGCCCACTCGATCAAAAGATGGCAGACTCGTCAGCGATTTCCAGTGCATCCAGATTGCGAAGGCCTTGCCCACCACCAGGTCATCGGGCACGGTGCCCCAGAACCGGCTGTCGTTACTGTTGTCGCGGTTGTCGCCCATCACAAAGTAATGCCCCTCCGGCACTACCCATTCACCTTCACCGCTACTGCTGACACGGCCCATGGTCAGGTATACGTCGTGTTCAACCGGCGCCAGCTGTTCCCGCCAGCGCTCCATCGGAGGCAGCCGGGCAACAAACTCACGGGCGACCGGGGCATCGTTAATGAACAAACGCTTGTCACGATACCTGACGTGATCACCCGGCAAACCAATCACCCGCTTGATGTAGTTGGTAGAACGGTCTTCTGGATAGCGGAACACCATGACATCGCCCCGCTCCGGATCTCCGATTTCCACAACCTTGGTACCCGCCACCGGCAAGCGAAGCCCGTAGGCATACTTGTTCACCAGAATGAAGTCACCCACTTCCAGGGTGGGCAGCATGGAACCTGAAGGAATCTGGAACGGCTCCACCAGAAATGAGCGCAACACCAGAACCACCGCCAGCACAGGGAAGAATGACCGGCTGATGTCTACCAGCCAGGGCTCGGCCGACTCATCTGCTGAGCGCTGACCGGCATCATCCCCCGAGCCTGAGGCGGCCTGGCGGCGTTTTTTAAGAACCAGCTTGTCGGCAAGCCAGATCACACCGGTCACGAATGTCAGAACTACCAGTACCAGTGGAAAATCAATGTCCATCCGGGCGCCTTAGTTTTAGTTATCTACTTTCAACACAGCAAGAAACGCTTCCTGAGGCACCTCGACATTGCCCAGCTGCTTCATGCGTTTTTTACCTTCCTTCTGCTTCTGGAGCAGTTTTTTCTTACGGCTGACGTCACCACCGTAACACTTGGCGGTTACGTTTTTGCGCAGCGCCTTGACTGTAACCCGTGAAACCACCTGGGTTCCGATGGCCGCCTGAATGGCGATATCGAACATCTGCCGAGGAATCAGCTCCTTCATCTTTTCAACGAGCTGACGGCCTTTACGGTGCGCCTGGTCCCGGTGAACGATCAGTGCCAGGGCATCCACCCGCTCCGCGTTAATCAGCACATCCAGACGCACCAGGCTGGCGGTCTGGAAACGCACAAAGTGGTAATCCAGTGAGGCAAAACCCCGGCTGGCTGACTTGATGCGGTCAAAGAAATCCAGCACCACTTCGGCCATGGGCAGCTCATAGGTAACCTGAACCTGGCTCGACATGAAGTGCATGTTTTTCTGGATACCGCGCTTTTCCTCGCACAGGGCAATCACGTTACCGAGGTGCTCCTGAGGCACCAGGATATTCGCCTCAACGATCGGCTCACGCATTTCTTCGATGGAGCCAATATCCGGCAGCCGCGAAGGGTTGTCTACCGACAAGGTCTCACCCTGCTTGGTGACTACCTCATAGACAACCGTGGGCGCGGTGGTAATGAGATCGATATCATATTCCCGCTCCAACCGCTCCTGGATGATCTCCATGTGCAGCATACCCAGGAAGCCACAGCGGAAGCCAAAGCCGAGGGCGTCGGAGTTTTCCGGTTCGAAGAACAGCGAGGCATCGTTCAGGGTCAGCTTTTCCAGGGCGTCCCGGAAATCGTCGTAGTCATCGGCACTGACCGGGAACAGGCCGGCATAGACCTGCGGCTGCACTTTCTTGAAGCCCGGCAGCATCGGCGTTTCGTCCGCAAACTTCTGGTGCACGATGGTATCGCCCACCGGCGCACCGTGGATGTCCTTGATACCGGCAACCACAAAGCCTACGTCTCCGGCTTCCAGGATGTTGGTATCCGTCGGCTTCGGGTTAAAAATACCGACTTTGTCAGCGCTCCAGGCTTTTTTGGTGGACTTGATGACAATCTTGTCGCCCTTGCGCAGCACCCCTTCGGTAACCCGCACCAGCGACACAACACCCAGATAGTTATCAAACCAGGAGTCGATAATCAGCGCCTGCAACGGAGCACTGCGGTCACCTTTAGGCGGCGGAATCTTCTTGATCAGATCTTCCAGGACATCCTCAACGCCCAGGCCACTCTTGGCACTGCAGCGCACGGCATCAGACGCGTCGATGCCGATGATGTCCTCGATTTCAGCGGCAACCCGCTCAGGCTCGGCCTGAGGCAGGTCCATTTTGTTCAGAACCGGCACCACCTCGAGCCCCTGTTCAAGGGCGGTATAGCAGTTGGCCACCGACTGGGCCTCAACACCCTGCCCGGCGTCCACCACCAGCAGTGCGCCCTCGCAGGCGTATAGGGAGCGGGATACCTCATAGGAAAAGTCTACGTGGCCCGGGGTGTCGATAAAATTCAGCTTGTAGATCTCACCATCTTTTGCCGTGTAGTTGAGCGTTACGCTCTGAGCCTTGATGGTGATACCCCGTTCCCGCTCAAGGTCCATGGAATCAAGAACCTGCTCGGCCATTTCACGGTCAGTCAGGCCACCGCAAATCTGGATAAAGCGGTCAGCCAGGGTGGATTTACCGTGGTCGATGTGGGCAATAATGGAAAAGTTACGGATTCGGCTCAGTTCAGTCACAGACAATGATTACTCATATTAGACGTAGGATTGAGCCCGGAATGGCCGCTACCGGGTCCGGGAACGGCGTGATTTTACCGGTAACGGGCCGCCATTGCCATGATCAGGAAATCAGCGGCTTCTCGTATTGGCGAATCAGGAACCCGATCAGGGCATCTTCATCCAGTGGATAGCTGAACAGGTTGCCCTGCCCCTGGGTGCAACCCGCCGATTTCAGGAAGCTGAGCTGCTGCAGGGTTTCCACCCCTTCCGCCACGACCGTCAGGTGCAGCTTTTGAGCCAGGGCGATCACCGCCGAGGCCACATCGGTCGCACTGACGTTGTAGGGAATATCCCGGATAAACCGGTGGTCGATCTTGATCACGTTCAACGGCAACTGCTGCAGGGTCGCCAGTGAGCAGGCGCCCGTACCGAAATCGTCAAGAATCAGGCACAGGCCCAGATCACTCAAAGACACCAGCAGCTCGCGCACCATTCTCGGGTCTTCATTGAGCAACTCGGCAGGCATCTCCAGCTCTAACCGGTCCGGGGACACACCGGTTTCGGTAATTACCCGGCGCATCAGATCCAGAAAGCCGGAATCCGTGAGCTGCCGCACCGAAAGATTTACAGCCATTTTCAGCGACTCGAAACCGGCGCGCTCCAGTGCCTGCACCTGAATGCAGGCCTGCCGCAACGCCAGCTCGCCCAGGCGGACGATCAGGCCCGTTTCCTCTGCCAGGGTAATGAACTGCTGGGCCGACACCAGCCCCTTTTCAGGGTGGTGCCAGCGCAGGAAAGCCTCCACTCCGATGACCCGCTGGCTGACCAGATCCAGCTTTGGCTGGTAGTGCAGCACAAAGCGGTCGCCATCAAGTGCCGTCGCAAGCTCTTCCTGCTGCAGCAGCCTTCTGGCGGCCTTGATATTCATGGCAGGCGTGAAGAACTGGTAGGTATTGCGGCCAATTTCCTTGGCCCGGTACATGGCCAGGTCAGCATATTTCATCAGGGTGCCGGCGTCTTCGCTGTCATCAGGGATCATGGTCACCCCGATGCTCACGGTCACCCCGACTTCATGGTCATTCAGCCGGACGCGCTGGCACAGGCGGCGCAGAATCGTCTCGGCAACGCGGCCCGCGGCATCGGAGTCGCTGATGCGCGAGAGCAGGACCACAAACTCGTCACCGCCAAGGCGGGCTACCGAATCTTCTTCCCGGACACACCCCTCAAGCCATTGCGCGACCTGGCACAGCAGTTCGTCGCCGGCATCGTGGCCCAACGTGTCGTTGATCCGCTTGAACCCATCCAGGTCCAGGAACATCAGAGCCGCAGGTTCACCACTGCGCCGGCAGCGGCGCACAACGTGATCGAGCCGGTCCCGGAACAGCTGCCGGTTGGCCAGTCCGGTCAGGGGATCGTAGAAGGCCAGGCGATGCAATTCAGACTGGGCCGCCTTCAACTGGGTGAGGTCCCGCAAACTGAGCACCACACCGTTAACCCCGGGCACCGACAACATGGCCGTGTAGGTGCCTTCCATATCGCGCCAGCGGCTTTGAGCATCCCGTATTCTGGCCCGCACTACCGGCATCTGCTTGCCCGGCTCGGCCATGGCACCCTTGAAGCCACGCTTCAGTGCCGACCAGTCATCGCCGTGCACCAGCTGCTCAAAGTCCAGCTCATCTACCCGGCCCGGATCAAAGCCCAGAATGTCCTTACTGGAGGGGCTGGCATACAAGGCCCGGCCCTCTTCATCCAGCACCAGCGTCACATTCGCCGCGCCTTCGGTAATCGCCCGGTAACGGCCGGCACTGGCCTGGGCAATCATCCGCGAACGGGTCAGGGCAAGCACAAACAGCCCCAGCAGCAGGCTGATGGCCAGGCCCGAACCCAGCACAATAGGTGGCCGGGGGTCCGCAGCCAGGTAATCAAACGCCGGCGTGGAACGGGTCTGCAGCAGCCAGTCCCGGCCACCCAGCGAGACGGTCTGGCTCATCTCGAAACTGAAGTCATCGTCCAGAGAGCCCAGGTTGGAGCCGTACATCAGCGTGTTGCGGGATACGACGCCATTGTCATAGATGCGCACGTCCAGAAACGGCGAAATCAGCCCGACAATGCCATCAAACAGACTGTTCATGCGAAAGGCGCTGAACACATAGCCTGACAGCATCATGCGCCGTTCGGCCCGGAGTTCAGGAATGTCACCACCCTGATAGACCGGGTAATACATCAGGAAGCCGGCCTGATCCCCATCTACGGATTCCTGCACCAGCACCACCTTGCCGGTAACGGTTGGAACAGCGCCATCCCGGGCCTGCTCCAGGGCAACCCGGTGCACCGGGTCACTGAATGCATTGTATCCCAGGGCCCGCCGGTTCCGCTCGGTGGCCGGCTCCAGATACACTATGGGGTAATAGTACGGGCCCTTGCCCAACGGCTGCACCAGGTAATCAAAAATACCCTGTGTCCGCACTGACGAAATGTGGTCCGCCATCTGGCGCACACCAATGCGCTCGACAAACCCGATACCTTCAATGCCCGGATAATAGCGATCGATATCCACCTTGCTGACATACTGGCGCCATTGCTCACGGCTGACATCACCGGTTACCGTGAACAGGCCGGCACTGCCGGCAAGCACCTGCTCGTAATTGAGCAGCCGCTCTTCAATGGCGGTTCTTAGCTGAAGGGATTGGGTGCGGAACCGGGCTTCAGTACGGTCTTCCACTAGCCGGATAGACAGCTGCCACAGCAATAAGGTCGTGATCACGGCAACGGCAACAACCACCCACGCAATCCAGGAGTGGCGCAGCTTCAAAAGCTTACTGAGGGGAAAGTCCTTTTTGGTCATCATTAGCGGCTATCCGTGCCAAAGCCATGGTTATTATCGAGCAAAAAGTATAGCAAAAAGCCCCCGGGCGTGTCGTGAACCGCGTCAGGGGCTTTGCACAGATGAACCGGGCGGGATTCAGGTCAGGGCTTCATCACCAGGTAGATAGCCCGGCCCTGACGCACAATCCGCACCGACACCGCACGGTTATCCGGCAGGCCGGCCACAACCTTGCGGAACTCGTCAACCGAACGCACCTGCTTGCGATTGATCTCGGTGATGATGTCCCGGGGCCGGATCCCAGCCTCGTACGCCGGCCCCCGGCCAACACCGGAGACCAGCACACCGCCTTCCACACCCGCGGCCCGGGCCATTTCAGGGCTCAGTTGCTCTACCGCCAGGCCCAGGGGGCTGGCACTACTGCCACCACTGCTGCCCACCTCCGGACTCTGCTCAGCATCACCGTCTTCCGGCAGCCGGCCAATTTCGACATCCAAGTCAATTTCCCTGCCTTCACGGAGCACCGTTAACCGGGCAGACTCGCCTACGGCTGTGCGGCCCACCATTGGCGGCAGGTCTGAAGAGCGCTGAATATTCTCGCCATTGAACTCCAGCACAATGTCACCGGATTGCAGGCCACCGCTCTGTGCTGGCGAACCGTCCATTACTTCGGCAATCAGGGCTCCGCGGGGGCGCTTCAGGCCAAAACTCTCGGCCAGGTCACGGCTCACTTCCTGGATGAGCACGCCCAGCCAGCCCCGGGCCACAGTACCGTCATCACGAATCTGCCGGAACACACTCATGGCGTCGTCGATGGGGATCGCAAAGGACACGCCCATAAAGCCACCGGAGCGGGTATAAATCTGGGAGTTGATACCGATAACTTCGCCATCCAGGTTAAACAAGGGGCCGCCGGAGTTACCGGGGTTGATGGCTACGTCGGTCTGGATAAACGGCACGTAGTTTTCCGACGGCAGGGAGCGCCCCAAAGCGCTGACAATGCCGGCAGTGACCGTGTAATCGAAACCGAACGGCGAACCGATAGCGAACACCCACTCCCCGACTTTCAGGTCCCGGGAGCGGCCAATGCTGACCACCGGCAGGTCATCACCATTGTCGATTTTCAGCACCGCCATATCCGAACGCGGGTCGGTGCCGACAATTGTTGCCTTGAACTCCCGATGGTCATTCAGACGCACAATCACTTCGTCGGCACCTTCCACTACGTGATTATTGGTCAGCACGTAGCCCTCTTTGGAAACAATAAAGCCGGAGCCCATGGAACGACGCGGCTGCAGAGAATGGGGCGAGTCACCAAAAGGCGACCGGGGACCACGAAAGAACTCCTGAAGGAACGGGGGTAACTGCTCGAGCTGACGCTCATCGAAGGGCATACCGTGAAAGCGCGATCCGCCACTCTGCGGCTCACTGGTGGTACTGATATTGACCACCGCGCTGGAGTTCTCTTCAACCAGCCCGGTGAAATCCGGCAAGCCCCGGGCTGCCAGCCCCTGACTCCAGAACACCGATACCAGAACCGACAAAACCAGCAACATACCCAGTACCGGCCACGGCTGAAGGGCCTGAGACAACCGGGCGGCTTGTGTGTTTTTTCTCGACATGTACAACCCCCTGTTATGACTGTAATACTGCGTTAATTCTGGGGTCAGGCCTGGGATTTTCAACTTAAAAAAAGGTAGGACTCAGAGGCAGTTTACCGTTGCGATGCGATTGACCTTCAGCAACCGTGGCTGAAACCGGCCACCGGCACCGGCCTGCCAGCGCCTGACCAGCCAGAACCCGGCAACCAGCCCCGCCAGAGCCCCGCTGACTGCCACCAGGTCGGTACCGCCGAGCCACTGGAAAGCACCGATACTGGCCAGCAGCATCAGCACCAATGGTACCCCGTACACCGCCAGCGAGGCCGTCAGCAAAGACTGCTCATCCAACCCGATGACCACTTCATCACCCACCCGGGCACCCACAGAGTTGGCAACCAGAACCTGGTTGGCCCTGCCGCCCGTTACCGAGGCCAGCGCCCGCTGACCACAACCGGAGCGAGCCGAGCAACTTTGACAGGCGCTGACACGGATGGTCTGAACCCAGACCTGATCCCCGCTCAGGCCGACCACCTTACCGGTTTCGGTAATCATCGGTCAGACACCAGCCCCAGAGTGCCATCAATCTCCACTCCGTCAGCGACTTTCCTGGCGGTTCCCGGGGGAATCTCCCCCACCACCGCTATCAGGAACGCGCGCCCATGCACTGCCACTTCCCGCATATACACCGTAGTGGCGCCAATTCTGGACGCCCCCGTAGGCATTTTCAGCTGCCCCATGGGCTCGACAAACACCGAGAACGCGGCCAGGCCATCCGAAAACGCAACGGCCTTGCCCTTGCCCGAACGGGACGCCGCTGCCGGCTCGAAGCCTTCCGGGTGCCAGTTCAGGGTCCAGCCATTCATCCTGCCAATCATAGACTGCCTGGGGCTGACGCCGGCCTCCAGGGTCCGGGTGACCTCACGGCCCCGCGTTTGCACTTGAAACTCTTCGTCCGGAATGTCGTCGGTGATGTCCAGGTGGGTAAACTGAAAGTGCTCGAGAACCTGGCCGGCACTGTCCCGCACCTGGCTCTTTATCAGCAGCCCGGTTTCCTTTTCCAGCCACAACCGGTGGCTGTACCGGTTTTCATCCCTGGCGGTCAGTGCCACGGTAACCACATCGTAGTCTGCAACCCGGTCTTCACCGATCAGTTCCGGCTTGTACCACTGACCGAAAGGCATCAACTGGCTGGCGAACGCTTCGGCAAACGGGCCCGAGGGAATCACCTCCTCCAGACTGATACGGCCGCGATCCGGCAAGACACAAACCACATTCACGCCCTTGCGAACGAACTCGCCGGAGCCGCCGTCTTGCATCACCAGGCGCTCTTCCACACGGCCATCCCGGTAGCGGTGAGCAATGCGCATGGAGTGCACCTGATCGCCCCGGGCGTAGACAAAGACGCCGCGGTAGGAGGTCATGTTCAGCGCCGGCCCCATGCGTTCCAGCCAGGTTATGGCACTGTCCGTTGTTGCGCCGGCCTCGTCCGCTGCCGCCGGCAGCATGGCAAACAGCCACACCATCAGCGACACCAGCGCAGCACTGACCAATCTGACACTACCGCCAACCGGAACCATCATTCAATTCGCTCCCGACTCAATATCCGCCACTGGCACTGACCAGGCGGGCATAGCCCATCGAGCCGCGCCCGGCACCTACACTGTTATGCTGGGCGTGCTCCAGCAGGTACTGGCGCATCTGCTGCAACTGCTCCTCGTCCAGGCGTTGCAACGCGACTTCTTCAACGGCAACAGGCAAGACAACCGGGGCAGCGGCATTCTGATCTGCCAGAGCCGAAGGCGCCTCTCCCGGGCGGGAATCCCAGCCAGCGCCCGCACCAAAACCCACCACCAGCGCCATCAGCACCATGGCAGCTACCGGCATATGCCAGCGCCTGCGTGAGGTTTCTGCGGGAGTGTCGGCAGCCACCTCGCGGCGGGTACGACCATCAAGCTGTTCACGCACAGCCGCGGCGATATCCAGGCCATCCGCCGGGCCATGGTTTTCGTGCATCAGATCCCGAACCTGCTGCCAGCGCAGCCACTGCCCCCGGACCTCGTCCTGGTTGGCGTGGGACAACAGGCGGCGAACCGAGAGCTCGTCCGCTTCGTCATCCATCATGGCTGACAGGGTCTCTCTGAGACGATCATCCATCAGGTGCAACCTCGTTTATGTCTCTGAATGATTCAGCAGTGGCCCCAACTGGCGGTCCACCGCATCCCGCGCCCTGAATATCCGGGAACGCACGGTTCCGATCGGACACTCCAGAATCCGGGCAATGTCTTCGTAGCTCAGGCCGTCATACTCTCTGAGTAAGAACGCTGACCGAAGTTCCTCAGGCAAGCTGGCAATGGCGTCCGTCAGCGCTTGCTGTAACTGCTCCCGCTGCAATAAACGCTCAGGAGAGGCAACGTCCCGAAGCCGGCTGCCATCGTCAAAGTTCTCGGCTTCGGCAGAGTCGGCCGAGCCCTGAGGCCTGCGGCCCCGGGCTTCAAGGTAGTTCTTGGCAGTGTTAACGGCGATCCGGTACAGCCAGGTGTAGAAAGCACTGTCGCCCCTGAAACGATCAATTGCCCGATAGGCTTTGACAAAGGTTTCCTGCGCCAGATCCATGACTTCCTGGCTGTCGTAGACATAACGGCTGATAATAGAGGCCACCCGGGACTGATATTTAACCACCAGCAGGTCGAAAGCCGCACGGTCACCATTACGGACCTTGCGCACCAATTGCAGATCCGTCTGGCTATCGGACCGCTCGCCGGGATTCCAGTCTTTGTCGGGCGTCATGGACGAAACAGCAGTGTGTCCCCTGTTACTGGCCAGTGCTCTGGCCTTAGCGAGATTTGCTTGAGTCATTCGGCGTTTTCCGACGTTCGTTCAGGCCAAATAGACAGCAAGCGCAAAGTTTAGTTCAATACACGTCCACATTATGGCCCGCGACAACAACTCAATGCCACAGTCCTACGAATACGACGTTCTCATTATCGGCAGCGGTGCTGCCGGCCTGACCGTAGCGCTCAATTTGCCGCCGCACCTGAAGGTGTGTGTGATCAGCAAGGCCGAGATAAGCTCCGGGGCCACACTCTGGGCCCAAGGCGGCATTGCCGCCGTGCTGGACAATGCCGACTCGGTTGACAACCATATCCAGGATACCCTCAACGCCGGCGGCGGCCTGTGTCATGAAGACGCCGTTCGCTTCACTGTGGAGCACAGCAAGGAAAGTATCCAGTGGCTGATCGATTCCGGCGTGAATTTCACCCGCCAGGACGACGGTGAAGACTATCACCTGACCCGGGAAGGCGGGCACAGCCACCGGCGCATCATCCATGCCGCCGATGCCACCGGCCATGCGGTATCCACCACCCTGGCCAGCCAGGCCGCAGCGCGCCCGAATATCGACCTGAAATCGAACAGGGTGGCGGTAGACCTGATCACCAACCGCAAACTGGCCTTGCCCGGCAACCGCTGCGTGGGCGCCTACATTCTCAACCTGGAAGACAATCACGTAGAACTGTTCCGGGCCCGGTTTACCGTGATTGCCACCGGCGGCGCATCCAAGGCCTATCGCTACACCACCAACCCGGATGGTGCCTCCGGCGACGGCATTGCCATGGCCTGGCGGGCCGGCTGCCGGGTAGCCAACATGGAATTCAACCAGTTCCACCCAACGTGCCTGTACCACCCGCACGCCAAGTCGTTCCTGATCACCGAAGCCGTTCGCGGTGAAGGTGGTGTGCTGAAGCTGCCGGATGGCAGCCGGTTTATGGACCGCTTCGACAAACACGCCGAACTGGCCCCCCGGGACATCGTTGCCCGGGCTATCGACCATGAAATGAAGCGCCTGGGGGCAGACCACCTGTACCTGGACATCAGCCACAAGCCGGCGGATTTCATCAAGCACCACTTTCCGACCATTTACGAAAAGTGCCTGGGCTTTGGCATCGACATCACCAGGGAGCCTATTCCGGTAGTACCAGCCGCCCACTACACCTGTGGCGGCATTGTCAGCGACGAACGTGCACGCACCGACATCAACCAGCTTTATGTGGTTGGTGAAGCGGCCTTCACCGGCCTGCACGGTGCCAATCGTATGGCCAGTAACTCCCTGCTGGAGTGCCTGGTGTATGGCCGCGCCGCGGCTGCTGATATTGCCCGGCGCGAATCGGACATTCCCGCACCGCCAGCGGCACCGGACTGGGACGAAAGCCAGGTACGGGATTCCGACGAAGACGTTGTGATCTCCCACAACTGGGATGAACTGCGCCACTTCATGTGGGACTATGTCGGCATCGTACGAACCACCAAACGCCTGCAGCGGGCCAAGCACCGGGTAGATCTGCTGTCCCAGGAGATTGGCGAGTTCTACAGCAACTACCGGGTCACCAACGACCTGATCGAGCTGCGCAACCTGGTCACAGTTGCTGACCTGATTATCTGCTCAGCCCTGCAGCGCAAGGAAAGCCGCGGGTTACACTACACCCTGGATTACCCGGGCCCGGTGAACGATCCCCAGGACACAATTCTGGTACCCACAACCTATCGCACACCGTCTCCCTGACCGGGGGACTCCACTCTGTTTTCAAGGCAACCAACTATGTCTGACACCAACGCCTCCAATGACCACACCGAGTTCCACCGCCTGTGGTGGCACAGCCGCCGGGGCATGCTCGAACTGGACGTTCTGCTGCTGCCGTTTCTGGAAGAAGCCTACCGGGACCTCGACCCGGAAGACCAGGCCCGCTACCGCAAGCTGCTGAGCTGTGAAGACACCGATATGTTCGAATGGTTCATGCAGCGCAGCAAGCCGCAAGACCCGGATCTGCGCCGGATCGTGGAGATTATCCTGAACCGTGTCCAGCCGGATTGAACTAAGCCTTTCACCTTCGCCTGCAGCCGGCGTACTGAGCAGCTTGCCATGGCTGGCACTGGCGGCTTTCACCGCAGTCGCCGCCCTGGATACCAGTTTGTGGCTACTGCCCCTGCTGGTACCCGAAGCCATCCTGGCTTTCCGGCAATTCCGCCGCTGCGGGCTGTTACAGGGCCCCGGCGCGGTGGTCGGCTTGCACGCCGATGCCGACAACCTGACCTGCCAACTGGCCGATGGCCAGTCCCGCGCGGTAAAAGTCTGCGGTACAAGCAGCCTCGGCGCGAACATCCTGGCCTTGAAACTGCGCCAGTCCGACACCAGATCAGGCAGTATGTTCGTCCTGATTCTCGGCAACAGCGCCCTGTATTCTGCCAACGCACCGGAAGCTGGCTTCCGCCGGTTGCGCATGTGGCTGAGAGCCGGCCAGCCGGTAAAGGCACCCTGAAGTCACCCGTCCCCCATTCCGGAGAGCTTTATGAACAACACTCCCCTCACCGCAGAGCCCCGAGGCTATACGGTGTTTGAGCACAAGGTCATGGTCCGGATCAGCGGTCCGGGCACCGACAAGTTTGTTCAGGGCCAGTTTTCCCAGCATGTGGATGAGATCACCTCGCAACAATCGCTGCGGGCAACCGCCAACACCCCCAAGGGGCGCGCCTATTGCCTGACCCGGCTGGTGCGGGATCAGCAGGACCTTCTGATGGATCTGGACCAGGCGCTGGCCGACGCAGCCCTGGGCCAGCTGAGGAAATACCTGATGCTGTTCCGCGGCACCAGCATGGAGGTGATCAGCCAGGCGCAGATTATCGGCTTGCTGGGCCAGGAGGCCGCCATGGCTGCAGCCGGTGACCAGGCCGGTTCTTTGGCCAACCCGGGCGACGTGCTGGCGACAGGGCGGGGCTACCTGATCCGCATTGAAGACAGCGCCGGGGCTTTGCCCCGATACGAATGGTGGCTACCGGAAGGTGGCCCGGAATTACCGGCAGGGCTGCCCGAGCTCACCCTTAACGACTGGAACGCGGCCAGCATTGCCGCCGGCGTGCCCTGGCTGACACCGGCCACCGTGGAGGCTTACGTACCGCAAATGCTGAACCTACAGCACCTGCAGGGCGTGCACTTCAAGAAAGGCTGCTATACCGGGCAGGAAGTAATCGCCCGCATGCACTTCCTCGGCCAGCTGAAAAAGAGCCTGTACCGGCTCGCCTTTACCGGCTGCACTCAGGCGCCTGAACCTGGCGGCAGCCTGCTGGCAGGCGACAAAAAGGTCGGAGATGTGGTGAATGCGGTGATGACCTCAGACAACGGGGGCGAGCTGCTGGCCGTACTGCGCCATGATGCAGACAAATCGGTGCTTAGCCTGGAAGGTAACGACTCGTGCCAATTCGAAGTGCTCGACCTGCCCTACCCCGTACCGGAGCGGGAAGCTGATCCGGCAAGCTGATTACTGCTTGCCGTAACGCTGCAGTAATTCCGCTTTCGACGGCAGGCTCCAGTCGATCGCGGGCCGGTTCCGGCTGAGCAGCCCTTCGTTGGCCCGGGAGAAATGACCGCAGCCGAAGAAGCCCCGGTAGGCACTCAGGGGCGACGGGTGCGGCCCTTCCAGCACCAGGTGACGGTTGCGGTCGATATGCCGGCCTTTCTTGCGGGCATAGCTGCCCCAGAGCAGGAACACCACATCGTCGCGTTCGCGATTGATGGTTTCGATCACCTTATCGGTAAACGTTTCCCAGCCCTTGCCCTGATGGGCACCGGCATTGCCCTGCTCCACGGTCAGTACCGCATTCAGCAAAAGCACACCCTGCTCAGCCCAGGTTTGCAAGCAGCCGTGATCCGGACGGGGATAGCCCAGATCGGTTTCAATTTCCTTGAAAATATTCACCAAAGACGGTGGCGGCGGTACATCCGGCCTGACCGAAAAACACAGGCCATGGGCCTGGCCGGGGCCGTGATAGGGGTCCTGCCCCAGAATCACCACACTCACTTTATCCAGCGGCGTGCTGTTCAGGGCATTGAAACAAAGATGGCTGGGCGGGAATAACACCTTGCCTGCCTGCTCTTCAGCGGCCAGGAATTCCGCCAGCGCCAGCAGGTAGGGCTGGCGGAACTCGTCCGCCAGCCGCACATCCCAGCCGAGGCCGGGCTTCAGTTGCTGGGCCAGCGCCTCGGCAGGGTGCATCGTCTTACTCGCCTTCCGGCTTCTGCTCAGCCTTGTGCTCCGGGCGCATGGCCGGGAACAGAATCACGTCGCGGATGGACGGTGAATTGGTCAGCAGCATGGCCAGGCGGTCGATACCGATGCCTTCACCGGCAGTGGGCGGCAAGCCGTATTCCAGCGCCATGACGTAGTCGTCGTCGTAGAACATGGCTTCGTCATCGCCGGCGTCTTTCTCGGCCACCTGGGCCTGGAAGCGCTCGGCCTGGTCTTCGGCATCGTTCAACTCGGAAAAGCCGTTGGCGATCTCGCGGCCACCCACGAAGAACTCGAAACGCTCGGTCACGAACGGATCGCTGTCCTTGCATCGGGCCAGCGGAGAGATCTCTTTCGGGTATTCGGTGATGAAGGTGGGCTGCATCAGGCGATGCTCAGCCGTGGCCTCGAAGATCTCGATCTGCACCTTGCCCAGACCCCAGATGTCTTTAACGTGGATACCCAGGTTCTTCGCTACGGCACGGGCCTGTGCGTCGTCTGCCAGCTGCTCACGGGTGATGTCGGGGTTGTAACGCAGGATGGCGTCCACCACGGTCAGGCGCTCGAACGGCTTGCCGAAATCGTATTCGATGGTTTCTTCGCTGCCGTCTTTCAGTGTACGGGTGTTGACCACCGTGGTGGTGCCCAGCACTTTCTGAGCGATGGTGCGCAGCATGTCTTCGGTCAGGTCCATCAGGTCGTTGTAGTCGGCGTAGGCCTGGTAGAACTCGACCATGGTGAACTCGGGGTTGTGCCGGGTAGACAGCCCTTCGTTACGGAAGTTGCGGTTGATTTCAAACACTCGCTCGAAGCCACCGACCACCAGGCGCTTGAGGAACAGTTCCGGGGCAATGCGCAGGTACATGTCGATGCCCAGGGCGTTGTGATGGGTCACAAACGGACGGGCGGTGGCGCCACCGGGGATCACCTGCAACATGGGGGTTTCCACCTCCATGAAGTCACGGTCGGTGAAGTACTGGCGCATGGCGTTGATGATCTTCGACCGGGCATGGAAAACCCGGCGGCTGTCTTCGTTCACCATCAGGTCCACGTACCGGTGACGGTAGCGGGCTTCGGTGTCGGTCAGGCCCTTGTGCTTCTCCGGCAGCGGGCGCAGGGACTTGGTCAGCAGCACGTAGTCTTCCATGGTCACGTACAGGTCGCCCTTGCCGGATTTTGACAGGGTGCCACGCACGCCCACGATGTCGCCCATATCCCAGTGCTTGGTGTCCTTCTGGACATCCTTGGAGGCATAGATCTGGATGCGGCCGGTCATGTCCTGAACCACCTTGAACGCCTTGCGGTCGAGCATCATGCGGCCGGCAATGGCCACCTTGATACCCAGGGACTCCAGCTCTTCCTTGGATTTGTCACCGTATTTTTCCTGCAGCTCGGCAGCGGTGGCATCGCGACGGAAGTCGTTCGGGAACGGATTGCCCTGCTCGCGCAGGGACGCCAGCTTGGCGCGGCGCTCGGCAATCAGCTTGTTGTCCTCGGGCTGTGCAGCATTCTGGGTGTGTTCAGTCATTTTGGCTCACTAAGAAATCGGGGATGTCCGGATCGGGTTGAATGGCGCTGGTTACAGCGCCATCTTCAGACTGGCTTCGATAAACTTGTCGATGTCGCCATCGAGCACCGCCTGGGTGTTACTGGTTTCCACCTTGGTGCGCAGGTCCTTGATACGGCTGTCATCCAGCACGTACGAACGGATCTGGCTACCCCAGCCGATGTCTGATTTGGAGTCTTCCTGCTTCTGCTTCTCGGCATTACGCAGCTGCATTTCGCGCTCGAACAGCTTCGCTTTCAGCTGCTTCATGGCCTGGTCTTTGTTCTGGTGCTGGCTTCGGCCAGCCTGGCAGGCCACCACAATGCCCGTGGGGTTGTGGGTCAGTCGCACGGCTGATTCGGTCCGGTTAACGTGCTGACCACCAGCACCGGAGGCGCGGTACACATCAACCCGCAGATCCGCCGGATTGATTTCGATTTCGAAGCTGTCGTCCACTTCCGGTGATACAAACACGGAAGAGAAGGAGGTGTGACGACGGTTGCCGGAATCGAACGGGGATTTACGCACCAGGCGGTGCACGCCAGTTTCGGTACGCAGCCAGCCGTAGGCATAGTCGCCCTGAATGTGAATGGTAGCGCTCTTGATGCCCGCCACTTCACCTTCCTGCAGTTCAACGATTTCGGACTTGAAACCACGACGCTCGGCCCAGCGCAGGTACATGCGCAGCAGCATGTTGGCCCAGTCCTGGGCTTCGGTACCACCAGAGCCGGCCTGGATATCCAGGTAGGCGTTATTAGCGTCCATTTCGCCGGAGAACATGCGGCGGAATTCGAGTTTCTCGAGTTCTTTGTCGAGGCCTTCGAGGTCGGCTTCGATTTCCTGGACAGTGCCTTCGTCGTCCTCTTCCACGGCCATATCGAGCAGGCTTTCCGCGTCTGCCAGGCCGTTGGTGAGGTTGTCGATGGTTTTGACGATCAGTTCAAGATCGGAGCGTTCTTTACCCAGGTTCTGGGCCCGCTCGGGATCGTCCCATACGGTTGGGAGTTCGAGTTCCCGTTCTACTTCGACCAGGCGTTCACTTCGCTGATCGTAGTCAAAGATACCCCCTCAGCGCTTCAGTGCGCTCGCGAAGCTCTTTGATCTTCGTCACTATGGGATTAATTTCCATGAAACCTTGTCTCGCTTTGGAAAATGGTGCGATAAAAACAGAGGGCGGATTCTACCGGAATTTGCGGGTTAAATCAGCAAGCGGAATGTACGGAGTACCTGAGCTCCGAGCCTGAGGCTCAGGTGCAAGCACAGGGTGGGCGGGAACCTTTCCGGGAGACGCTGTGAATACGTCCATGTACGCTTAACGAAAACATCCATGTTTTCGATACTCCCGGAAAGGTTCCCGCCCACCCTGCGCCCAGACATATTTCGGGGAGTCTGCGGCTACGTATTTGCCGTTTTATCTTTCCGTGTTTTTCCGTGTCTTCCGTGGCAAAAAATCCTTATCTTTTAATCTCTTATTTTTTCGTGTCCTTTCGTGGATTTAGTGGCCAAAAAAATCACTACAAAGGCTCCAGATAATCCACCAACAACTGAAGATTGGTCCGCCCCCGAAACGTATTCGCATCCGGCTTATAAACCACCCGAGCCCCACTCCGGGTAAAGTCCGGCACCTCAGGCCCGGTGTTGAACGCAATGCCATCAATAATGCCCCCACCCTCAACCGGCTGCAGCACCAGCTTCAGGTGGTTCTCACCCACAATCCGCTGGCTCACCACCCGGAATTCGCCGTCAAACACCGGCTCGGGGAAATGCTGGCCCCAGGGGCCGGCTCGTTTGAGCAGGTAGGCGGTGTCCAGGTTCAGCTCGTCCGGCGCCAGGGGGCCGTCGGTGGTGATAGCGGCTTCGAGGTCTTCCGGTTTCAGGGTATCGCGCACGGCCTGGTCGAAGGCGTTGCTGAATCGTTCCAGGTCGCCCCGGGCGATGGTCATGCCGGCAGCCATGGCGTGGCCGCCGTATTTTTTCATCAGGCCCGGGTTTTTCGCGTCGACCACGGCCAGGGCATCCCGGATATGCAGGCCGGGGATGGAGCGGGCGGAGCCTTTGAGGTGTTCGCCGTCGTCGTCGGGGGCGAAAGCGATGGTGGGCCGATGGGTCTGTTCGCGAATTCTGGCGGCCAGGATGCCGATTACGCCCTGGTGCCAGTCCTGGTCGAACAGGGCCAGGCCCCAGGGCAGGCCGTCGATGTCGAGGGACATGGAGGCCAGCAGGTCCTGCGCCTGGGCTTTCATGTCTTTTTCAATGCTGCGGCGTTCGCGGTTGAAGTTGTCCAGTTCCCGGGCAAGGCGCAGGGCTTCGTCGCGGCTGTCGGCGAGCAGGCAGGCGATGCCGATGCTCATGTCGTCCAGCCGGCCAGCGGCGTTCAGGCGCGGGCCAACTACGAAGCCGAGGTCAGTAGCGCTGATTTCGGTATAGTCGCGGCCAGCGACTTCCAGCAGGGCGAGGATGCCTGGCCGGGCCTCACCCTTGCGAATGCGGCGTATGCCCTGCTCCACAAAGATGCGGTTGTTGTGGTCCAGCGGCACCACGTCCGCCACGGTACCCAGGGCCACCAGGTCCAGCAGGCTGCCCAGGTTGGGCTCGGGGTCTGGCAGCAGGTTGTTGTCCCGCAGGTGTTTGCGCAGTGCCGTGAGTACGTAGAACATCACGCCCACGCCGGCGGCGTTTTTGCTCAGGAACGGGCAGCCGGGCTGGTTAGGATTCACGATGGCGTCGGCATCCGGCAGCTCGTCACCGGCCAGGTGGTGGTCGGTGATGACCACTTTGATGCCCAGTTCCCGGGCGGTTCGCACGCCTTCGATGGCGGAGATGCCGTTATCGACGGTCACCAGAAGATCCGGCAAATCCCCTTCTTCCTGCAATCGGTGGATGATGCCAGGCGTCAGACCGTAACCATCGGAAAACCGACTGGGCACCCGGAAATCAATCGCCGCCACACCCAGCATGGACAGGCCCAGCATGGCCACCGAGGTACTGGTGGCGCCGTCGGCATCGAAGTCCCCCAGCACCATCACCCGCTGTTTTTGCACAATGGCCTCGGCCAGCAGTTCAACCGCGCGATCAATACCGCGAAGCTGCATGGGTGAAGCCAGGTGTTTCAGGGTGTACTGGAGCTGGTCGTCGGAGTGTACACCGCGGGCGGCGTACAGGCGGCGAAGGATGGGAGGCAGGTTTTGCCCCCAGCCCGTCACATCGGACGGCTGGGGGCGACGCAGGATCTTTTTAGGAGTCATGCCGGATCAGGCGTTCTTCCAATGCTTGGCGATAAAGCCCTGCACCTCGGACACATTGTTATCCAGCACGGTGTAGCGCTCTTCCCGCTCGAACAGATCCGCCATGTGGGCCGGCAGCTGCGGCTTCACGCTCAGGCCGGATTCGGCAATGGCGTCCGGGAACTTGGCCGGGTGGGCGGTACCCAGGGTAATCATGGGCACAGCGGAATCGCGGCGGCAGTTACGGGCGGCACGTACGCCAATGGCGGTGTGCGGGTCCAGCAGGTATTCGTTCTGCTCGTAGACTTCGCGGATGGTGTCGCAGGTGGTCTTGTCGTCGACCGCATCGCTGTCGAACAGTTTGCGAGCATGCTTCCAGCGGTAGTCTTCGATGCTGACCGGACCCTTGGCTGCGCGCTCCAGCAGGTCTTTCACGGCAGCGCCGTCACGCCCGTGCAGGTCAAACAGCAGGCGTTCAAAGTTGCTGGATACCATGATGTCCATGCTCGGAGACAGGGTATGCTCCAGCTGGTGCTGCTCATACTTGTTGCCGCTCATGAAGCGATGCAGGATATCGTTACGGTTGGTGGCGATAACCAGCTGGCTGATGGGCAAGCCCATCTTCTTGGCCAGGTAGCCGGCAAAGATATCGCCGAAGTTACCGGTGGGCACCGAGAACGCCATGCTGCGGTCCGGACCACCCAGGGCCAGGGACGCCTGGAAGTAGTAAACGATCTGGGCCATGATCCGCGCCCAGTTGATGGAGTTCACCGCTGCCAGCTGGGTTTTACCGCCCAGGAAGGACTGGTTGCCGAAGCTTTCCTTCACCATGCGCTGGCAGTCGTCGAAGTTGCCCTTGACCGCGATGTTATGGATGTTGTCACCCTGCACCGTGGTCATCTGGCGGCGCTGCACCTCCGATACCCGCTGGTGCGGATGCAGGATAAAGATGTCTACGTGCTCGCAACGGCGGCAACCTTCGATGGCGGCAGAACCGGTGTCACCGGAGGTGGCCCCCATGATCACCACGTGCTGCTTGCGCTTCTCGAGAACATAGTCGAGCAGGCGGCCCAGCAGCTGCAGGGCGAAGTCCTTGAACGCCAGCGTGGGGCCACGGAACAGCTCCATCACCCATTCATTGGTATCCAGCTGCACCAGCGGCGCGACCGCCTGATGACTGAATACGCTGTAGGTTTCGTCCAGCATCTTGCGGAAGTCGTCGGCCGGAATGGCATCTTCCACAAACGGGTACATCACCTTGTAGGCCAACTCGGCATACGGCAGGCCACGCCAGCTGCGGATTTCTTCCAGACTGAAGTGCGGAAGGGATTCCGGTACATACAGGCCGCCATCAGTGGCCAGTCCGGTCAGAAGAACGTCTTCAAAGCCCAGAGCGGGAGCTTCACCCCGTGTACTGATGTATCTCACGTGCGTACCTGTCAGTTAAAGTTTTCAGCGCGAATACGGACAACCTTGCCATCAACATCGGCCAGGGCTTCCATTTCCTCGATGGCCAGGTTCATCTGGCGCTCCTGAACCGTGTGGGTCAGGATGATGACCGGAATACGGCCATCCTTGAATTCGGATTCTTTCTGCATGATGGATTCAATGTTGATGCCATGCTCACTCAGAATCGAGGCAACCTTGGCCAGCACACCCGGGTGGTCGAAGGCCTGGATACGCAGATAGTAGGCAGACTGTACATCGTCCATCGACAGCACCGGCAGGTCTTCCAGAGCCTCCGGGCTGAAGCCCAGATACGGAACCCGCTGCTGGCTGGTGCTGGCTACGGCACGGGCAACGTCGACCACATCGGCAATCACCGCAGAGGCGGTGGCTTCATCACCGGCACCGGGGCCGTAATACATGGTCTGGCCTACCGCATCGCCATCTACTAGAACAGCATTCAGCACGCCGTCCACCTGCGCAATCAGATGGCTCTTGGGCACCAGTGTCGGGTGTACCCGCAACTCGATGCCGTCTTCCCGGCGGCGGGCAATACCCAGGTGCTTGACCCGGTAACCCAGCAGCTCAGCATGGGCAATATCGCTCGGGGTAACGGCGGAAATCCCTTCGGTATAGGCCTTTTCAAACTGCAGCGGCACACCAAAACCACAGGCTGCCAGAATGGTCAGCTTGTGCGCCGCATCAATGCCTTCCACATCAAAGGTGGGATCAGCTTCGGCATAGCCCAGCGCCTGGGCCTCTTTCAGAACTTCGCCAAACTCCCGGCCTGCCCTCATTTCGGTCAGAATAAAGTTACCGGTGCCATTGATAATGCCGGCAATGGTATCGATGCGGTTGGCAGCCAGGCCTTCACGTACCGCTTTGATAACCGGGATACCGCCGGCCACGCCAGCCTCATAGGCAACGACCACGCCTGCCTTGTCGGCAGCTTCGAAAATCTCATTACCGTGCACGGCAATCAACGCCTTGTTGGCGGTTACCACGTGCTTGCCATTGGCAATGGCGGCCAGAACCAGCTCCTTGGCGGCCTCATAGCCACCGATCAGCTCCACAACAATGTCAACGGCAGGGTCATTCACCACATCAAAAATGTCGGTGCTGAAGGGCACATCGCCCAGTGCGAGGTCGTCCCGACTGCGGCGGCTGGCCACTCGGACAACGCGAATATTGCAGCCGGCACGGCCGGCAATAATGGCCGCATTGCGTTTCAGAACATTGAACGTACCGCCGCCAACGGTGCCCAATCCGCAAATTCCGACATTAACGTCTTTCAAGCTCTCACCTCTGATCCCGATGTGGGGTGCTGATGGATTGCAACAAGGGGGCATAGTATACCGATTCGGGGCCCGCTGAATAAGCCCTGAATCGGTCACAGTTCAAACAGGGGAGCCGGCGTGCAGGAGCAACTCCGGCACAGCCTCAGAGCAGGCCCAGGCCTTCGGCAAGATTGGCCGCAGGCACATAGCCGCGAATCATGTTGCCATCTTCCAGAAGAATCGCCGGCGTTCCCGTTACCCCTACCTGGCCACCCAGCCGGTACTGGTCGACTACCGGGTTATCGCAAGACTTCTGAGGCACAGTCTGGCCGCCTTTGGCGGCATCCATAGCGGACTGCTGATCCTCTGCACACCACACCGACTCATATTTACGGAATGAGGGGGTGCCCGGGCCGGATCGCGGGAAGGCATAGTAGTTGACGGTAATACCATAACTGTTGAGCTGGGGAATCTCGTCATGCAGCTTGCGGCAATACGGGCAATCGATGTCGGTAAAGACATCAATCACTGCTTTCTCTTCGCCGCTGGCAGGATAGGAAATCAGCCCATCCTTGCCGAATCCGGCCATTTGCCGCTGACGGGCGGAAGCCCGGGACTCTTCAGTCACATTGGCGATGCCGGTGCCGGTAATCTTCAGCAGGTCACCGGTGAGCAGGTAGGTGCCGTCGGCCGTGGTGTAAATAGTGTCTCCGTTGCTGCTCTGCACTTCATACAGACCTTCTGCTTCGGACTTCTGCACGGAGCTGATCTTCAGGCCCGGCACCGCATCAGACAGTCTCTTGGCGATAGCATCTTCGGTTTCGGCCGCCAACACCGCAGGCGCCGCCAGCAAGGACATCATCAGGCCGGTTACCGCGGCCACAACTTTAAGATTCATGGATCAGACACTACCTTTTCCGGTTAATAGATTCAGGCATTTTGCTTGCACGGGGCCTTCATACGCAACTACCGGCACCATTCATGGACCTTGCGACAGGGCGCCCCGGCGAAAGTTCACACGGGCGATCAGTCACCACCGCGAGGATGATGGGCCTGGTGTAAATCCTGCAACCGCTGCCGGGCTACATGGGTGTAGATCTGGGTGGTTGATAAGTCCGAGTGTCCCAGCAGCATCTGCACCACCCGCAGATCCGCGCCATGGTTGAGCAAATGGGTTGCAAAGGCATGGCGCAGCGTATGGGGCGACAGATGCTTGCGAATACCCGCGCGCGCCGCATAGTGTTTGATCCGGTACCAGAAGGCCTGGCGGGTCATGGCTGTTGCCCGGTTACCGGGAAACAGCGCATCGCTACCCTTGCCTTTCAACAGCTCTGGCCGGGCCTCTTTCATGTAGCGCAGCAGCCAGTCGATTGCCTCTTCACCCAGGGGTACCAGCCGCTCCTTATCGCCCTTGCCACTGGCCCGAACCACCCCCTGGCGCAAATTTACCCGGTCCACCGTCAACCCCGTAAGCTCCGACACCCGCAAACCACAACCGTACAGAATTTCCAGCATGGCACGGTCCCGCAACTCCAGGGGGATTTCCGGGTCCGGCTCGGTCAGCAGCGCTTCTACATCGGCCTCAGTAAGGGTATCCGGTAATCGCCGGGGTAGTCTCGGACTGTCGATTCGCAAGGTAGGATCTTCAGCGATGAGTCCTTCCCGCAGTAAATACCGGTAAAAACGCCGGAGACCGGAAAGCCGCCGGGCCGCGGTGCTGGTTTTCAGGCCCTCTGCCAGCCCACGGGACATCCAGGCCAGAAGATCGGTTCTTTTGGCGGACCGCAGGGTGAGCGCACCCGGCTGCTGCTCCAGCCAGCCGGAAAGCCGTGCCAGGTCACTGGCATAGGCCTGGCGGGTTTTCTCTCCCAGCCCATCTTCCAGCCATATGGCATCCGAGAATCGACTGATCAGCTGCTCGTCATCCGGCCGCGGCAAGGTATTACCTCATCAATGTCTGTCTGGGCAGCATTAAACCATAAAAAAAGCAGCCCCTTGAGGCTGCTTTTTCTTCGAACTGAACAGGCCTGACCTGAATCAGCCCAGCTTTTCCTTGATACGAGCTGCCTTACCAGACAGGTCGCGCAGGTAGTACAGCTTGGCCTGACGCACGTCACCACGACGCTTCACACTCACGCTGTCGATCAGCTTGGAGAAGGTCTGGAAAGTACGCTCAACGCCCACGCCGTAAGAAATCTTACGAACAGTGAAAGAAGAGTTCATGCCACGGTTGCGCTTGCCGATAACCACGCCTTCGAAAGCCTGCAGACGCTCACGGTTACCTTCAGTTACGCGAACCTGAACAACCACGGTGTCACCCGGCGCAAACGCAGGGATTTCCTTGGTCATCTGTTCTGTTTCAATCTGACTGATGATGTTGTTCTTGCCGCTCATCGTAATACTCCTGATACCCAATCTTTCAATGCCCTGATGACTCAGAGACACCCGGTTCGTTCAAAATTTCATCCAGAAGCTGACGCTCTTCTTCCGTAAGCACCCGCTGTTCGAGCAGGTCGGGGCGTCGCTCCCGGGTTCGCCTCAACGATTCTTTCAATCGCCAACGCCGGATCTGTTCATGGTGACCGCCCAAAAGAACTTCCGGCACCGCCTGACCTTCGTATACCTCGGGCCGGGTGTAGTGCGGACAATCCAGCAAACCGTCAGCAAAGGAGTCCTGCTCTGCTGACTGCGCATGACCCAGCGCTCCGGGGATGAGGCGTGTTACCGCATCAATCACAGCCATCGCCGCCAGTTCGCCACCTGAGAGCACAAAATCACCCAGGGACACTTCCCGGTCGACTTCCGCCGATATCAGGCGTTCATCAACGCCCTCGTAACGACCGGCAACGAGAATCAGCTGTTGCTCGGCAGCGAGAGACTCCACTACCGACTGATCCAGCCTTTCACCCTGGGGCGAAAGATAGACCACGCAGGCCTTGCCGGGTGCCGATGCCCGGGCCGCATGAATGGCATCCCGCAGGGGCTGAATTTTCATCAGCATCCCGGGGCCACCGCCATAGGGCCGGTCATCCACAGTACGGTGACGATCATGCGTGAAGTCCCGGGGGTTCCAGCTATTGAAAGTCAGAAGACCTTCGCGAACCGCCCTGCCGGTAATTCCGTAATCCGTCACCGCAGAAAACATGTCGGGAAACAGACTGACTGCGCCAATCCACACCCGTCAGAACTCCGGATCCCAGTCGACCACTATGCGCGAGTTTTCGAGATCCACACCCTTAACCACCTGATCAGGCAGATCCGGCAGATAGGGAATGAGCCGTTCGCGCTGGTCAATGGAGCTCGCTGTCGCGTGCACCACCAGGACATCGTTGGAGCCTGTTTCCAGCAGGTGATGCACCTTACCCAGGCACTCACCGTCAACCGTGAACACTTCCAGGCCTTCCAGCTGGTGCCAGTAGAATTCCCCTTCGGGCAACTCCGGCAACTGCTCTGTCGGAACCCTGATCTCGGCACCACCATAACTGCGGGCCAGCTCACGATCATCAATACCTTTAAGCCTGACGACGATCCCCTGCCCTTGGCGGCGACCTTCCTCAAGCTTTGCAGGAATACGCTTGCCGTCCAGAACCAGGGTCCAGTCGCGGTAGTTCAGTATTCCGTCTTTGGGATCTGTATAAGAGAAGACCTTAAGCCAACCCTTGACCCCGAATACCGAGGTGATCCGGCCGATCACAGTTTCCTGTGGATGCTGCGTCATGCCCGTCAAACCTCGGTATCAGATTGCAATTACTCAGCAGTCTTGAGCAGCTGGGCAACGCGATCGCTAGTCTGAGCACCCTGGCCCAGCCAGAACTCAACACGCTCACGATCAACGCGCAGACGCTCTTCCTGACCGCGGGCGATCGGGTTAAAGAAACCAACACGCTCAATGAACCGGCCGTCACGGGAGTTACGGCTGTCAGTGACTGTCAGATGGTAGAACGGGCGCTTCTTAGAGCCGCCACGAGCCAAACGGATTGTTACCATTTCGACCAATATCCTGTTCTGTTGTACGAACTTTGTACGATTCACACCTCGCCGTCATCAGCTGGCGTGAAGACCCATACTCGAAAGGGGCGCTATTCTATGTCAAAAACGCGCCAATGAAAACAGGGAAACGCGTGGTTTCCCCATTTTATATGTAAGGCTTTTTACATACGGCCAAACGGAGGCATTCCGCCACCGCCGCCGGGCGGCATCATACCACCAAGACCACGCATCATGTTGGCCATTCCGCCTTTCTTGCCAAATTTCTTCATCATCTTCGACATCTGCTTATGCTGCTTGAGCAGACGGTTCACATCCTGGATCTGGGTTCCGGAGCCGGCCGCAATGCGGCGCTTGCGGGAATTATTGATCACATCCGGGTAACGACGCTCTTTCGGCGTCATGGAACAGATGATGGCTTCCATCTGGCCAACGGACTTGTCGTTAACCTGCGCCTGGGCCATCTGAGCCATCTGCCCCATGCCCGGCAACTTGTCCAGCAAGCCACCAATACCACCCATATTCTTCATCTGCTGAAGCTGGTCCCGGAAGTCCTCCAGGTCAAACCCCTTACCCTTCTTGATTTTCTGGGTAAGCTTCTCGGCCTTCTTTTTGTCCAGCTTGCGCTCGGCTTCCTCTATAAGAGAGAGCACATCGCCCATACCCAGAATGCGCGATGCCACGCGATCCGGATAGAACGGCTCCAGGGCATCGGACTTCTCGCCCACACCCAGGAACTTGATCGGCTTGCCGGTGATGTGACGCACAGACAGTGCCGCACCACCACGGGCATCACCGTCAGTCTTGGTCAGCACCACGCCGGTCAGCGGCAGGGCATCGTTAAACGCCTTGGCCGTGTTGGCGGCATCCTGGCCCGTCATGGAGTCGACCACGAACAAGGTTTCGACCGGATCCACTGCTTTATGCAGGCGACCGATCTCCCCCATCATGGCTTCATCGACATGCAGCCGGCCCGCGGTATCCAGAATCACCACATCAATGTGTTTGCGACGGGCAGCCTCAATGGCGCCATTGGCGATGTCGACCGGGTCCTGATCGGTGGTGCTGGGGAAAAACTCCACGCCCACTTCGGCTGCGAGGGTTTCAAGCTGCCGGATGGCCGCCGGCCGGTAGATATCGGCACTGACCACCATGACGGATTTCTTGTGCCGCTCTTTAAGGAAGCGGGACAGCTTGGCCACAGTGGTGGTTTTACCCGCCCCCTGCAAGCCCGCCATCATGATGACCGCGGGCGGGCGGGTAGACAGGTTGAGGGCCTCGTTGCCCTCGCCCATAACCCGCTCCAGCTCCTGCTGGACCACTTTTACGAACACCTGGCCCGGCGTCAGGCTGCGCTGGACCTCCTGCCCGATTGCCCGCTCGCGCACCCCTTCAATAAACGCCTTGACCACCGGCAGCGCGACGTCGGCTTCCAGCAGGGCCATGCGCACTTCGCGCAAGGTATCCTTGATATTGTCTTCGGTAAGGCGCGCCTGACCAGAGATCTTGCGCAAGCTGCCGGATAGCCGGTCCTGGAGATTCTCAAACATGTTGCTCTTCCGTACCCCGGAGAAATTGTCTACACAAATCAAGAAGCCGGCGCCGGCCGCTTGATTCCTGTTGCATAATCGCGACATTATACCCAGACTACGGAGCCTCTGAACAACTCCACGCAGCTTTCACGTTAAAAGGCAAACACAAAGGACGTCATGGGAACGCTGATCCTCGCGGTTACCGCACTTTTCCTTTACAGCGTCGGCACTGCCCTGCAGGCCCTGCATTTTCGTGGCAAGGTGCAGAGTAACCTGGCAATCACAACGCTGGTCGGCGTGCTTGCACTGACCGCGCATGGCCTGCTCATTGCCCAGACAGTCCACCTGGATGGCGGCTTTGATTTCAGCTTTTTCAAAAGCTCCGTACTGATTGCCTGGCTCATTGTCTTCCTGCTGCTGGGCCTGAACCTTACAAAGCCCGTCGCCAGCCTGTTCCTTGGCGCCTACCCCCTTGCCGCCACTACCATTGTGCTGGGGCTGATCACCCACACGCCCTCCCGCCTGGTACCGGATGAAAGCTACGGCATGCTGTCCCATATCGCCTTGTCGATTACCGCGTACAGCTTGTTTACCCTGGCCGCCATCCAAGCAGCCTTGCTGTATTTCCAGAACCGCCAGTTAAAACAGAACTACAGCAGCCTGCTGGCGCGAAACCTGCCACCGCTGCAGACCATGGAATCACTGTTATTTGAACTGGTCTGGGCCGGCGTGGTCCTGCTCACCCTGGCCATTGTTACCGGCGCCCTGTTTATCGAAGACCTGTTCGCCCAGGACCTGGCCCATAAAACCCTGTTCTCCATGCTTTCCCTGGCCGTGTTTGTCGGCCTGCTGGTGGGCCGCTACACCAAGGGCTGGCGCGGCATGACTGCCAGCCGCTGGACCCTGGCCGGCTGCGCCCTGCTGATGATGGCCTTCTATGGCAGCAAATTCGTGCTCGAGCTGCTGTTCCACAGGGGCCTCTGACCCCTGAAAACCGCTTGACACTGGCAATCCATACCCCCTATTTTCGCAACTTATCGTCAACGCAAGGGTTCCTCTTTTGAACGAAACATCGCTCACGGCGCTGTTCATCCTCCTCGTCGGCCTGATTATACTGTCGGCCTTCTTTTCCAGCTCCGAAACCGGGATGATGTCCCTGAACCGCTATCGCCTGAAGCACATGGTGAAAAGCGGTCACAAGGGCGCACGCCGGGCGCAGAATTTGCTCAATCGCACCGACCAGCTGATCGGCGTCATCCTGATCGGCAACAACTTCGTGAACATCTTTGCCTCATCCATTGCCACGGTGATCGCCATCCGCGTGTGGGGCGATGCCGGCATCGCCATTGCCACCGTCATGCTGACCATCGTTATCCTGATTTTTGCCGAGGTCACACCAAAAACCCTGGCCGCCCTGTTCCCGGAAAAAATAGCCTTCCCCGCCAGCCATATCCTGGGACCACTGCTGAAAATCCTTTACCCGCTGGTATGGGCCGTCAACCTGTTTACCGGCATCATCCTGCGCCTGCTCGGCGTATCGTCAGCCCAGGCCTCACAGGACCACCTGAGCCGGGAAGAACTGCGCACCGTGGTGAACGAGGCGGGCGCCCTGATTCCGGCCAAGCACAAAGACATGCTGGTCAGCATCCTGGACCTGGACAATGTCACCGTGAACGACATCATGGTGCCCCGGAACGAAGTGGTGGGCATCGACCTGGAAGACGACACCGATGCCATCGTGCGGCAACTGAAAGCCAGCCAGCACACCCGGCTGCCGGTATTCAGCGGCGACATCAATAACATCCAGGGCATCCTGCACCTGCGCAGCGCTGCCCGCCTGCTGCAGCAGGAAGACATCAGCAAAGAGATGATTCTGGAACTGTGCAAAGAGCCGTACTTTGTTCCCGAAAGCACGCCACTGAACACCCAGCTGCTGAATTTTCAGAAAGGTCGGCGCCGGTTCGGCATTGTCGTGGATGAATACGGGGACGTTCTGGGCCTGGCAACACTGGAAGACATCCTTGAGGAAATTGTCGGCGAATTCACCACTGACTTTGCTTCCACCTCCATGGACATCATCCCCCAGGACAACGGCACCTTTATTATTGATGGCGGCGCGGCGGTGCGTTTCATCAACAAGGCTCTGGGCTGGAAGCTGCCCACCGACGGCCCGAAAACACTGAACGGCCTGATCACCGAAACCCTGGAGAACATCCCGGATACCAACGTTTGCCTGAAGGTGGACGGCCACCGGGTCGAGGTGCTGCAGATCAAAGACAACGTTGTGAAGGCGGCCATTGTCCACCCCAAGAAAAAGAAACGACGCCACGCCAGTTTCTGACGGGGAACCCGGAATGATGATTAACCATGTCATTCCGAAGTAAAATGCGCTAAATTTAACCAAAATCAGAAAAGAGAACTATCCAGCTCGGTCATGTATCCGGTTAAGGCGTAAACAGGAGTCGGCCATGAACAAGCAGTCCGGCATACATTACCTCCGTGAACACAGGGAAGCGGCAAGCACCCGCCCGGTGCCGCCGGAGGTTGCCCGCATCCGCGACACCGTTGTCGCGGGGTTGGGCGATTTACTTCAGGGAGCGTTCGATGCCGTCGACGACTCCCTTTTTGAGCTGGCCAATAATTCCCGAAGTAATAACGAACAAAACCGTTACTTTGAGGCCATGCGGGAAATCCGCATCAAGCGCAAAGGTGTCGAGCGCCACTTCCAGAATGCTGTAGCCCGTTTTTTCTCGGCCCCGTCAGCCTCCAGCCAACCCGGCATCGATGACACCCTCCAGCCAGCCTCAGCCGACACCCTGGCACTTGTCGGCGACGACGACCTGGAAGAGCAGGTCGCACTGAACGCCATGATCAGCAAGGCGAAAGCCCACTTCCAGGGCTCCCTGTTACAGCTTCAGGCCAGGTTTACCGAAGTCTACCCGGACGCCACCGAAGCCGCGCCGGTAAACCCAATGGCGCCCGAGCATATCTGCAGCGCCTTTACCGAAGCTATCCAGGTACTGGAAATCCAGATCCGTGAGCGGCTTATTGTGCTCAAACAGTTCGACCGTTACGTGGTATCCAACCTCGGCATGCTGCTGGATGAAGCCAACCGCATCCTGATTCAGGCCGGCATCATTCCCAACTTCCGCTACCACGGTAAACCCGGCCAACAGAAAAAGGCGGCCATCGGGACTAGCGACCAGTCCAGTGCGCAACCAGAGCAGGAGGCCAGCTATCAGGCCAGCGCCGAAGACTCGGTCCTGTTTGAACAGATCCGGCAAATGCTGGCCGCGCAACGAAGTAACACCGGCACGGCAACGCGCCGCACAGATTCGTCCATCCGGGTGATTGGCGCCCATGAACTGATCGACCTGCTCGGTGCCCTGCCGGCACAGCAGGCCTGGCCAGAATCCGGCGACCTCAGCAGTGGTGAACCCATCACCTTAGATCTGCGACAGATTGTTCAGGGACTGATTGCCCGGAACGCCGCGCAAGGCAACAAGCAAGTTGCCCTGAGTGAGGTCGACGAAGACCTGATCAACCTGGTTTCCATGTTGTTCGAATTCATTCTGGATGATTACAACCTGTCGTCACCGGTACAGGTGCTGATCAGCCGCCTGCAGATACCGATTCTGAAGGTCGTGATCAAAGACAAGAGCTTCTTCAGCAAAACCACCCACCCTGCCCGCAAGCTGCTGAACTCGCTGGCCAGGGCCGGCATTGGCTGGAGCAGCAGTGACGAGAAAGGCCGCGACAAGCTCTATGACCAGATTCACACGGTGGTGCAGCGCATTCTTGACGAATTCGAGGGCGATATCAGCCTGTTCGAAACCCTGAACCGGGAGTTTGAACAGTTTCTGGATCGGGAAAACCGCAAGGCATCACTGGTTGAGCAACGCACCCGGGAATCCGAGCGCGGCCGCATCAAATCCCAGAAAGCCCAGGAAGCCGTTGACCGCCTGCTGAAAGAAAAAGTCGCGCGCTACGACCTTCCCGAATCAGCACACGATATCCTGGTGCACGGCTGGAGCCGGGTAATGTTCCTGGCCTATCTGCGGGACGATATCGAACACCGCTGGCAGGAAACCGTCAAGGTGGTCGACGACCTGATCTGGTGCCTGCACCCCCACGAGGAAGATGAAGAGCGCGACCAATGGGTGCGGGTGGTTCCAGGGCTCCTGAAAACCCTGCGCACCGGACTCGAAGAAGTGTCGTACAACGCCAACCGGCTTGACCAGATGATGGGCAATCTCAAGCATGAACTGGCCGATGCCTTCCGGACCAACTCCTACATCAAGACCCGCAAGGAGCAGGAACCCGCTCCCTCAGAAGCCATCCCGCTACACTCCAGCGCGGAATACCAGCAGGAACTGGACGATGCCGCCATCGCCGAGTTTGTCAGCCAGCTCGACAAGCTGGAAACCGGCAACTGGGTAGAGTTCAGCCTGGTGAACGGAACCTGCTTCCGCTGCAAACTGTCTGCCATCATTGAAGAGGCGGATTGTTTTGTCTTCGTGAATCGCATGGGCTTGAAAGTGATCGAGAAAACCCGGGTAGAGCTGGCGCACGAAATGCGCAGAGGCCGGTTAACCCTGCTTGAACAGGGTGCGCTGATCGATCGCGCGCTTAACGCAATGGTTGGCAGCCTGCGCTCAAAGACCGCCTGATAGCAATGCCGGAAAAAGCACCACTTGCACCGGCAACGCCGGCATCCTACCGAATGGTGCTGGCGCTCTCATTGGCGTTTATGGCCCACACACTGCTGCTCGCCGGCCTCCCTGCGCCTTTGCAGGAGGCCCGGGAGCTCAGCCACCGCCTGGTTTTCCGCCTGGCAACCGCTCCGTCCGATGCCACAGCCGCCAGCGCACCTGCCAGCAACAGCGCCCAACCACCCCGACACCCGGAGTTTGAGGTTCCAGCTGCGCCCGAAGTAATCAGCACAACCGCCCCGGCAAAACCGATAACACAACCTGAACAGCTGCCTGAACCGGCCCCGGCACAACAGCAGCCGGCACCGGCACCGAGCCCCCAGCCAGCACCCGCCCCGGCCAGCACTCCGAGCACCGAGTCCGCCCCGCGCACCGGAAAACAGGAGGCTACCGAGACCATCGCCCGCACCAGCGAGTCCCCGGCAGATCACGATCCTTACCTGATGCTGCTGGCCACCCACCTGGCCGAACAACTGGACCAGCAGCGGGTACCTGCCATCTCGCAACTTGCAGAAAAAGTGAGCATGGAGCTGGAACTGACGATACTGCCCAGCGGCGCCCTGACCCGGGCCCGGGTGATCAAATCAACGGGAATACAGCGAATCGACGAAGCGGCCTACCGTGCCGCCCTGGCAGCCAGCCCCTATCCGGAGCCGGAGGGAGAAAAATCGGACCGCTTCGAGGTGAGACTGGTGTTCACCCCGAAACGGACCTGAGGATCAGTTCAGGCTTCGGCCTGCTTCACGGCATCTTTAACCACTTTCGCCAACTCGCCGCTCTCAGCCATTTCCAGAACGATGTCGCAACCGCCCAGCAGCTCGCCTTTGATGTACAGTTGCGGATAGGTCGGCCAGCTGGAATAGATTTTCAGGGCTTCACGCAGCTCCTGGTTATCCAGGATGTTCACGAAAGCAAACCGCTCGCCACAAGCCATCAGGGCCTGAACAGTACGGGAGGAAAAGCCGCATTGCGGAGCCTGGGGGGTACCCTTCATGTACAGAATGACCGGGTTCTCTTCAAGCTGGCTTTTGATGGTTTCGTTGATGTCCATGAACATACACCTCGGATTGAAATAAGTGGGCGCCGCATTCCGGCTCTGGCTGGTATTGTACACACCTGCCCGAGTCCACACCAAGCCAGGCCTGATGATCCTGAGCAAGTGCCAGCGGGGCGGCGTTGTCATAGAGGTTGTGAAGGGCTAGACTTGATGCCCTTTTCAGAACCAATCCGTTCCGGAGTTTCCTTGAAGGGGCCTTCCATGGCAGTAAGACATTTTCTGACACTGAACGACATGTCCACCAGCGAACTTGAAGATCTGCTGGACCATGCCTCCCGGCTTCGTCGGGACTGGCGCGCGGGTAACGTCAGAGATTCCCTTAAAAACAAAGTCCTGGCGATGATCTTCGAAAAATCATCCACCCGTACCCGGGTGTCTTTCGAAGCGGGCATGGCCCAGCTGGGCGGTTCTGCCATGTTCCTGTCACCCCGTGATACACAGCTGGGCCGTGGCGAGCCGATCGAAGACTCTGCCATCGTGATCTCCAGCATGGTGGATGCGGTGATGATACGTACATTCGCTCATGAAACCGTGGAGCGTTTTTCCGCTGCCTCCAACAAGCCGGTCATCAATGCCCTGACAGACGATTTCCACCCCTGCCAGTTGCTGGCTGATATGCAGACCTACCGGGAACACCGGGGCAGCATCAAGGGTGCTACCGTGGCCTGGATTGGCGATGGCAACAATATGTGCCACTCCTACATCAACGCGGCAGCACAGTTTGATTTCCACCTGAACGTAGCCTGCCCTGAAGGCTACGAGCCGGATGCGAAACTGCTGGCCGACCACGCCGACCGGGTGACGGTATACCGCACACCGGGCGAAGCGGCCACCGGTGCCGACCTGCTGGTAACCGACGTCTGGGCCTCCATGGGCCAGGAAGACGAACAGAAGGCCCGGGAGCGGGCATTCCGGGATTACCAGATCAACCCTGCACTGATGAGCCTGGCCAACAAGGATGCGCTGTTCATGCATTGCCTGCCGGCCCACCGGGGTGAAGAGATTTCCGCCGACATGATGGAGCATCCCGGCTCTGTGGTATGGGACGAGGCCGAAAACCGCCTGCATGCCCAGAAAGCCCTGCTCGAATTCCTCATTCTGAACCGTCTGGACTGATCCATGGTCAATACACCGGCACCGGCTTCCGGCTGGTTACTGGAAGTGAACAACCTGTCCTGTGGTTACGGCGGCGATTCCGTGGTGCGGGACGTCAGCTTTGCCCTCAGCCACGGCGATATCGGTTGCCTGCTTGGCCCCAGTGGTTGCGGCAAAAGCACCATTCTCCGGGCCCTGGCCGGTTTTCTGCCCATCAGCCATGGCGAGATCCAGCTGCAGGGCCAGGCCATCAGCCTGCCCGGCCGCACGCTGGCGCCGGAAAAGCGCAAGATCGGCATGGTCTTCCAGGACTATGCCCTGTTCCCGCACCTGACCATTGCCGATAACGTCGGCTTTGGCCTGAAAGACCTGAAAAAGCCCGAGCGCCGCCAGAAGGTCATGGAACTGTTGAACCTGGTGCACCTGCAGGACCTGGCCGACAGCTACCCGCACCAGTTGTCAGGCGGCCAGCAGCAGCGGGTGGCCCTGGCCCGGGCCCTGGCTCCGGAACCTACCCTGATCCTGCTGGACGAGCCGTTCTCCAACCTGGACACCGACCTGCGCCGAAGGCTGAGCCTGGACGTGCGGGAAATCCTGAAAACACTGGGCATCAGCGCCATCCTGGTCACCCACGACCAGCAGGAAGCCTTTGCCATGTGTGACCAGATTGCCGTGCTGCAAAGCGGACAGATCCAGCAGTGGGACGTGCCCTACAACCTGTACCATGAACCCTCCAACCGCTTTGTGGCCAGCTTTGTCGGCCAGGGCGGCTTCATCCCCGGCAAGGCCCTGGGGCCGGATACCATCGAATCCGAACTGGGCATTATTCATGGTAACCGTGCCTACAAGTGGCAAGAGGGAACCCTGGTAGACGTGCTGATCCGGCCCGACGACATCGTTTACGATGAACACTCGGACCTCAAGCCCAAAGTGGTGGAAAAGACCTTTGCCGGCACCTCTACCCTGTACCGCTTCCGGTGCTCGGAAGACACCGAATTTGAAGCCCTGTTCCGCAGCCACCTGGACTTCCACATCGGCGAGCAGGTGCCGGTGCGGGTCGAGGCCGACCACCTGATCGCCTTCGAGCGCACCGCCTGAGTCGGTCGCGCTCAGTTATTACACACCCGCTCCACAGCATCCAGCCAGCCGGCGTAGAGGGATTCTCTCAAAGCCGGTTTCATATCCGGCCGGAACTGGCGCTCGCATTCCCACATTCCGGTAATCTGCTCCAGGTTCTCGAACACACCGGTTTGCAATCCGGCCAGGTAAGCCGCCCCCAGTGCCGTGGTTTCGGTCACCCTGGGCCGGTCTACCGGTACATTCAGGATGTCGGCCAGGAACTGCATAACCCAGTCGTTCACCGCCATGCCACCGTCCACCCGCAAGGACTCCAGCCGGGCACCGTCGTTACGGATAGCCCGCACCAGGTCCTTGGTCTGGTAACAGACCGATTGCAGGCCAGCGGTCACGATTTCTGCAATGCCGGTATCCCGGGTCAGTCCCAGAATGGCGCCGCGGGCATTCGGATCCCAATGGGGCGCGCCCAGCCCAGTGAAGGCTGGCACCAGGTACACCGCGTTGTCGGCGCCCACGGCCTCGGCGTGGCTGGTAGATTCGCTGGCATGGGCAATCAGCTGTAAGCCGTCCCGCAGCCACTGCATGGCGGCACCGGCCACAAAGATACTGCCTTCAATGGCGTAGCAGGGCTTGCCGTTGAGCCGGTAAGCCATGGTGGTCAGCAGGCGGTTTTCCGAGCGCAGGGCCTTGTCGCCGGTATTGAGCATCAGGAAGCAGCCGGTGCCGTAGGTGCTCTTGGCCATGCCGGGCTCAAAACAGGCCTGGCCAATCAAGGCGGCATGCTGGTCACCGGCAATGCCGGCAACCGGTACCGCTGCCCCCAGCCATTCCTCTGCGGTATGGCCATAGTCATCCGCGCTGTCGAGCACTTCGGGCATCAACGCAGCAGGCACCCGGAACAGTTTCAGGAGCTCGTCATCCCAATCCTGGTTGTGGATATTGAACAGGGCCGTGCGTGAAGCGTTGGTGGCATCTGTGCGGTGGGCTTCGCCCCGGGTCAGGTTCCACAAAAGCCAGCTGTCGACCGTACCGAACGCCAGCTCGCCTGCCTCTGCCTTTTGCCGGGCACCTTCCACGTTATCCAGCAACCAGGCAATCTTGGTGGCAGAGAAGTAAGGGTCTATCAGCAATCCGGTGCGGTCCACCACCAGCGATTCGTAGCCGTCGGTCCGCAACTTGGTGCATAAAGAGGCTGTGCGCCGGTCCTGCCAGACAATGGCGTGATGGATTGGCTCTCCGGTCGCCCGGTCCCAGATGATGGTAGTTTCCCGCTGATTGGTAATGCCGATTCCCGCCAGGTCTGACGCCTGCAGGCCTGCTTTGTCCAGCGCCCCGCGGCAAACCGTCAGCGTGCTGTCCCAGATTTCCCGGGCATCGTGTTCTACCCAGCCATCTTTCGGAAAGTATTGATGGAATTCCTGCTGGGCCACGGCAACCTGGTTACCGGTTTCGTTAAAGACAATCGCTCTGGAACTGGTGGTGCCCTGATCAATGGCTAAGAGATAACGGGACATCGAACTCTCCTGTTGTTTTCAGGAGATTCTACCAGCCGGGGCTGTGTGGAGGGGAACAGATACGAGGGACAAAAACCGGAAGAAAAAAAGGGCCGGAAAAGACCGGCCCTCAAATGACGAATGAAACAAGGAAAGTTCGTAAGAACTACAACCTCAAAAGTCATCCCTTACGTTTTCGATTATTGACCAGCCGCCCCACGGGTTCAGTAGCGGTTCTGTAGAGGTTTGTTACATCTGGTGAGGCAGCGAGCACTGGTTCACAAAACGGAATCTGGCGTTTTTCTGCGCGGCCAGACCAGGCTGAACCGGGCACCGCCCAACTCGTCGCTGCGCCCGACAAACGCCTGCCCACCATGCCAATAGAGAATGCGGCGAACGATAGAAAGCCCCAGACCATAGCCGCCGGAGGTGCGGGTGCGGCTGTCATCCAGCCGGGCAAAGGCGGTAAACACTTTCTCCCAGTCCTGTTCAGGAATGCCAGGGCCATCGTCTTCCACATCGATACGACAGGTGTCTGCATCCAGCTGGCAGTTCACCAGCACCCTGCGTTCAGCGTAACGGGCCGCGTTGCCCACCAGGTTCTGGATGGCCCGGTGGATATAACGGGGTTCCATATCCGCCAGTGCCCAGCGCTCAGAGGCCTCGTCAATACGGCATTCAATCACGATGCCTTCGCGGATCACCCTTTGCTCTTCCGCCACCTGCCGCACTATATCGGTAACCGAATCTTCCCGCAGGCTGAATACCGGCCCGCCTTGTTCCAGCCGGGCGTAGGTAAGAATTTCGTCAATCAGTTCATCCAGTTCCTGAATGTCGCCATCGATGCCCGACAACTGCTTTTCCAGTGCCTCTCGCGAACTGGCAGACTCGATCATCTGGACCCCGAAGCGGATACGGGCTACCGGCGTTCTCAGTTCGTGCGATACGGCATGAATCATTTCCCGCTGCACCTGCACCAGCCGCTGTATATGCTCCGCCATGCCGTTGAACGAAGTCGCCAGCCGGGCCACCAGAGTACCGGCTCCTGACTCCACCCGGGCGCCCATCTCGCCCCGGGCAATACGCACGGCCACGGCCTCTACCTTGCGCAGGCGTCCGTCAACGAAGCGCATACCAAGGTACAGCCCCAGAGCCAGCACACCGCCGATAACCGAAGCCAACAGCACCACAATGGGCCAGCCCCAGGGATTGAACGAAGCCGGCATGGCCATCAGAACCAGGTCGCCCTCAGACAACCGGAGCAATACCCGGGCCCGGCGCCCCTCATGAAACACGGCAAAACCCCGGTCTCCCAGATCCTGCAAGACGGACTGATCCGGAACCTGCTCCGGTGTCTGCACAGCCTCAATGGTCACATTCAGCAACTGGCCGAGTTCTTCGGCTACCGCACCTTGCTGCTCCGGGCCCGCATTATTCAGGTGCCAGCGCACCAGCAACGCCAGTGCCCGGGTCAACTCCGGATAGGTCTGCTCCATGGCCAGGCTCAGAATGCTGCCATCCCCGGCGCGCACATAGAAGCGGTAGCCGGTATCTGCAGGTTCCGCCACCACCTGACCATAGGCCAGGCGCTCGGCCAGCACCGGCTGACCGGCCAGCTGCTCCGGCATCAAGGTTTGCAAGCCAAACAGGGAGGGCATCCAGTGGTATTGCCCGGCAGGTTCAGGGACGGCCGCCAGCCAGCGCATCAAAGGCTCGGCAGCATGCTCATGCCAGTACTGGGTACGCACCGAGTTGATACCGTTAAACAACAGTACACACAGCACCAGCACTGCAGCCGTGATGGCCACCAGTCGAGCGTAGATTTTCAGGAAGTACTTCAGGGGCATGGAAACTAACCCTGGCAATCGGTGCCACCCGGAACGGGCGGCACCTCGGGCGGTCAGGCTTCCTTCACAAACAGGTAGCCTTTGCTGCGCACAGTCTTGATCCGGCGCGGGTGAATCGGGTCATCCCCGATTTTCGGGCGGATGCGGGATACCCGGACATCTATCGAACGGTCCTGGCCATCGTATTCGATGCCCCGCAGCGCGGTGAATATCTCTTCCCGGCTCAATACCCGGCCGGCATTGCTGGCCAGTAGCCACAACAGGTCGAATTCGGCGCTGGTCAGGTCAATACTCTGTTCATTCAGCCAGGCCTCGCGCATAGAGCGGTCGACCATCAGATCATTAAACTGCAACCGCACCGGCTCTTCACCGGAGCCTTCCTCGGCAGCTATAGGCGTGCTCTCTAGCCGACGCAGCATGGCCCGGATCCGGGCCAGCAGAACCCGGGGCTGAACCGGTTTGCCGATGTAATCGTCAGCACCCATCTCCAGGCCAAGCACCTGGTCGAGGTCATCGGTACGGGCTGTCAGCATGATGATCGGCCCGGAATAGTATGGCCGCACCCGGCGGCAAATCGACAGACCGTCTTCGCCGGGCAGCATCAGATCGAGAACCACAAGGTCCGGCTGCTCATTACGAATACGCTCAACGGCGGCACCACCGTGGGTTTCCAGAGAGACCGCAAGGCCATTGCTCTCGAGGTACTCGCGGGTAAGATCCGCCAGCCGCAGATCATCCTCTACGATCAGGATTCGCCAACTCTCGTTTGTCTGTTCCACGCCATCCATCTCTGTTTTTATGTAATCGGGGTTTCGGGGTTGTAACCCCGACAATACAGGCAACGTTCAGTTACAGCAATTATACATGCTATTCAGAAATATACATGGAACCATCAGGGAGTTACGGCCTGTGACACAGTTCCACTTTTACGACAGATCCTGAAGCCTGTCACAGACACGTCACCGGGAAGTCACCGGGCTGTCATACCCGGTTCATAGCCTTGACCTTAAAAAGAAACACAGAGGCAACGCTATGACCGCACAAACCGCACGCCCGCAACCACGCCGCGGCCGTAACCTGAAAATCAGCCTGACCCGCAGCCCCGTCCAGGTAGAGGCCGCCCAGCGCCTGCGTTACCGGGTGTTTTCCGAGGAATACGGCAGCGACCTGGGCGCCACGGTTCCGGGTCTGGATACCGATGCCTACGACGCGGTGTGTGATCACCTGATCGTCACGGACGAAGACACCGGCGAGCCTGTTGCCACCACCCGAATCCTGCACCAGCAGAACGCGGCCGCCATCGGCGGATTCTACTCCGCCGGGGAGTTTGACCTGGCCGCACTGGGCGAGTTACCCGGTGCCATGGCCGAGCTGGGCCGTACCTGTGTGCACCCGGATTACCGCAATGGCGGCACCATAACCTTGTTGTGGGCGGCCATTGCCGAGTACCTGACCGCAAGGCAGGTCGACTACCTGATCGGCTGTGCCAGCATCAGCATGGCGGACGGTGGCGGCCGGGCCTGGCGCATTGCCCAACACCTGCAGCAGCAATATTTATCTGCGCCGGAGTGCCGGGTTACGCCGTTGCGCCCCCTGCCCCACCTGACGCATCCGGAAACCCATAAAGCCGAAGACATCCCCGCCCTGATCCGGGCCTACATGCGCCTGGGCGCCAAGGTCTGCGGCGAACCCTGCTGGGACCCGGAATTCCGGTGCGCAGATGTTTTGGTGCTACTGGAAGTCAGCAACCTGGCCGGGCGTTACAGCCGGCATTTCCTGCGCAAGCCGGCCTGAGGCAAACAACACTGGAGGGCATGTTATGAGCGGGATTCGCCTGATCACCCGGCTGACGGCCTTCACCGTGTTTCTGTTGTGTGTCTGCTTGCTGGCGACCGCGCTGAAACTGGCAGACCGGCTGCGGAATCAGCCCATCGACAAAAACCCCTGGGCCAGGTTCTGTTTCCGCAGGGCATGCCAATGCTTAGGGTGGCAGGTGCAGGTACACGGCCAGCCAATCAGGGGCAATGCCCTGTATGTAGCCAATCACATCAGCTGGTCAGACATTCCTGCCCTGGGCAGCATTACCCCTGTGCGGTTTCTTTCCAAGGCGGAAGTGGGCAACTGGCCCGTAATCGGCTGGCTGGCGCGCCATGCGGGCACACTGTTTATCAAACGAGGGGGAGGCCAGGCCCGGCGCATCAAAGGGGCGATTGCGGAACACCTGCAGGCTGGCGAATCTGTGCTGGTATTCCCCGAAGGCACCACCAGCTCCGGGCTTGCGGTACTGCCAATGCATGGCCTGCTGCTCAGCGCGGCGAAAGAAGCGGGCGTTCCGATCCAACCGGTCACCATCGGTTACCGCCGGGACCAGCGGCCAGACCCGCTCGCGCCATTTGTCGGCGACGACAGTTTTCACCACCACCTGATGCGCCTGCTCCGGCAACCACCGGCCCGGATCGAAATCCTGTTTCATCCCCCGGTGATGCCTGAAGGCCCCATCAACGACCTGACCCTCCAGATTCACCGGGATATCGGCGACGGCCTGAAAAGAATTCATTCCGGCGAGTTCGAAACACCGCCGGAACTGCCCGTCAGAACAGCGGGCGGCCCTGGGCTATCTCGTCTTCCGTCGCTTCCCGGCGACCGACAATTTCGAGATCAAAGTACAGGGTAAAGCCTGCCAGCGGATGGTTGGCATCCACCTTCACCAGGTTGCCGTCGATAGCCGCCACCTGCACCACCTGGGCTTCCTCGCCGGAGTTGGTCTGGAAGCGCATGCCCACTTCCAGTTGCTCTACACCCTCAAACAGAGTGCGGGGCACCGTGCGCACCAGATCGTCGCGGTACTCGCCATAGGCCATTTCCGGCGGAATCGTCACTTCCAGACAGTCGCCTACCTTGCGATCTTTCACCGCCTTCTGGATACCGTCGATGATCTCCGGCGTACCATAGAGGAAGTGCAGAGGTTCGCTGCCCTCGGAGGTGTCCACCAGCTCCCCGATACGGTTTTTCAACACGTAGTGGACAGTAAAGACTTCCGGCTTCTCTTGCGGGGTTTCAGCTTGCATCAGTTTTTCGATTTTCCTGTCGGTGTCGGAGTTTCCAGGCGTTTCAGGCCAAGGATCACCAGTTTGCGGTCAAGTTTTTCCCGCAGTCCGGAGGGCCGCTGCAATGCCATACGCTCAAGCAGCGCCTGGTAGCGACCTTCTTCATCCTCGGCCCGCAGGGCCTGCCAGAGGGTGCGGAGTTTACCACGGCGGGAGGCCGTTGCGGCCTTCAGCCCCCTAAGGGCTTTCCCCAGTGTCAACTCTTCGTCGGTGAAATCCCGACCAAACGGGAAGGCCGGGAACCAGTCCCCCTCGCCCGCCGCTTTCATGGCATCGCGTACCGCCTCGGGCGTGTTGTTGCGCCAGTGGGCGGGGATTTTGAAGTCCTGGCGCACTTTGCCAGCCTTCTTCGCCTGCTTCAGCAACCCATCCTGGAAGCGGGTATCGGCAATGCGGATCAGCCTCAGCATCACCTGCTCGTCGCACTGGCCCCGCAAATCCGCAATGCCATACTCGGTAATCACAATATCTCTCAGATGGCGGGGGATCGTGCAATGGGCGTAGTTGAATACGATATTGGAGACGGTTTCACCATGAGACACCCGGGTGGAGCGCAGGGCCAGGATGGACCGGGCTCCGGGCAGCTCATGGGCCATAGCAACAAAGTTGTACTGGCCACCCACTCCGCTGACAACCCGGCCATCATCAAGCCCGTCTGACACCGCGGCACCACTGAGGGTGTACATCATGGTGGAGTTGATAAAGCGGCTGTGTACCCGCTGGGCCGTTTTCAACTCCTGATTGCCGAACCGGTGGTCATACAGGTGGTTGATGTATCTCACGCTGGTCATGCTCACGCGGTCCCGCTGCTCCTGAGGCAGATCCCGCAACGCCTGGTAAAACTTCTCTGGCCCCACATAGAAACCGCCGTGCATAACAATGCCACCAGCCAGCCCCGGGCCCAGTGCATATTCCGCCAGCGCCTTGCGGGATTCCGCATCGGCCAGATCCGCCTGAACCGACAGCTGCTCATCAATTACCAGCCGCCCGCCCCGCAGTTCGATACCGGAACGGATAACCCCGTAGCGTATCAGCCACTGCAGATCCCGGGCCCTCAGGGGCGATTCGATCAAACCGTCTTTCAGCAAGGTATCCAGCATCTCAAGGGAGGGTTGGCGGCCGAGCTCGCCACGGTTAATCAGTCCCTGTAAGCGGGCGTCGTCAAACACTTCCCGTTTGAGGATGCCCTCCTGCATCAGGTAAAGAAAGCCGTCCACCATCATCTCGCTGCAACCATACAGTCCCTGCTCGAAGGGCCCGGTGCCACCATACTCGGTGGCCACGGGAAATTCCTCGGCTACCCGCAGGTGGTCATACACCGCTTGCCAGGCTTCGTTGCTGTGATGGCGGAGAATCGCATTGTGCACCAGGGCCGCACCCAGAGAGCCGATGCCTACCTGCAGTGTGCCACCATCCTTGAGCAGAGCACTGGCGTAGAACCCGATGATCTGATCGGCCGGGCTGACCGCCATCTGGGGGGCCGGGAACAGATCATAGTCGGGCCCGGCATGGGCCAGGATCACATCGAACTCATGCTCAGACACAGCGGAATGGTGCCCGAACCACGGCAGATTACGGTTCACCTCCGCCACCATCGCCACGGCGGTGCCCCGGGCTTCCCGCTCCCGCATCAGCGGCAGAATATCGAGCGTCAGATCCGGGTTACAACTGAAGCTCAGCTCCCCCGGCCGGCCATGGGCATCCCCCGGCGCCATCAGCTGACCGATCACATTGATCCCCAGGGCCATAAGGTCCCGCACCGCGTGGGTGTAGTTGGTACACACGTAGTTGCGCTGCTGGCCCTTGTTGTGCAGGTAGCTGCCGGCCTTGAAGAAGAATTCAGAGACCGTCACGTTTTCGGGCAGCCGGTTATGAGTCACGTCCCGGGCGTAGGCCAGGTCGGGGATATTCCCGTACAGGCGCCGGGCAAAGGGGCCCATAAACCGCCGTTCGAGCGAGGAGCTGCCTTCCGGCGCCAGCAGAGACAAGGCAGTCACAATATGCAGCTGGATTTCGGGGTCATCCTTGGCACGCTGGTACAGGGCATTTACAAAGCGGACAGGCTTGCCCAGCCCGAGCGGCAATCCGAGGGTGATCTGCTTGCCTACCCGCGCAATAACTCGGTCAACACAGGCATCAGCGCTATCGGAATAGATTCCGTTCTGCTCGGTCATCTCCGGCTCCTCGTTAGATGAGAATCTCAACCGCCGTGATGATCACACGAGCAAAGAAGCCTGACAATGCGTCAGATCAGGGGATTTTGTGGATATTTTGTGGAGGGATCAGAAGTTCCAGCGCAGATTCAGGCTGGCGCCTTCGTTGAGCAGGGCAACACCGTGGTCCGGCTGGGCACCGTCCGACGCATAGCTGTTGCCGGAACTGCGGGTGCGAATCAGGCTCAGGCTCAGCAACCTGGAACCGATAGCGGCCAGGGCGTCGTTCCGGTCCTGGTCAGAATCGCCGGATATCCACTCCTGGAATTCGTAGATGTCTTCGGGCGACATGGAGCCGTCGCGCTCCGCCATCATGCGATCCGACAGTATTGGCTCGTACAACACCGGCTCGGCAGCCTCTGCGCGCACTGCGAAGGCAACCAGGTTAAGCACAAGAAGGAGCAGGAACAGACGGATAATCATGACAACATTACAGACCCGAACAGATTAAATTGGCCAAAAGGCTACTGTACAAAAGTCTAGTCATTATCCGTGAAAATGATGTGAAATTGCACACAAATGCGCCAGCAAACTGGCGCATTTGTGCCGCTTTTTTGTCAAGAAATGATCAGTTATTTTGCATTCTGTAACATTTCATCAAAGCCGGCTCAGGGGCACGGGTAGGTAAACTCGGCGTGAATGGCCTCGATCGCCTCAACCAGGTCCCTGCTGAGGCTGATATCGGCCGACCCGATATTCTCTTTCAGCTGCTCCATGCTGGTAGCCCCGATAATATTACTGGTTACGAATTCCCGACTGTTGACCCAGGCCAGCGCCATCTGGGCGGGCGACAAACCGTTCTGGTGCGCCAGCTCGCAATAGGCCCGGGTGGCATCAGCAGCGCGCTCTCCGGTGTAGCGGCTGAAACGTTCATACAGGGTCAGCCGCGCCTTTTCCGGCCACTTGCCACCCAGATACTTTCCGGTCAGCATGCCGAACGCCAGCGGTGAATACGCCAGCAACCCGGTGCCCTCACGGTGGGCAAACTCCGCCAGCCCCGCTTCGAACGAGCGGTTCAGCAAACTGTATGGGTTCTGGATAGACACTACACGGGGCCAGCCGTTCTCGCGGGACAAGCGCAGGTACTCCATGGTGCCCCATGGCGTCTCGTTCGACAGGCCCACATGGCGAACCTTGCCTTCCTTGACCAGCTCATCCAGGGCCCCCAGGGTCTCTTCGATGGGGGTCATGGTTTCATTGGAGTTGCGCACATAGCCCAGTTTGCCGAAGAAATTGGTGCTGCGGTCGGGCCAGTGCACCTGGTACAGGTCGAGATAATCTGTTTGCAGGCGTTTCAGGCTGGTCTCACAGGCTTCACGGATATGCTCCCGGGTCAGCCTCGGGCCGCCCCGCAGATAACCCAGGCCATTGCCGGGCCCTGCCACTTTACTGGCAATCACCAGGTCGTCGCGCTTGCCACGGCGAGCCAGCCAGTTGCCCAGATAGGTTTCAGTCAGGCCCTGGGTTTCCGCCCTGGGAGGCACCGGATACATCTCGGCGGCGTCAATAAAGTTGATGCCGGCACCGGTGGCATAGTCCAGCTGCTCAAACGCTTCCTGCTCGGTGTTCTGCTCGCCCCAGGTCATGGTGCCCAGGCAAATCAGGCTGACGTCGATGTCGGTATTGCCAAGTTTTCGCGTTTGCATGAATTCTCCTCGTTTGCATAAGGGATCAGGAACAACAATACGTAAAGGGATTGTCATAGAGCTGTAGCATTTCTGTCACGGCCGGTTTCCATAGTGGAGGCATGACAGAAAAACCTTCAGGACAAGCTGTGACAGAACTCCCGCCGACTGCCCGGCGCGCGCAACACATTACCATTGTTTCCGAGACGTTTCCGCCGGAAGTCAATGGCGTGGCCAACACCATGAAGCACCTGTGCCAGGGGCTGGTGCAGCGCGGGCATGCGGTTACGGTGGTTCGCCCGGGGCAGCGCCAGGACCAGAAAGGCCTGTTCGACAGCAGTGGCGACGGCCTGTTTTCCCGGGAGCTGATTGTGACCGGCCTGCCCCTGCCCGGCTACAAAGACCTGCAGTTCGGCCTTTCCCGCCCGGCAACCCTGAAAAAACTGTGGCAAAACCGCCGGCCAGACGCTATCTACGTGGCAACTCAGGGGCCTCTCGGGGTTGCCGCCGTCTCCGCCGCGAGAAAATTACAGATTCCGGTCATCTCCGGTTTCCACACCAACTTCCACAGCTACTCCCGATACTACGGCGTGGGTGCGCTGGAACGCCTGCTGTGCGCCTACGGCCGCTGGTTCCATAACCGCTCAGCCCTGACCCTGGTGCCCACCCGCAAAATGCAGGCGGTTACCCGCAGCATGGGCATCACCAACGCCGGCCTGTGGGCCCGGGGCGTGGATTGCCAGCGCTTTACCCCCCACAAGCGTGATGCAGAGCTGCGTAAAAGCTGGGGGCTGGGCGAAAACGACAAGGCCGTGCTCTATGTGGGGCGCCTGGCGCTGGAAAAAAACATCCGCAAAGCCGTGGCCTGCTTCGAACGCATCAAAGGCCTGCACGCTAACACCCGGTTTATCCTGGTGGGTGACGGACCATTGCGGCGCCAGCTGGAAGAGCGGCACCCGGACTACATCTTCTGCGGCACCCGGCGGGGCGAAGACCTGGCCCGGCACTATGCCTCCGGCGACCTGTTCCTGTTCCCCAGCAAAACCGACACCTTCGGCAACGTGGTACTGGAAGCCATGGCCAGCGGCCTGGCCGTGGTGGCGTATGACGATGCCGCGGCCGCCGAGCACATCCGGCACGAGGAAAACGGGCTGAAAGCGCCCCTTTGCGAAGACGAGAGCTTTATCAACAACGCCCTGCGACTGGCCGACCAGCCCAGCCTGCTGCAACGGATCCGGGCGCAAGCCCGGCTGGACGCACTGGAGCTGAGCTGGAACAGCCAGATAGAACAATTCGAACAACTGGTACTCAACCAACCTGCACAGGCCCGATACCATGGCGTCAACAAGCAAAGCATCCCGACTCTTTGAGCTGGCAGACCAGCGTGAATACGCTCTGTGCCAGTCGATCAACCGCACCATTCGTTTCCGGCCAGTGAAAGGCTACTTCCAGCTGGTCAGCCGCCTGGGCGATGGCTGGTTCTGGTACGCCCTGATTCTTTCCATTCCCTTTACAGCACCGGCCCACGGCCAGAACATCGCAGTGTTAATGGCGTTTACCGGCCTGACCTGCACCATTAGCTATAAAGGCCTCAAGCACTGGCTGATCCGAGAGCGGCCGTTTATTTCCTTCCCGGCCATCAACTGCGCCACGCCACCGCTGGACCGCTACAGCTTTCCATCCGGCCACACCCTGCACGCGGTATGTTTCCAGACCATGCTGTTTGCCACCCTGCCGGCGCTGGCCTGGGCCATCCTGCCGTTTACCCTGTCAGTGGCAGCATCCCGGGTAGTACTTGGGTTGCACTACCCGAGTGATGTGGCGGCCGGCGCCTTGATTGGGGGCCTGATGGGCTGGACTTCGGTGCAGCTGTTCGGGAGCCTGCTGCTGATCAGTCAAACAGTCGCAGCTGGGTAACCGGCGCTTCGTCGTTGCGAAAGCGAACCCCCACCCCCATCAACCGGACCGGGCGATCCCGGTTGCTGACCAGCTCATCCAGTAACGGCTGGTAATCCTCCGGCGACGGCTCTGCCACGGTATCCCGCACCCGTTCCAGGGTGTGAGTGGAAAAATCGCTGTAACGGATTTTCACAAACAACTTGTGAATGGGCTTGTCCCGGCCCTTGCGGGCCAGGCGCAGGTTCAGATCGGCCACCAGCGCGGGCATCACGGATTCACAGGCCTCTTTGCCCGGCAAATCCTGGGAAAAGGTTCGCTCTACACTGACCGATTTCGCTACCCGCGACACCACCACCGGGCGCTCATCCCGGCCGTGGGCCATCTCGAACAGCCGGTAGCCCTGTTTGCCGAATTTCTCGATCAGCACATCGGCGCCCAGCGCCTGCAGATCACCACAGGTCTCCACACCCAGAGCATGCAGCTTGCCGGCGGTTACCTGCCCCACCCCGAACAGCTTTTCCACCGGCAGCGCCTGGACAAACGCCGGCACCTCCTCCGGAGTGATAACAAAGAGGCCGTCGGGCTTGCGCCAGTCGCTGGCAATCTTGGCCAGGAACTTGTTCGGCGCCACACCAGCGGAAATGGTAATCCCCACCTCCCGCTTCACCCGCTCCCGCAGGTGCCGGGCCATCAGGGTGGCACTACCCTTGAAGCCGGTGATATCCGACACGTCCAGGAAGGCTTCATCGAGCGACAGGGGCTCCACCAGATCGGTCATATCCCGCAGAATGGCCATCACCTGCTGCGAAACCGCACGGTATTTACTCAAATCCGGCGGCACCATCACCAATCCCGGGCACAGGCGCCGGGCCTCACCGCCCGGCATCGCGGACCTTACCCCGAACGCGCGGGCCTTGTAGTTACAGGTAGTGACCACACCCCGACCGCCCGCACCACCTACCGCCAGCGGTACATCCCGCAGCGTGGGGTCGTCGCGCATCTCGACGGCCGCATAAAAGCAGTCGCAATCCACATGAATTATCTTGCGCTGGGCCATACCGGCAGGCTCATGTTAACAATCTGTACGTTTATACAGCCTTGTATCTTACGGTAACATGCCGAGAATGTCAGGAAACCCAGAAGACAACACTGCAAGTCACTGCGAGGCTCCATGACCAACCCTATCCCGGAAAACGAACGCACAGAAATCGAAGCAGCAGCCTTCCGGCGCCTTGTCGCGCATCTGCGCGAGCGCACCGACGTACAGAACATCGACCTGATGAACCTGTCCGGCTTTTGCCGCAACTGCCTCTCGAAATGGTACCGGGCCGAGGCCGCCGAGCGCGGGTTCGAAATCACAGACCCGGCGGCCCGTGAAGAAATTTACGGCATGCCTTATGAAGACTGGAAAGCGAAACACCAGACCGGCCCCAAACAGGACCACAAATAATGAACATCGCTGGAGCCGTTCGCATTCACCTTGCGTCTCTGCAGGGCGGCCACGCCAGTTTTGATGACACCCTGGCGCTGATCGACCAGCACTTCGAGGTGCGGCTTACCGGCTTCAACAACGGCCCGCTGCGCAACGAGGCCGGCGAAAACACCGGCTCCTGCCGGGTATTTGCCCTGGGCCAGTATTGCAACCTGAATGAAGCCGATACCCTGCGACTGTTCGCACAGCATTACCAGCAAGTTCTGGACGACCCGGCCGGCGACAGCCACAGTAACATTCGCCAGTTCATCAGTACCGGCTGGTCCGGCATCCGGTTTGACGCCCAGCCCTTGCGGGCCCGTACCGAACCAACCCAGTAAGACATCAGGGAAAACAAGCATTCATGAGCGATTCCGCTGCCTCCGGGCTTAAACAGAGCTTCCAGCTAAAAAGCGCCAATGTGTCTCTGACCGCGCTGGAGCTGTACTACTTCGACAACGACGAGTTTGAAGCCGATCTGCGCAACAAGATCAGCCAGGCCCCGGGTTTTTTCAAAGACATTCCACTGATTATCAGCCTGGACAAGTACGAAGGCCTGGACAGCGAACTGGATTTCTTCAAGATCATCGGCACCTGCCGCCGGCACAATATCCATGTTATCGGCGTGCGGGCGGCCAACGATGACCAGCGCCGGCTGGCCCGCGGAGCCTCCCTGGCCCTGCTGCCCGGTGGTACCCTGCGCGAGAAAGCCGAAACCACCGCCCCGGAGGCAGAGGCCCCGGTGGCAGAAGCTCCCGCCGCTGCGGCATCAACCACCGAGCCAGCACCGGCCAGAATCATCAGCCAGCCGGTGCGCTCCGGCCAGCAGGTGTATGCTCCGGAGGGCGACCTGATCATCCTGGCCCCGGTACAGGCAGGCGCGGAAGTACTGGCCGCCGGCAACATCCACGTATACGGTCCGTTGCGCGGGCGGGCACTGGCTGGCATTCACGGTGCCGAGAGCGCCCGGGTATTCTGTCAGTCACTTGAAGCAGAGCTTGTGTCCATCGCCGGACACTATAAAATCTCCGAAGATCTTCAGGAGAATGGCTGGAAAAGCGCTGTGCAGATCCAGCTCAGGGACGACCTGCTGGTGGTAACGCCACTGGACAAGGCCTGATGTTGTGACAACCAAAAACAACATTTGAAGACATGACGAATCCACTGCGAAACAGGAACTGAACCTTGGCTAGAATCATTGTCGTTACCTCAGGAAAAGGCGGCGTTGGCAAAACCACCACCAGCGCTTCAATCAGCACCGGCCTTGCCAAGCGCGGCCACAAGACCGTCGTTATCGACTTCGATGTGGGCCTGCGTAACCTCGACCTGATCATGAACTGCGAACGCCGGGTGGTTTACGACTTCGTGAACGTCATCCAGGGCGAAGCCTCTCTGAACCAGGCCCTGATCAAGGATAAACGGGTAGAAACCCTGTACATCCTGCCGGCCTCCCAGACCCGGGAAAAAGAAGCTCTCACCCGGGAAGGCGTAGAGAAGGTCATCAACGAGCTGGCGCAGACCTTCGACTACATTGTGTGCGACTCCCCGGCCGGCATCGAGCACGGCGCCCAGATGGCCCTGTACTACGCCGACGAGGCCATTGTGGTTACCAACCCGGAAGTTTCCTCAGTGCGGGACTCCGACCGCATTCTGGGCATTTTGCAGAGCAAGTCCCGCCGGGCAGAAATGGGCCAGGACCCGGTGAAAGAACACCTGCTGGTGACCCGCTACAACCCGGAGCGGGTCGAGCGCGGCGAAATGCTGTCGGTGAAAGACGTTGAAGAAATCCTGGCCGTGCCCCTGCTGGGCGTAATTCCGGAAAGCCAGGTGGTGCTGAACGCCTCCAACCAGGGCCTTCCGGTCATCCTGGAAGAAAACAGCGATGCCGGCCAGGCCTACGATGATGCCGTAGCAAGGTTGCTGGGCGAAGACCGGGAGCAGCGCTTCATGACCGCCCAGAAAAAGGGCTTCTTCTCTCGGATGTTCAAGGGGGCCTAAGGGATGAGCTTGCTGGATTACTTCAGAAGTAAAAAGACCAATACCGCGAGCGTGGCCAAGGAACGCCTGCAGATCATCGTGGCCCACGAACGGGGCCAGCGTGACATGCCGGATTACCTGCCGCAGTTGCAGCAGGAACTGCTGGACGTTATTCGCAAATACGTGCAGATCAGCGACGACATGGTTCAGGTGGATGTCGACCGTAACGAAAGCTGCTCGGTACTGGAACTGAACGTCACCCTGCCGGAAAAATAATGGCAGCGCCCGCTTACCAGCGGGCGAAGTGATCTTCTACCAATCCCCGTAGCCCGGCTATGGGGATTTTTTTGCCCGCTTCATCCACCACGGTACCCCGGTAAGTGCCGGCAAATTGCCGGAAGTTGGAAGCCAGCACCCAGGCGTTCAGTCGCTCCTTGCGCACACCGGCCGGCTCAAACACCAGATCTACCCGGCCATCTTCCGTGGTCACCTGCCATTCACTGTCTGCCCGGTAACGGTCAAAGACAAAACGGGCCGCCCCCAGCTTGATGCAACGGCCATCCAGCCACAGGGCATTCTCGGTCATGCCGGTTTCGTTCACCCCCGCCGCCAGGTTCAGCCCTACCGATGTGCCGTCTTCTGCAACACCCGCCAGGCAGGCCCAGTTCCAGGCAGTTTCCCGGCGCATAAACCCGCAACTCCAGTCGATAGAGCCCCGCGTTTGCTCGTCACAGCGCCACACCTGCTGGCCCCAACGCACCTCGCCTTGCACCGCCAGCCCGGCCGATTTACGGGTGAACACCCAGCCGTTATATCCGGCGGGACAAACCAGCCGCAGGGGCTGTTCGGTGTCCTGCAGCTCCAGGTCGACCTGGACATTGCCCGGCGCCGACACCCGCACATTACGGCCACCGGTGGCTGGTTCAATCGCCAGCCTCACCTCACCCTTGCGAAACCTGGCGGCGCCGTGTTCCGGGAAAGGTTCAATCCGGGTATGCCGGGCCAGCGGCTGCATGAACGACTGCTCAAACATCTCCCCGCTCTCGAAATCGAACAAGTAGAAAAAGCCGGTGCCCAGGATTTTCAGATCAACAATCGCCATGCCGAACACCCAGCCCGGCGCCATCGCACTGACAAACTGAAACTGGTTAAAGCGCCAGTGCCTGGCCAGCCGGGATCGCGGCTTGTCCATCACCGTACGCAGGTCGTAATCCAGGTAATTGATAGTTTCCACCGGATGTTCCAGCACGCCTGGCGTAAACCGCCCCTTTGCATCAATCAGTTTCTGTTTTGTCATACTTTCCGTCAGATCAGGCCAATTCCGCCCTCGGGCGTTTCAGTAAGTTACCTGGTTCACAAACCCTTGCTCCGGCAGCCAAGGGCAACACAGCCCCGTGATAGACTGCCGGCAACTTCCTTGTCAAAGTGTAGCTTATGCTGTCTACCAGAGCCCTTGGCTTCAGGGCCTCCATCACCGGTCTGTACTGCCTTCTTGCATGTACCCTGCTGTCTTTACCCGCCACCGCCAGCGACTATGCCAGCCTGCCGGACATCGCTGCCGAACAATGGGCGCTGCAGAAAGAAGTCGACAACATCCGCATTTACACCATGAACCAGCCCGGCTCGAGCTTCCAGGCGTTCAAGGCGGTAGGAGAACTGAACGTTCCCATCGAAAACCTGATGGCGGTGATGATCAACCCGGAATCCTGCAAGGAATGGGTACACAACTGTTCAGAATCCTACGCCTTTGGCAGCGGTAACTTTTACGATCGCTACGCTTATTCAGTTAATGACATGCCCTGGCCGGTCGCCGACCGGGATTATGTGCTGCGTATCCGCACTCACGGCAACGCCAGCACCGGCGAAGTGATCATGGACCTGAACGCCACCCCGGGTATGCGGGCAGAGTCCAGCAGCCGTGTGCGGGTGGACCGCTCTGATACCCTTTACCACTTCACACCAGACGGTGACCGCACACTGATGGTCTGGGTCCAGCACACAGAGCCCAACGGCGCGCTGCCCGGCTGGCTGGTGAACAACCTGGTGGTGGATATCCCGGTCAAATCCATGCAGGCGCTGGAAGCGGTGGCACAGTCTGACAAGTATCAGGGCTACCGGCTGGAATGGACAGAAGACGGAAACCTGAAAGGCGTTGTTCCCAACAACCGTTAGCCGGCGCGCAATCGGGGGTGACTGCGGGCCACGGAACGGCTAAGCTTCAGAAAAGTACAGCAAATGGAAGATGCCTGCCCATGACTGTTCTCGCCCATGAGATCATGACCCCTACCATCAAAGCCGTCCCTCACCACTGGACCATGGACAGGCTGGCCCGGTTTCTCACCGACAACGAAATAACCGGCAGCCCGGTGACCGACGACAACGGCGACATCATCGGCATTGCCACGCTGAAAGACATCACCGAATTCCGCTGGAACGCGGCCCGCTCCGGAGACCAGCCCAAGCTCACCGAAGAAGAGCAGGAAGAGGCCCGGCGGCTGCGCATGGTGATCTTCGAGGAAATGGGCAAGGTGCCGGTAGAAGTGCGCGATATCATGACCCCCATCGTACTCTCGGTTGACGAAGACACCCCGGTGCGAGACATCGCCAACATCATGATGCGCGAACACCTGCACCGGATCTTTGTCACCCGGGATTCAAAAATCACTGGCATCATTACCACTTACGACATGCTGAAGCTGGTTTCCGACCGGGAACTGAGCCGGCGCTGCGCCGAGAACGACTGAGCCACCAGAGAGGTAACGCACCCTATGCCCAGAGCACCGCAAGCTCGCAAGAAGATGTACGTCCTCGACACTAACGTCCTGATCCACGATCCGAATGCCCTCCTGAACTTTGAAGAACACGATGTCATCATCCCGATGACCGTCCTCGAAGAACTCGACAGCCTGAAGTCCGGCAAACAGACCGTTGCCGCCGACTGCCGCCAGGCCATTCGCAATATCGACAAACTGCTGGGCGATGCCAGCCCGAAGGACATCGAAAAAGGCGTACCCATTCTGCGCGGCAAGAAAGCGGACCCGCTGGGCACCCTGTCTATCATTATGAGCACGGAAGGCGCCGGCACCCATTCCCTGCCCGAACACCTGAACGACAACAAGATCATCAATACCCTGGCGGCCCTGCAGGCCCGGCACAAATCCCGCGACATCATCCTGGTCAGCAAAGACATCAACATGCGGCTGAAAGCCCGAGGCTTTGGCGTGGAAGCCCAGGACTACCACAACGACCAGCTGCTGGACGACATCGACCTGCTGCCCAAGGGCTACAAGGAATTTCCGAATTCCTTCTGGGACAACATCGCCAAGGTGGAAACCGTGCAGCGGGCAGGGGTGACCGAACACCTGCTCAAGCGCGAAGGCGAACTGGCCAGGCTGAACATCAACGAATTCGTGATCGATGAGCGAGGCTTTATCGGCCAGGTGGTGGATATCTCCGACGACCAGCTGGTGATCAAAGACCTGCACCAGCACGACCTGATGAACGAAGAAGTCTGGGGCCTGGTGCCCAGGGACATCTACCAGGCCATGGCGCTGCACCTGCTGCTCGACCCGGACATCCACCTGGTGAACCTGACCGGTTCTGCCGGCTCCGGTAAAACCATCCTGGCCCTGGCCGCCTGCATTGAAATGACCGTGGCCAGCAAACTGTACAAGCGCATCATCGCCACCCGCTCCACCCAGGGGCTGGACGAAGACATCGGCTTTTTGCCGGGCACCGAGGCCGAGAAAATGGAGCCCTGGCTGGGCGCCATCGTGGACAACCTTGAAGCTCTGCATGAAGACGACGAGAACATGACCGCCAGCGTGGATTACATCCTCAGCAAGGTGCCGTTGCACTTCAAATCCATGAACTACATCCGGGGCCGCAGCTTCCAGCACAGCCTGATCATCATTGATGAATCCCAGAACCTGACCCCGCACCAGATCAAGACCATCATCACCCGGGCCGGCAATGGTTCCAAAGTCATCTGCCTGGGCAACCTGGCGCAGATCGACACCCCGTACCTTAGCCCCCTGAGCTCCGGCCTCACCTACATGACCGAACGCTTCAAGGGCTTCCGCCATGGCGGCCACATCCACCTTCAGGGCGTACCTCGCTCGGTACTGGCGGAGTTCGCCGAAGCCAACCTCTGACCATGGCATTTGAGGCCAACCATGTTGGCCTCAAAGGTCAATCAAGTATCCTGCCTTGCGGTATATTGTCTCTTCTATAAAAACACCAAAAAACGAAGGGGATAGCGTTAATGGCCAGACACATAGCCTCAGACATAATGATTGCCGGAGGCGGCCTGGCTGGCATCGTCACCGCCCTGGAAGCCCTGCGGGCCGGCAAAACCGTGACCATTGTCGACCGGGACACTCCCGAGCGCCTTGGCGGGCTGGCACTCTGGGCCTTTGGCGGCATGGCGCTGATCGACACCCCCCTGCAGCGCCGCATGAAGATTGCCGATTCCCCGGAGCTGGCCCTGCGGGACTGGCTGCGCTTCGGCGGGCTGGACCCGGCGGATGAATGGCCCCTGCAATGGGCCCGCTATTACGTGGAAAACGCCCGCACCGACGTACACGACTGGCTGATCAACGAAGGCCTGACATTCATGCCCGCGGTCAACTGGGTAGAACGCGGCCGGTTTGGTGACGGCAACTCCGTACCCCGCTACCACATTGTCTGGGGCACGTCCCGGGAACTGACCCGCTGCATGATCAATGCCCTGCACAACGCCGACACCCGGCATGGCCTGACCATCCTGCACGGACACAAGGTAACGGCCCTGGAGCAACAGGCGGGCAGCATCAGCGGCGCCGTAGCCATCAAGGAATCCACCGGCGAGGAAGTCCGGCTGAGCGCACCCACCGTGGTACTGGCCATGGGCGGCATTAACGGCAGCCATGCCGAATGCCGGGCCAACTGGCCGAAAGACCGGCCACAACCGGCCACCCTGCTCAATGGCGCCCATCCCTTTGCCGACGGCAAGCTGCACCACTGGGCCGAAGATCACCTGGGCGCGAAGATTACCCACGCCGGCGAAATGTGGAACTACGCGGCGGGTTTTCCCCACCCCTACCCGCACTTCCCCGGCCATGGCCTGTCGACCATTCCGTGCAAATCTGCCCTGTGGCTGAACCACCGGGGCGAGCGCATCGGGCCGGAGCCGCTGGTGACCGGTTTCGACACCCACTGGCTGTGCCAGCGCGTAGCCGAACAGGAAAAACCCTGGACCTGGCACCTGCTGAACCGGCGCATTGCCCTGAAAGAATTTGCCATCTCCGGTGCCGAGCACAACGCCCGCATCCGCGACAAGCAGTTCCCGCTGTTCCTGAAAGAACTGCTGCTGGGCAACAAGCCGCTGGTGAACCAGATGGCCCACGAAAGCCCGCACTTCCTGGTGGACGACACCCTGGAAGGACTGGCGGCGAAGATGAACGCGCTGACCAGTTCGCTGGATATCGACGCCGCAACACTCAAAGCCACCGCCGATGCCTTCGACGCCAATTTCAGCAAGGACAGCCAACTGAATAACGACCCGCAAATCCGGAAAATCCTGCACGCCCGCCAATGGGGGCCAGACAAACTGCGCACCTGCAAACCGGCACCGCTGCAGAAACCCGGCGCCGGGCCGTTCATTGCCATCCACATGCAGCTGACCACCCGCAAAAGCCTGGGCGGCCTGCGTACCGACCTGCAAAGCCGGGTGCTGGATGCCAGCGGCCAGCCGGTCAGCGGCCTGTATTGTGTGGGCGAAGCCGCAGGCTTTGGTGGTGGTGGCGCCAATGGTAAGCGATCACTGGAAGGCACTTTCCTTCCCGGCTGCATCATGACCGCCCGGGCGGCGGCAAGGTCCATCGTCAGCGGCCGTTAACTAACCAACTATCAAACGAAAACAAGAATCCGACAGGATCAGGAGAGAGAACATGCCTAACGGCGCCCAAGCCTTGATGAAAACACTGGTCGATGCCGGCATTGAAGTCTGCTTTACCAACCCCGGCACCAGCGAGATGCACTTTGTCGCCGCGCTGGACAGCGAGCCCAAAATGCGCGCGGTACTGGCCCTGTTTGAAGGCGTAGCCACCGGTGCCGCCGACGGCTACGCGCGCATGGCCGACAAACCCGCAGCCACCCTGTTACACCTGGGCTGCGGCCTGGGTAATGGCCTGGCCAACCTGCACAACGCCCGCAAAGGCAAGGTGCCGGTGGTGAACATTGTTGGTGACCACGCCCTGTACCACATGAAGTACGACGCCCAGCTGCAATCCGATATCGAAACCGTGGCCCGCAACGTATCACCCGGTTTCGTACGCACCTCTCAAAGCACCGAAGCCCTGTGCCAGGACGCCGCCGAAGCCATCGCAGTGGCCAAGGGCCTGCCCGGGCAGGTCGCCACCCTGATTCTGCCAGCGGATGTTTCCTGGGGCGAAGGCGGCACCCCCGTCACCGTACCCGCCCAACCTCAGGCGCCGGCAGCCGACGACAGCGCCATCCAGACTGCTGTCGACGCCATTCGCAGCGGCAAGAAAACTGCCCTGCTGCTTGGTGGCCGGGCCCTGCGCGAGCCGGCATTGATGGCGGCAGCGCGCATTGCCGCCCACAGCGGTGTTACCCTGTTTGCCGAAACCTTCCCGACCCGCATCGAACGGGGCGCGGGCCTGCCCCCGGTAGAGCGGATAGCCTACCTGGCCGAACTGGCTACCCTGCAGCTGTCTGAATTTGACCACCTGGTGCTGGTAGACGCCAAGGCGCCGGTGTCGTTCTTTGGCTACCCGGGCAAGCAGAGTTACCTGGTGCCTGACAACTGCACCGCCCACACTCTCAGTACTCCGGAGCAAGACGCCACCGCCAGCCTTAACAAACTGGCCGAAGCATTGGGCGCTGCCGGTGCCGAGCCCAAGCTTCAGGCCGAAGGCCGGCCGGGACGGCCCAAGGGCAAGCTGACCGCTGAAAAAGTCTGTCGGGCAATGGGCGAGCTGATGCCGGAGAACAGCATCATCGTGGATGAATCCATCACCTCCGGGTTGATGCTCAACGCCATGACCGCAGGTGCGCCCCGCCACGACATGATCACCCTCACCGGTGGTGCCATCGGCCAGGGCCTGCCCAATGCCGTGGGTGCCGCCATCGCCTGCCCGGACCGCCCGGTGTTCGCCCTGATCGGCGACGGCACCGCCATGTATACCATCCAGGCCCTGTGGACCATGGCCCGGGAAAACCTGAACGTGACCACCATCATCTTCAACAACGCTTCCTACTCCATCCTGAACGTGGAGCTGGAGCGGGTAGGCGCAG
>Ga0209075_1000086_pt1 | contig 75206 bp, 74 predicted proteins | sample Stecom2011_FD_187523 | JGI IMG/M metagenome (GOLD analysis project Ga0209075, IMG submission 187523) | Agricultural soil microbial communities from Utah to study Nitrogen management - Steer compost 2011 (SPAdes) (version 2) | ecosystem: Environmental > Terrestrial > Soil > Agricultural land... | reverse complement strand
CAGAGTCCATTGCCACGCGGCTTCGGCGGCGGCGACCGCGGTCAGGGCTACCTGCAGGCGCTCGGCAGGCAGCTCCTGCATCAGCTGGGCAAAGCCCTGTCCTTCCCTGGCACCGAGCAGGTTTTCCGCCGGCACTCTGACGTCCTGAAAGAACAGCTCAGAGGTATCCTGGGCTTTCATGCCCACCTTATTCAGGTTCTGGCCCTTCTGGAACCCTTCCCAGCCGGTTTCTACGATCAGCAGGCTGGTGCCCCGGGCACCCTCCGCCGGGTCCGTTTTGGCCACAACCACCACCAGGTCGGCCAGCTGGCCGTTGGTTATAAAGGTCTTGGAGCCGTTCAGAAGGTAGTGATCGCCCTGGCGGATCGCGGTGGTTTTCACCCCCTGAAGGTCAGAGCCGGCACCGGGTTCGGTCATGGCGATGGCTCCGATCATTTCGCCGGAAATCAGTTTGGGCAGATACGTCCGTTTCTGCGCTTCGGAGCCATAGTTAAGAATGTAGGGCGCCACGATGTCTGAATGCAGACCCCAGCCGATACCGCTGAGGCCGGCCCGGGAGATCTCTTCCATAATCACCGCCGAGTAGCGGAAATCCGCCCCTGCTCCACCGTACGCTTCCGGCATGGTGGGGCACAGAAAGCCCAGTTCGCCGGCCTTGAGCCACAGCTCCCGGCTTACCTGCCCGTCCTTTTCCCACTGGTCATGATAGGGGGCCGCCTCCTGTTCCAGAAACCTGCGGACCGAGTCGCGAAAGCCTTCAACATCGGCGTCAAAAAGAGTGCGTGGAATCATTGCTGAACCTCGTCAGGCGGGTTGGTTTATCGTTGTTATCAGCAAGTCTGTGGCGACGGCGGTTCTGGCTCAATGGTGAAAACCATCAATCCATATGGCCAAAACCATCGCCCGGCGGCGGCTTACTCCGCCTTCGCGCCCCATTTCGGGAGCAGAGTCTGGGGCAGGTCCAGATGATCAAGGATGCGTGCCACCATAAAATCCACCAGGTCATCCACCGACCGGGGGTTGTGATAGAAACCCGGGCTGGCCGGCATGATCACCGCACCCATCCGGGTCAGCCGGAGCATATTGTCCAGATGCACTTCAGAATAGGGTGACTCGCGCAGCACCAGAATCAGTTTGCGCCGCTCCTTCAGAGCCACATCCCCGGCCCGCTCGATCAGGTTGTTACTGGCACCGGTAGCCAGGGCTGACAAAGTGCCGGTACTGCAGGGGCAAATCACCAGCGGGGCTTTTTCGCCGGAGCCAGACGCCGGCGGCGAGAACCACTCCTCGCGCCCGAACACCTGCACCTGCCCGGTTCCGGCACCGGCATAACGGGCAAAGGCCTCCGCCATGGCGGGTGTCGAGCCCGGCAGCCGGAAGTCGGTCTCGGTGGCAATCACAACCTGGGCTGCCTTGCTGACCATCACGTTCACCCGGCACCCGGCGGCGACCAGGCACTGCAGCAACCGGAGCCCGTACGGTGCCCCCGAGGCACCGGTGAACGCCAGATTTACCAGAGGTGAGGTGTCAGGCAAAGCGCTTCTCCAGTTCAGCCACCAGTTTGCGGTGGATACCGCCAAAACCACCGTTACTCATGATGACGATATGGCAGGTTTCCGGCAACCCGGCCAGCGCCTGACCGATCAGCCCTTCGACGGTATCTTCTACCTGATGATGTTCCAGGGGATCGTGCTCCGCCCGCCAGCTTTCAAGCAGCTCCGGCAGCCAGGCCATGCCGCTCAGGTTACCCCAGAGCACCCGGTCAGCCCGGGCCGCGCTGGGGATCAGGGTGTGTTTGTGCACACCCTGTTTCATGGTATTGGAGCGCGGTTCGACGATCGCCAGAATGGGCTCGTCGCCCACCTGGTTGCGCAGGCCCTCCAGAGTAGAGGCAATCGCGGTGGGGTGATGGGCAAAATCGTCATATACCCGCACGCCGCCGACGGCCCCCACCAGCTCCATCCGGCGTTTGACACCGGAAAACCGGCACAGCGCCGCCACGGCATGGTCCGGCGTTACGCCCACATGGCGCGCCGCGGCAATGGCAGAGAGAGCGTTACGCACGTTATGCCGCCCGGTAAGCTCCCACTTGAGTGTGGCGACCGGCTGTTCGTGGTGGATCACCATAAACCGGCTACCGTCCTCAGACAGCAATTCGGCCCGCCAGTCAGAGGTGCGCGGAACCTCGCTGCCAATGGCGGTATCCTGCACCGGACTCCAGCAACCCAGCGCCAGTGCGTTGTCCAGGTGCGGGTCCAGCCCCGGGCGGATAATCAGGCCCTGCGACGGTACGGTACGCACCAGGTGGTGGAACTGGCGCTCAATGGCTTCAACGTTTTCGAAGATATCGGCGTGGTCGTACTCCAGGTTGTTCAGCACCAGGGTCCGGGGGCGGTAATGGACAAACTTGGACCGCTTGTCGAAAAACGCACTGTCGTATTCGTCGGCCTCAATCACAAAGAAGTCGCTGGTGCCCAGGCGGGCCGACACCGGAAAATCCTGAGGCACTCCGCCCACCAGATAGCCGGCCTCGAAACCGGCCTGATCCAGAATCCACAACAACATGGCGGTGGTGGTGGTTTTGCCATGAGTACCGGCCACCGCCATCACCCAGCGGTGGCGCAATACCTCCCGGGCCAGCCATTCCGGACCCGACATGTAATCAATGCCCCGGTCGAGCACGGCTTCGACTTCCGGGTTACCCCGGGACAGGGCGTTGCCGATCAGCACAAGATCCGGCGCGGGCTCCAGGTTGCCTGCATCATAGCCTTCCATCAGCGCTATCCCCTGGGATTCCAGCTGTGTGCTCATGGGCGGGTAGACGCCCTGGTCTGAGCCGGTCACCCTGTGCCCGAGCTCACGGGCAATAACCGCCAGACTGCCCATAAAGGTGCCACAGATTCCCAGAATATGTATGTGCATTCCGATAACGCCTCCGATTTGAAACCTGCCAAGCCTCTATCATACTTTCTGCGGGGTCAAGGGCACGGTATATGCTCATGAAAATCAGACCCGATTCGCGTATGATCTGCGCCAACATTGAACCAGCAGGAGGCTCTAGCCCGAGATGGCTATCAAGAACGCGTTTTATGCCCAGTCTGGCGGTGTAACCGCCGTTATCAACGCCAGCGCCTGTGGCGTTATCCAGACCGCCCGCCAGCACCCCGACAGGATCGGGACTGTGTACGCCGGCCGTAACGGTATCATCGGTGCCCTGAAAGAAGAGCTTATCGATACCAGCCTGGAATCTGACGACGCCATTCACGCTCTGATCCATACCCCGGGCGGCGCTTTTGGCTCCTGTCGCTACAAACTGAAGAACCTGTCTGAGAACCAGCGGGAATACGAACGCCTGATCGAAGTGTTCCAGGCCCATAACATCGGCTATTTCTTCTATAACGGTGGTGGTGACTCTCAGGATACAGCCTATAAGGTCTCCCAGCTGGCCGACAAAATGGGTTACCCCATCACCTGCATCGGTGTTCCCAAAACCGTCGATAACGATTTGCCATTTACCGACTGCTGCCCGGGCTTTGGCTCGGTGGCCAAGTACATCGCCACCTCAACCCTGGAAGCCAGCCTGGACATCAAGTCCATGTGCGAAACCTCCACCAAGGTGTTCATCCTGGAAGTCATGGGCCGCCACGCCGGCTGGATTGCCGCTGCCGGCGGCCTGGCTGGCCAGGGCGAAGGCGAACCGCCTCACATCATCCTGTTCCCGGAGATCCCGTTCGACAGGGAAAAATTCCTGGCGCGGGTAGACCAGTGTGTTAAAGATTACGGTTATTGTGTGGTGGTGGCCTCTGAGGGAGCCCAGTACGACGACGGCCGGTTTGTCGCCGACGCCGGCGCCCGGGACGCCTTTGGGCATACCCAGCTGGGTGGTGTTGCGCCGGCCCTGGCGAACATGGTCCGGCAGGCACTGGGCCACAAGTACCATTGGGCCGTGGCCGACTACCTGCAGCGGTCAGCCCGCCACATTGCTTCGGCAACGGATGTTGAGCAGGCTTACGCCGTAGGCAAGGCGGCCGTTGAGCTGGCGCTGGCAGGCAAGCAGGCGATCATGCCGACGATTGTTCGTGAGCAGGCCAGCCCCTACCGCTGGAGCATCGGCGAGGCTCATCTTGGTGAAGTCGCCAACCAGGAAAAGAAAATGCCCATCCATTACATCACGGATGACGGCTTTGGTATCACTCAGGAGTGCCGTGAGTACTTGCAACCGCTGATCGAAGGCGAAAACTTCCCGCCGTTCGAAAATGGTCTGCCGAAAGTCGCCAGGCTGAAAAACCAGCTGGTGGAGAAAAAGCTCAGAACCGGGTTCGAACTCTGACCAACGGCCCCTGAAACAAAAAAGCCCGGCTCTGATCAGCCGGGCTTTTTTGTATTGGCGGACTATCGGGCCTGAAGGCTCAGGCGGGCTGCCGGCTCACATAGGCAGAAAAATCGTCGTAGCCACCCACATACTCACGGCCCACCAGAATTTGCGGTACGGTATAGACCGGCCGGCCGATACGATCCGCGACATCCTGCTTGCTCAGGCCTTTACTGATCATATCCACCCAAACGTAGGGCATATTACGGGATTCGCACAGATTAATGGCCGCGACACAATACGGACAGCTCATCCGGCCGTAAATAGTTACCTGCTCCATAGCACCCCCTGGAGAAACAAAGGAATAATCCGGATTTAAAAACTGTACAAATAATGACACCTTTGCCCGGGATTGGAAATTGGCACTTACCATTACTGCCATAGTTCTTTACGATGCCCCTATGGAGCGATCATGGCCTACCTGACACTTTTCCTCACCTCGCTTGCGGCCGCCACCCTGTTACCCGCCTACTCGGAAATTCTGGTAGGCGCCATGGCCAGCCAGGGGTATTCGCTGGCCTGGGTCTGGTTCTGGGCAACGGCGGGTAACACGGCGGGCTCAGTCATTAACGGCGTGATCGGCCGTCAGGTAGACCGTGTCAAGCATAAACGCTGGTTTCCCCTCACCGAGCTGCAACTGCACAACGCCCGCAACCGGTTTAACCGCTATGGCCAATGGTCCCTGCTCTTTGGCTGGCTGCCCCTGGGCGGCGACGCCCTTACCCTGGTGGGCGGCATGATGCGCGTGCCCTGGCTCAACTTTATTGTGCTGGTGGCCATCGGCAAGGGACTGCGCTATGCCTTTGTGATCTGGGCCGTGCTCGGGGCCTCCGGTTTCTTCGCCTCTTCGCCATAGAGGTACTGGCGCAGAAGCGCTTCGCCATTGAATTCCGAGTAGAGTACCGCGACAAAGGTGTACACACCGATCAGCTTGCGGTTGAGAAAAACAAACTCCTTGGGCGGCACCCGAAAGTACCGGCTGATGGCAGAGCGGGCTGCCTGCCTGGCTACCCGTGCCGGGAGGTCACTCTGTTTCCAGCGGTATTCGCCCTGCTCATTCACCGCCTCCGGTGGCCACTGGCTGCGGTCCCGGGCCAGGGGTTCGAGCACGCACATGCACACCTGCCCGAATTTCTCGAGGACATCTTCAGGCCAGTCATAACTCATAAAGCGCAGCCTGACCCCACCCTCAATAACACCCGCCAGGTCCTCTTCATAGGAGCACCGGATCATCTGGATCACCGGCTCCAGAAACGCTTCGGAATAACTCTGCACCGCCCCGAAGTCCAGCAGGACAATGCGGTCGTAATCCTGATCCTCTCCGGCCTCGCCGGCAATGCGAATCCGGTAGTTGCCAAAGTTGGGATCGGTCTGGATTTCTCCCCAGGCAAACAACTCGCGGAAAAACAGCTCAAGCGCGGCTTTGCCCAGGGCGCTGCGACGTTCGAGGGGAAGCTCCCGGACTTCCGGCGCACTCACCGGATGGCCATGCTCAAAGGTCGACGCAATGATGTGGTCGGTGGAATACTCCGGCAGTACCCGGGGCACGATAAACCGCGGGTCGTCCGCCAGCATTTTCCGGAACCGCTCTGTGGTACGCGCCTCAAGCCGGTAATCGACTTCCCGGTGCATCATCTGCCGGACTTCTTCCAGCCAGTCGTCAAACTCAGGCCCGAAGTTCACCAGGCGCGCCACCTTTAACAGCTGGGCCACCGCATTGAGGTCGCTGTCAACCGCATCGGCAACACCCGGATACTGGACCTTCAGCACCAGTTCCAGGCCATCGCTGCGCCGGACTGCCCGGTGTACCTGCCCCAGAGAGGCGGCACCAATGGGTTCGGGGTCCACGTCCAGCTCCGCCAGGCGGTCAGCGCCAATCTCAACGTTCAGCACCCGCTCGATAGCTGACCACTCCAGAGACGTTGTCTGGTCTTCCAGCGTGTGGAGGGCCTCGGTGACTTCTTCCGGCAGGAAGTGCTCGCCATAGAGGGCCATCATCTGCCCGATTTTCACCACACTGCCTTTCAGCTTACCCAGTTCGTCCACCAGAAACCGGGCCTGGCTCGACAGCATCGCCCGGTGGCGCTGCTCCCGGGTCTCCTTACTGCTGAGCCAGTTGGTCGCCATATGGGAAGCCACCCGGGTTCCGGCAAACAGACCCGCCCTGGTCAGGGAGAGCCGGCGCTCAAAACTGCCCGTTTTGATGCGAGAGACGGATTTTCCAGAACGCTTGTCTGTCATGAGCAGCCTGTCTTTTTCGGGAAGTTTGCAGTTTATCAGCACCTGGTGACATTATACGGATACGGTAACCTCACACGCTAACCGATTCGCCAGCAACTGTCTGCTTCGGGGGCCAATGTGCATAAATTTTAACCAGCAATAATTGTCACTACTGCCCCGTTTACCGATACAACAACAAATCCATACCATGACACAATTATCTGATACCGCTACTGCTGACGAGCATTCTCAGTTTCGGGTCAAGGGCGATATTCCGGTTCCGGCTCTGATCAGCGGCCTGAGTACCGCCGCAGTGCCCATTCTGGCCTCTTTTGCCTGGCGCTCCTCGGAGCTTGGGGATCCGCGGACTGCCGCGGTACTGCTGATTTTCTCGGGCCTTCTGGCGTTCAATCTGATGCTGTTTGTGGCCTTGCGGCACACGACCCTGCAGCGCCGGGCGTTTATCATCCTGATTACTGCGCTGTTCACCTATCTGTCGGTTCAGGGGGTGGAAGACGGCTCAGCCATCATCTGGCTGTTTGCCTATCCGCCGGTGATCTTCTACATCAGTGAAGCCAGGGTCGGCATTATTGCCTGTGCCGGCGGCTGGCTGGCCGTACTGTTTCTGTTCAGTCCGATGGGGGAGCAGCTGTTCGGAACCACCTACAGTACCGGCTTCCGGCTGTCGCTGCTCACAGCCCTGGCGTTCGAAATGGTGACCTGCTACATCCTTGACCAGAGCCGCCGCCGAAGCCGGCTGGGCCTGATCCGGCTGGCTGCGGAATTTGAGTATGCCGCCAAACACGATGCCCTGACCGGCCTGGCCAATCGTCGGGAAGGACTGAACCAGCTCGAAGGTGAGTACCAGCGCTACCTCCGTAACGGCCGTGCTTTCTCGGTACTGCTGATGGATATCGACCTGTTCAAGAGCATCAACGATCAGTACGGCCACCAGACCGGAGACAAGTTGATTGTTCAGGTGGCACGAACGCTTGCCGCGCGCTGCCGGAAGATGGATACCATTGCCCGCTGGGGTGGTGAGGAGTTTCTGGTGCTGTTACCGGAGAGCTCGCCAGAGGCTGCCAAAGCCAGTGCCGAGCGTATGCGGGCCGCCGTGGCGGCGCTGTCGCTGCAGGCTGCCAATGGTAAGCCCCTGGGCACCACCATCAGCATAGGTGTGGCCGGCATTCACAAGGGGGAGTCGATGGATCGGTTGCTGCAGCGGGCCGACGAGGCGCTGTACCGTGCCAAGGCCCGGGGACGAAACCGGGTAGAGAGCGAAGGCGACCCGGCCTGAGTTACCAGCCTTGCCGGTGCTCCACATCCAGCACGCCAAGCCCGGACACCAGCTCCTGCACCAGGCGCCGCTCCAGGTCATAAACCGAGGCATCCGGCTCGAAGTCCCGCACCTGGCACATGCTCATACCGGCATAGCCGCAGGGGTTGATCCGGTTGAAGGGCTCCATATCCATATTGACGTTCAGGGCCAGGCCATGGAAGCTACAGCCGCGCCGGACCCTCAGCCCAAGAGACGCAATCTTGGCGCCGTTTACATAGACACCGGGCGCATCCGGGCGGGGACACGCATCAACCCCACCCTGGGCGAGCGTGCGCACGATGGCCTGCTCGATCTCATCAACCAGCGCCCGCACGCCGAGTTTACGGCGGGATAAATCAATCAGCAGATAGATCACCAGCTGACCAGGGCCATGGTAGGTAACCTGTCCGCCACGATCCACCTGGATAACGGGGATATCACCCGGCAACAGAATGTGCTCGGCCTTGCCCGCCTGCCCCTGGGTAAACACCCGGGGATGCTCCAGACACCAGAGCTCATCAACCGTGGATTCGTCCCGGTTGGCGGTGAAGGTTTTCATGGCCTCCCAGGCTTCCAGATAGGGCTGCTGACCCAGCGAGCGGACGATAAGGTCAGGCATCAGAGCACCATGTGGACCCGACCGCTGGCCTTCAGGTCTTCAAACAGTGCCTTGAGCTGGGCCTCGCCGGTGGCCAGAATGTGCAGCTGTACCGACGAGAAACGGCCCTTGCTGCTGTCTTTCACGGACACGTCTGACTCGTCAATACCCGGCGCATGCTGCTCTGCCACCGCCACCACAAACTCCCTGAAGTCCGGGGCGGCATCGCCGATCACCTTGATCATGTATCTGCAGGGGAACTCAATTTTTGGTGCTTTCGGCTCACTCATGCCGCGCTACTCCCGGGCCCTGGCACTGATCGTGCCAGCGGCTCAATTAAACAGTTGAACAAAAAAGAGCCTGACGGCATCCCACAGGCGCTTGAACAGCCCGCCTTCCGGCACCTCAACCAGGGCCAGAACCGGCTCATCCACAATCATTTCGCCATCCAGTACCACCTGGATGCGCCCCAGCTCATCTCCCACCTTGATGGGTGCCTTGATGACAGAATCAAGGTCTACCGTGGACTCCAGCTTGTTTCTGGCTCCCCTCGGGATGGTGACATAGACGTCTTCTGGCATACCCACCGAAACCTGATCAGCCTCGCCACCCCAGACAGTGGCCTGAACCAGTTCCTGTCCGGCCCGGAACAACCGCTCGGTTTCGTAGTAACGGAAGCCATAGTTGAGCATTTTCTGAACTTCCTGGGCCCGGGCTTCGGTACTTGCCGTACCCATCACCGACGCAATCAGGCGGGTCTCGCCGCGCTTGGCCGAGGCAACCAGACAGTAGCCGGCTTCATCGGTGTGGCCGGTTTTCAGCCCATCCACACTCTCGTCACGCCACAGCAGGGCATTACGGTTGGGCTGACGTATGTTGTTATAGGTAAAGTGCTTCTCGGCATACAGCGGGTAGTTTTCCGGGTAGTCCTGGATGATGGCCCGGGCCAGGACCGCCATATCAAAGGCGGTGGAATAGTGGTCCGGCGCAGGCAGGCCGGTGGCATTACGGAAATGCGTGTTCTCCATGCCCAGCAGCAGGGCCTGCTGGTTCATGATATCCACAAACGCATCCTCACTGCCGGCAACAAACTCCGCCAGTGCTACCGAGGCATCGTTACCGGACTGGATGATCACGCCCCTCAGCAGATCCTCCACCGAGACCATCGTACCCTCGCGGACGAAGGTACGGGAACCTTCGGTCCGCCAGGCATTGACACTGATGGGGACCATATCGGCCATTGAGATGCGGCCTTCGTCAAGCTCACGCTCCACGATATACGCAGTCATCATCTTTGTCAGACTCGCCGGAGGCAGCCGCTCATGACTGTTGTGCTCCATGATCACCCGGCCGCTCAGCGGGTCCATCAACACCCAGGAGCTGGCACCGATCGCCGGTGGTGAAGGAATCAATACCGCCTGGGACTGGGCCGAAGCCGCCCCTGTGGTCATGATCAGCGCCAGCGCGAGGAAAACAATTCGGGTAAACATTTTTAAAGCCATGGATGTCGTCATTCGTCGTCAGAGGTTGGTCTAAGAGTGCCAGTGGCAGCTCAGTGCGAGTCGGTCAGGACAATAGGTCGCCCGAAACCGCGGGATTCCAGCTGGTTGCGCGCATAGCGGGCGTCCTCTTCTGTGGAGAACGGCCCCACCTGAACCCGGTGAAAACGCCCCGAGGCGGTATCGACCTCACGCAGCCGCGCCGGCGTGTCTGTTGCCGCCCGGGCCCGGGATAGCAGGGTTTCAGCCGGGCCACGCTGGCTGAAGGCACCCAGTTGTACGAACAGCGCCTGGCCGGCCGGCGGCTCCGCCGTCGTTTCGGCCGCCGCTACCGGTGGCTGGCCGTTCCCGAACGGCTTGCCGGCCATGAACATGGCCCCGTCAGGATGCACCGTAATCGCCGCTACTTCGACGCGGGCGGTACCACGGGTGTGGTAATCAAGCTTTTTGGCCGCCGCGTAGGACAAATCGATCAGACGGTCGCCGTGAAACGGGCCACGATCATTCACCCGGACGATGACCGACCGGCCATTATCCAGGTTCGTAACCCGGGCGTACCCGGGAATACGAAGAGACTTGTGAGCCGCCGACATGGCGTACATGTCGAAAATCTCACCGTTTGAGGTTTTGTGCCCGTGAAACTTCTCACCATACCAGCTTGCAATGCCCCGGGCGACATAGCCCTCATTGCTGTCAATCACATGGTAACTCTTGCCCCACACAGTATAAGGGGATCTGTTACCCGCGGTCCGTGGCGCCTCATACCGGGGCACGGCGTCGGTAAGGCCGCTGATGTCGTAATCAGACGTAGGCCCGCGATCCTGCTTGATGGTATAACGTGAAGAGTGGTCGGTTTCCGGGGCCGGCTTGCTTGCGCAGCCGGACAACACCGCAAGGGCAATCAGCCCCGGGAACCAGTAAGTCGGAACCTTCAGCATATCAGCGCGTACCCGTTTGTTGTCCTGGTTGGTCAGCCATTACTGACCGGCAACATTGTAACGGGTTCCCTGAGGGATGCACCATTACCGGCCGGCCATTATTGCCGGGCTAAGCCGAGATCATGCGCCGATGCGTATGGATCGACATCAGCACCCCGAACGCGGCCATCAATGTCACCCCGGAGGTGCCGCCATAACTGATCAGCGGCAGCGGCACACCCACCACCGGCAACAGCCCGCTGACCATCCCCACATTCACGAAAACGTAGATAAAGAAGGTCATCGTCAGCGCACCGGCCAGCAGCCGGCTGAACGAGTCCTGGGCGGTAACCGCGATATACAGGCACCGCAGGATGATCAGGAAATACAGCGCCAGCAGCAGCAGCACGCCGATGAAACCAAACTCTTCCGCCAGTACCGCCACGATAAAGTCGGTATGGCTTTCCGGCAGAAATTCCAGATGGGACTGGGTACCCTGCAGCCAGCCCTTGCCATCCAGGCCGCCCGAGCCGATGGCCGTCTTGGACTGGATAATGTTCCAGCCGGCTCCGAGGGGGTCACTCTGCGGGTCAAGAAGAGTCAGTACCCGCTGTTTCTGATAGTCCCGCATCACGTAAAACCACATCAGCGGTGCAGACACCGCCACGGCCCCGAAGAACGCCGCGATCAGCTTCCAGCTGATACCGGCAAAGAACACCACAAAGACACCCGCCATACCCACCAGCAACGAGGTGCCCAGATCGGGTTGCCGGATAATGAGGAACATGGGCAGAAGCACAATCACCAGGCCCACCATCACCCGGGAAAACGTGGGTGGCAGGTAATAACGGGACAGATACCAGGCCGCCATCATCGGCACCACCAGCTTCATCAGCTCCGAAGGCTGGAATCGGGGCAAACCCGGCAACGCCAGCCAACGCTGCGCCCCTTTGGCTCCCACGCCCACCAGTAACACCGCCACCAGGCCCGCGATTCCCACCGCATAGAGCCAGGGGGCCCAGCGCCGGAACACGGCCGGGTCGAACTGGGCGAAGACGAACATCACCACCAGGGCGACACCAAAGCGCATCATCTGCCCTTTGACCATGTCCAGATTGCGGTCGGCACCGCTGTACAATACAAACAGACCACCACCGATCAGCAGCAGCAGCAACGCCAGAAGCACCGGGTCCAGGTGCAGGCTGGCCCAGAGACTTTTAGGCCGCCCGAGGCCCTCGGTATCGGGGCTGTTAAGCAAGCGTGCCAGCGACATCAGCGGTCCTCCCCGGCTTTTGCCTGAGTGACCGCCCCGGCCGCTTCGGCGGCCGGAAACTCTTCCAGCCAGGCATCAAACAGCTGTCGGGCCATGGGCGCGGCCACACTGCTGCCACCACCCCCGTTTTCGACGATAATCGCGGCGGCAATCTGCGGGTCATCGGCGGGCGCAAACCCCACAAAAAGCGCATGATCCCGTAACCGCTCCCGCACTTCCTCGGCATCGTACTCCTCGTCTTCGCCCAGACTGAAGACCTGCGCCGTCCCGGTCTTGCCGGCCATCCGGTAGCTGGTACCCCGGGCTGCGGAGCGGGCGGTACCTTTCACGCCATGCATCACTTCCACCATGGTGTCCACGACATACTCCCAGTCATCGGGGTTCTTCAGATTCAGGGGCATGTGGGTCGATGCCGGCAGAAACTCCTCCAGCGGGCGATCGCCACGGATGTCCTTCAGCAAGCGGGGTTCTACCCACACCCCCCGGTTGGCCAACAGGGCGGTCGCGGTTGCCAGTTGCAGTGGTGTGGACAGAAAGAAGCCCTGCCCGATGCTCATATTGATCGAGTCCCCCGGGTACCAGGGTTCACTGCGCATGGCCCGTTTCCAGTCACGGGAGGGCAGCAAACCACTGAGCGCTCCGGAAACGTCGAGGGTGGCGTCTTCGCCAAAACCAAACCGGGAGAGATAGTGATACATCACGTCCACACCCATCTCGACACCGATCTGGTAAAAGTAGACGTCGCAGGACTCGGCCACAGAATCCATCAGGTTGACCCAGCCGTGGCCCGCGCGTTTCCAGTCACGATAACGGCGGCCACCTTCGTTAAGCTGAAAGTAGCCCGGGTCCCAGATTCTGCGGTCTCTTGTGGTGACACCGCTGTCCAGAGCCGCCACCGCCATCATCGGTTTAATCGTTGAGCCAGGGGGATACTGGCCACGCAGCGCCCGGTTAAACAACGGCTTGTCAATGCTTTCGCTCAGGTCCCGGTAATCCGCCACGCTGATCCCGGTCACAAACTTGTTGGCATCAAACCCCGGCACGCTGGCCAGCGCCAGAATTCCGCCGGTGCGGGGCTCGATGGCGATGATGGCACCACGCCGGTCTTCCATCAGCTCATGGGCTTTGCGCTGAAGGCGCAGATCCAGGTGCAGCTGCAGGTCTTCACCCGGTACCGGATTTTCCCGCTCCAGCACCCGCAAGATCCGGCCCCGGGCGTTGGTTTCAACATGCTGGTAGCCCACGCGGCCATGCAGCACGCCTTCGTAGAAGCGCTCCACCCCGGACTTGCCAATGTAGTTGGTGCCTGCGTAGTTGACCGGGTCAATACGCTGCAGCTCTTCCCGGTTGATACGCCCCACATAGCCCAGAGCGTGGGCCGTCAGCTCGCTGTGAGGGTAATAGCGAACCAGCTCTGCCTTGACCTCAACGCCGGGAAACTGATGCCGGTGTACCGCCATGCGGGCGATTTCTTCTTCGTCCAGATCATAACTGAGCGGAATTTCCTGGAACGGCCGCCGGCGCTCGTTAAGGCGGCGCTGGAAGCGTTCGATGTCTTCTTCCGGAATACTGAGAATGTCACGGAGCTGGGCCAGGGTATCATCCATGTCCCCCACGCGCTCAGGCACTACCGTCAGGCTGAATACCGGACGGTTCTCGGCGAGGAGTATGCCGCTCCGGTCGTAAACCAGGCCACGGGGCGGTGGTACCGACTGCACCTGCACTCGGTTCTTGTCAGACAGGGTGGTATAGATCTCATGCTCAACGATCTGGAGCTGATACATACGTACCAGCAACCCACTCAGGGCCAGCACCACCAGCCCGAGCAAAACCAGGGCACGGCGCTGGAACAGTCGTCGTTCGGCTGCGGTATCCTTGAACTCGCCCCAGGCCATAACTGCCTCAGGCCCGGTGGTAAGGGTGGTTGCGGGTAATCGACCAGGCCCGGTACAGCTGCTCGGCCAGCACGATGCGCACCAGAGGATGCGGTAAGGTCAGGGGTGACAGGGACCATTGCTGGTCCGCCCGTCGCCGGCAGGGTTCGGCCAGACCATCGGGACCACCCACCAGGAAACAGACGTCCTGGCCGTCCTGTTGCCAGTTTTCCAGTTGCCCGGCCAGCTTTTCTGTCGACCACGGGCGCCCACCCACCTCCAGAGCAATAACCCGGTCCCGCTGCCCGACTGCGGAAAGAATGGCATCGCTCTCGCGCTGCATCAGTCGGGCAATGTCCGGATTCTTGCCACGGTGGGCCATCGGGATTTCAGTCAGTTCGAGGGGCAACTCCGGCGGCATGCGGCGGGCGTAATCGTTGTACCCCGCACTGACCCAGGCGGGCATCTTCTGCCCGACACAGATCAAGCGCAGGCGCATGGTTACTCGCTACCCGCAGCACCGAGGTCCGGAGCATCCCGCCAGAAGCGCTCAAGATCATAAAATTCGCGGGTGGCGGGCATCATCACATGTACAACCACGTCGCCCATATCGACCAGAATCCAGTCGCTTCCTGCGGCACCCTCAACATTATTGGTACGCACACCCTGTTCCTTGGCTTCGATCACCACGGAATCTGCGAGGGATTTGATATGACGGTTGGATGTACCCGATGCGAGAACCATAAAGTCGGTCACGCTGGTGCGTTCACGGACATCAATCACGCTGATATCCTGTGCCTTGACCTCTTCGAGCGCGTGTACGACCAGATCTTTCAGTTGTTCTGCCTGCATAATTACCCTGTAGTTCGGGCTCTGGCCGGCGCGGCCGCCCGATAAATGATATTCAAGCGCGATTGTAGCACCAAAGCCCGCTGTGGATAACTCCTAAAAACACCCCTCAGCCGGTTTGGTACAACCCCATTTCCTGCACCTTTTGCCAGACCGCCTCCGGAAGCAGGTAGCGCGGCGACCGGCCCGAGGCCACACGGGCCCGGATATCGGTGGCGGAAATCTCCAGCAATGGCGGACTCAGGGGCAGAATGCAGCCTGCGGGGCTGGCCCGCAACCCGGCAACGTCATGCGCCCGGCGGGCCGCCAGCATGCTCTGGGCCACGCTGCCGGAGACAAGATCGGCACCCGGCCTCCGGATGACCACCAGGTGGGCCAGCCCGGGGATCAGCTGCCAGTCCCGCCAGCGATCGAAGGTGGCGAAAGCATCGGTCCCCAGCACCATCACAAGCGGCACCTGCGGGCCCAGCTCTTCACGCAGCTGGCGCAGAGTGTCAGCGGTATAGGAAGCACCGCCTCTGCGGAGCTCCCGGTCGTCCACCACCAGACGCTTTTCGCCCTCCACAGCAGCGCGCAGCAATGCCAGCCGCTGCCCGGCACTTGCTCCGGTCCGGCCCCGGTGCGGCGGAACATGACAGGGAATCAGCGAGACCCGCTCCACCGCCAGCGCCTCTGCCACCTCAATGGCCAGCCGCAGGTGGCCGTGGTGTACCGGGTCAAAGGTACCGCCGTAGATTACGTGCATGGCATCAGGCCCGGATGTGACCGTCGCCAAATACCACGTACTTCTGGGAGGTCAGCCCTTCCAGCCCCACCGGCCCCCGGGCATGGAGCTTGTCCGTCGAAATTCCGATTTCCGCACCCAGCCCGTACTCAAAGCCATCCGCAAAACGGGTAGACGCGTTTACCATGACCGAGCTGGAATCCACTTCGGTCAGAAAACGTCGTGCCCGGGTATAGTTTTCGGTAATGATGCTGTCTGTGTGCTGTGAACTGTACCGGTTAATGTGCTCGATGGCTCCTTCCAGTCCGTTCACCACCCGTACCGCCAGCACCGGCCCCAGATACTCTTCCTGCCAATCCTCTTCGGTCGCGGCGACGATACCGGCAACAATGGCACAGGTACGCTCGCAGCCACGCAGTTCGACTCCCCTGGCGGTAAACTCGGCCGCCAGCAGCGGCAGAATGTCGTCCGCCACTTCCTCGTCCACCAGCAGGGTTTCCATGGTATTGCAGGTGCCGTAACGATGGGTCTTGGCGTTGATCGCCACCTTCAGCGCCTTTTCCGGATCGGCGTGGGAGTCTATATACACATGACACACGCCATCCAGATGCTTGATTACCGGCACACGGGCATCGCGGCTGATTCTTTCGATCAGGCCCTTGCCGCCCCGGGGGACAATCACATCCACATACCGGGGCATGGTGATGAGCTCGCCCACGGCCGCCCGGTCGGTGGTTTTAACCACCTGCACCGCGGTTTCTGGCAGGCCTGCGGCAGCCAGCCCCTGCGCCAGGCAGGCGGCGATCGCCTGATTGGAGTTTATCGCTTCAGAGCCGCCACGCAGAATGGTTGCGTTACCGGACTTCAGGCACAGGCTTGCCGCTTCTACCGTAACGTTCGGGCGCGATTCGTAAATGATGCCGATAACCCCGAGCGGTACCCGCATCTTGCCTACCTGGATGCCGGTCGGCCGGAAGGTCATGTCGGTAATCTCGCCGATCGGGTCCGGCAAGGCCGCCACCTGGCGCAGACCTTCAATCATCGTATCAATACCGGCCGGCGTCAGTTCCAGCCGATCCAGCATGGCCTCGTCGAGACCGTTGGCGCGACCGTTTTCCAGGTCTTTGCGGTTAGCTTCAGCCAACGCGGTCCGGGCCGCATCCAGGGCATCAGCTGTTGCCAGCAGGGCCTGGTTCCGTACTGAGGTCGCCGACCGGGCGACTTCCCGTGAGGCGGCGCGGGCCTGTTGGCCAAGCTCTACCATATAGGCTGCAACATCCATCGATATACCTTCTCGTTTGCAAGCTGATTCCAGATCCGGGCAGTTACTTTACCTTTCCCGTTTCAAGTCCGCACGTCAAACGACTATTATACCGCTGCACTGTTTTCATTACTCAACGGATGTGTCAGACAAGGACGACGCTCCATGCCTCAGTCGGTCGAGAAGTTCCTGCCGAACACTTTTGCCAGAGCCGGCAGCGCCGCCCTGGTGCTGACCAGTCTCGCCTGTGCACTGGCGGGTGAGCCGCTTGCGGCGGCAGCCGCCGCCGCGGGTGCCGGCCTGTGCCTGACCAGCTCTCCCCTGCACCGGGCCAGCGGTAACCGGCTGCTGCCACAGATGCGCTACTTCTTCCTGGCCGCCCTGGCAAGTGTGCTGGCAGCCGCTCTCTGGCTTGAGCCGCTGGCACTCAGCCACTGGCTCTATGTCCTTCCGCTGGCGGCTTTCTCGGTTTTGCCGGTCCCTCTGGCCACACTGGTCACACTCGCGGTACTGGCAAGCGTGCTGTTCGCCACCCCCTGGCTGGTCATGCTGCCCGAACGGCACCAGCTGGCGGGGGCATTTGTGCTGACGACCCTGCTGGCCGGCGTGCTGGTGTTCCTGAGAGAGTTCAAATCCCGGCAACTGGCACCGTTGCGCCGGACCCATGAGCTTACCCAGGCTGCCAGCCGGGAGTATTTATCGACGGATCTGCACAAGGAGATCCAGCGCAGTGAACGGGAAGGAACCAACCTGGCGGTGATGATGATTGGCCTTGATACCCATCTCAGCGACAGCGCCCCCGATGAGGACATCCGCGCCATCCTCCCAAGAATCGGCCGTTACCTGCACTCCCAGCTGAGGGACTTTGACACCTATTACCGGGTGGCGGACCTTCAGTTTCTGGTCGTTCTGCCCGGTGCCAGTACCGCCGAAACCACCCGGACGGCCGATCAGATCCGTCAGGGTCTGGACAAGCTGATGGCGTCTCATGGCCTGAACCTCACCATCAGCACCGGTGTCGCCGGGCTCAACATCGGTGACGACGCAGACAGCCTGCAACAGAGCGTGGCGAACGCCCTGCGGCGGGCCCAGCAACAAGGCGGTAACCGGACCCAGACCTACAGCACCCGGGTTCCTGCCGAAGTCAGCAACCCCATCCGGCCGGAGGCCAGCGGACCATGACCGAAACCCGCCTTCGCACCTGGAGCCACAGCGCCTCTTACGGGCTGGCACTGCTTGTACTTGCGGCCCTGGCCATGCAAAACCTGCGCTATGGTTTCTATCCACTGTTCTACCTGGCCCTGGCCATGACGGCTCTGTTACTGGCCGGGCTGGTCTATACCTATCTGTGCCGCCGGCACCAGCTCTCGGCACCCGGGCATTTCTTTATTATGGCCGGCCTGAACAGCGGACTGATGGCAGCCGTACTCACCATCGATGCGCCCGGGCTCAGCCACTGGGCCATGCCGTTGCTGGTCCTTAATGTACTGATTCTGCCCCTGCGCCAGGGGCTGGCGCTGTCAACGCTGCTGTTACTGCCCGTGGTCGTTATCACCTGGGTTGAGCTGAGTGCCCCGGATGCCCTGATCGTGACCGTTGGCCTGTTTGCCCTGGCGTCGGTCTCTGCCCTGTATGTCTGGCATTACGACCATATCAGCCAGTCTGCGCAGGATCTGGCAATCATCGATCCGGTTACCGGGGCCCACAATGCGCGCTTTCTGGACGAAACCCTGCAGAAGGAAATCAGCCGGGCCATTGCCACCGGCCACCCGCTGTCGGTGATCAGCCTGAGCCTGGACCACAGCGCACAGATCCGGGAGCTGCACGGCCGGGGCGGGCTGAACCGGCTGCTGGGCCAGATAGCCAGAAAGCTGTTTGACACGATCCGCGCCGGCGACTCGCTGTACGGCATTGGTAACGCCGAGTTTTTCCTGATTCTGCCGTTTACCCCGGAAGAAGGCTTGCGGGTCATTGCCGAACGCATCCGCCGTACCATTTCCGAACAGGAGTGGCCGGAGATCGGCAAAGTGTCGGTGAGTCTGGGTTGCACAACCCGGGGCACTGGTGACACCAGCACCCAGGTGCTGCGCCAGCGGGCCACCGCCGCCATGCTTGAAGCCCGGCAGCGCGGTGCTGATTCGGCCTGGTTCAGCCCGGGAGAATCGGTCACAACATGAGTGACAGCTGGTTTGCAGAGGCCACCGTCTGGGTAAGCAGCAACCCCGGCTGGCTGATTGTTGCGCTGTTTGCGACCGCGCTGGTGGAGTCGCTGGCCATCGCCGGCATCCTGGTGCCCGGGGTGGCATTACTGTTTGCCTTCGCGGCCCTTGCGGCCAGGACCGGCCTGCCACTGACCGACGCCCTGCTCTGGGCCGGCCTTGGGGCCATCACCGGCGACCTGCTCAGCTTTGCCCTTGGCCGGTTGCTCAAGGGCCGACTGCACGTGGTCTGGCCCCTGAGCCGTTACCCCGGCCTGATCATCAGAGGCGAACGGTTTTTCCGGACCCATGGCGGAAAAAGCGTGATCATTGGCCGGTTTGTGGGCCCGATCCGCCCGATTATTCCTCTGGTCGCCGGTGCCTTGCACATGCCCTGGCGTACCTTTGTCGGCTTTAACGTACTGTCGGCGGCAGGCTGGGCACTGGTCTATATCCTGCCGGGTTATGCGGTGGGTGCGGCGCTGGCCAGCGACATCGAGCCACCCCCGCACTTTTACCCGGTTCTGGCGATCAGCGGGGCGGTACTGGTGGCGGTCTATCTCATCCTGTTACAAATGCGCCTCGGGCTCGGCGAAGGCAGCCGCCCGTACCGATGGCTCGAAGCCACCATGGCCAGGTACGACGGCACCCACAGGTTCTGGCGGCTGTACAGCAACGAACGGCCCGCACGCCGGGGCGAATTTCCATTACCGTCACTGATGATGTCGGTCACTGCACTGGCACTGTTTCTCATCCTGGCCCAGTTGCTGCCCGTGAGCAGCCAGTTGCATGAACTCAATCAGGAAGTGATGTCCTGGTTTGCGCTGCTGCGCCAGCCGTTGCTGGACTTACCGGTAATCGCCATTACCCTCGCCGGCGACCCTCCGGTGCTGTTGGCCGCGGCCATCCTGGCGGTGCTGGTGCTGGCGTTTCGGGGCTACTACGCAGCGGCCATACACATCGGGGCCGCCGGCGCGCTGGCGACCGTCAGTGTCTGGCTGCTGAAAGCAGGGTTCGGGATTCCGCGCCCGGAAGTGGTGCAGATGCCGCCCGCCTCGGGGGCTTTCCCCAGCGGCCATGCCACCGGCATCACCGTGCTGGTGACCGCCTGCGCCAGTTTTATCGCTGCCGAGAGCCGGCAGCGAAAGCGCTGGCAGACCTATGTCCTGCTCTCGCTGCCCCTGGTGCCGGTGGCGCTGAGCCGGCTCTACCTGGGGGTACACTGGTTTACCGACGTGCTGGGCGGGATCTTGCTGGGGCTGGCCATCACCGGCGCCGTTCGCGCCAGTTACAGCCGCTACGATAAGGTCCCCCTGCGGCCGGACCCGTTTAGCTGGGCCGCGCTGGTGTTATGGCTGGCCTACGCACTGCACTACATCAGCAGTCACTGGGCCTCGGCGACCATGGCCTATTTACCGGCAGGCTAGAAATCACCGGGAGGGGTTCAATTGCCCTGCTCCAGGATATCCAGCAGTTTTTGCAGCTGGCTCAGCCGCTCCACCGGATCCTGGCATTCCGCCAGGCGCTGCTTGTCGGTCTTGTCGAGTGGCAGCAGCTCTGTCAGCCGCCAGCCCACGTCCCGGGCATCGTCGAAGTCCACCTCCATCCCCAGCTCCTGTACCACCGGGTGGCGGAACAGGGCCTGCAATACCGCCGGCAGCTCCAGAAACGCCTCAGGCACGTCCACCGGAGCTTCCGGCGTAAGCACCTCGACATCGCCCATGTACAAACCATCCGGTTGCTGCCATGTCTGCACAATCCGAACCTTTCGGTCGCCCTCTATGGTGATGCCCAGAAGACCATTGTCGAGCTGTTGAAAATCCATGATCCGGACGTAGGTGCCCTGATCGTGGAAGGCCGCCCGGGAGCCCACCTCGTCGCCTTCCTTGAGCAACACAACCACAAACCCACGCTGCTCCCGCAGACAGCGGCTCAGCATGTCCAGGTAGCGGGGCTCGAAAAGTTGCAGCGGCACGCGCCCTTTCGGCAGGATAATCGAGTTCAGTGGAAACAGCGGTACGCGGGTTATGGAGTCAGTCACTGCGGAAGTGGCTCTTGGTTGGTGGTGATCGGAACAGCTGCAGGCTTGTCGCCATTGTAAACAGGGTTCCGGAAAACAGCCATGCCAGTCGGGCTAATCTGTTATCCTTTTATGCTTGCCAAGTTTGTTTAACAGAGAGAGTGCAGAACACCATGCCCCAGTATCGTTCCAATACCTCAACCGCTGGTCGCAACATGGCCGGAGCCCGGGCGCTCTGGCGTGCCACTGGCATGAAGAACGACGATTTCGGCAAGCCGATTATTGCCGTCGTAAACTCTTTTACCCAGTTTGTACCTGGTCATGTTCACCTGAAGGACCTCGGCCAGCTGGTTTGCCGCGAGATCGAAGCCGCCGGTGGCGTTGCCAAAGAGTTCAACACCATCGCGGTCGATGACGGTATTGCCATGGGCCACGATGGCATGCTGTATTCTCTGCCCTCCCGGGAAATCATTGCCGACTCGGTAGAGTACATGGCCAACGCCCACTGTGCAGACGCGCTGGTCTGCATTTCCAACTGCGACAAGATCACACCGGGCATGCTGATGGCCGCGATGCGGCTGAATATTCCCACCATTTTTGTCTCCGGCGGCCCGATGGAAGCCGGCAAGACCAAACTGTCCGAGCAGAAGCTCGACCTGGTCGATGCCATGGTGATTGCCGCAGACCCGACCGCAACCGACGAGATGGTTGCAGAGTACGAACGCAGCGCCTGCCCTACCTGTGGCTCCTGCTCCGGCATGTTCACCGCCAACTCCATGAACTGCCTGACCGAAGCCATTGGCCTGGCCCTGCCCGGGAACGGCTCCCTGCTGGCCACTCACGCCGACCGCGAGCAGCTGTTCCTCAGAGCCGGCCGCCAGATTGTCGAGATTACCAGGCGTTACTACGAGCAGAACGACGTCAGCGTATTGCCGCGCAGCATTGCGTCCCGGGAAGCCTTCCTGAACGCCATGACCATGGATATCGCCATGGGCGGTTCCACCAACACCATTCTGCACCTGCTGGCTGCCGCCCAGGAGGGCCTGGTGGATTTCACCCTGGCCGATATCGACAGCTTGTCGCGCAAGGTACCGCAGCTGTGTAAAGTGGCGCCCAACTCGCCCCTCTACCACATGGAAGACGTACACCGCGCCGGTGGCATCATGGGTATTCTGGGTGAGCTGGAGCGGGGCGGGCTGATCAACACCGACCTGCCAACCGTGCACAGCAAGACCATGCGCGAAGCACTGGAAGTCTGGGACATCATGCGCTCCCCCACCCCGCAGGTCACAGAACTCTACAAAGCCGGGCCTGCGGGCATTCCTACCCAGACCGCCTTCAGTCAGAGCACCCGCTGGCCAAGCCTGGACGGCGACCGGGAAAACGGCTGTATCCGCTCCGTGGAGCATGCCTATTCTTCAGAAGGTGGCCTGGCGGTTCTGTACGGCAATATCGCAATGGATGGCTGCGTGGTGAAAACGGCCGGAGTGGATGAAAGCATCTACGTGTTCGAAGGCAAGGCCAGGATCTTCGAAAGCCAGGACTCCGCCGTTGCCGGCATTCTGGGCGACGAAGTCAAACCCGGCGATGTGGTGATCATCCGCTACGAAGGCCCCAAAGGCGGCCCCGGCATGCAGGAAATGCTCTACCCGACCAGTTACCTCAAGTCCAAAGGGCTGGGTGAAAAGTGCGCGCTGCTGACCGACGGTCGTTTCTCCGGCGGCACCTCTGGCCTGTCGATCGGGCACGCGTCGCCGGAAGCGGCGGCGGGCGGTGCCATCGGGCTGATCGAAGACGGCGACACCATCCTGATCGACATCCCCAATCGCAGCATCAACGTCCAGCTCAGCAATGAGGAACTGAACAAACGCCGGGAAGCCCGGGATGCCAGGGGCTGGAAACCTGAGCAGCCGCGCCCCCGGAAGGTGTCCGCGGCGCTGAAAGCCTACGCCATGCTGGCCACCAGTGCCGACAAAGGCGCCGTGCGGGATCTGTCCAAACTGGACTGATCACCGGCTGCATGAACAAAAAACCCGCCAGGCTGGCGGGTTTTTTGTGGTCGCGCTTCACGCTGACGGGGGCGTCTCTCCGGCAAATTCCCGGATGAAAATGCCCCAGAACGACATGAACAGAGCCGCCACCAGTGGCCCCATGACAAAGCCGTTAATGCCGAACAGACCAATCCCGCCAAGGGTGGAGAGCAGTACCAGATAGTCTGGCATTCGGGTATCCCGCCCCACAAGGATAGGCCTGAGCAGGTTGTCGGCGAGCCCGATCACCAGGGCTCCGTAAAGCGCCAGAATGATCGCCGGCCCGATATCGCCCACCGCCGCCAGATAAATCGCAACCGGCACCCAGACAATGGCAGCACCAATGGCGGGCAGCAGCGACACAATCGCCATCACTACCCCCCAGAGCAGCGGCCCGGTAATGCCGAGCACCCAGAAAATAAGCCCCCCCAGGGCACCCTGAATGATGGCAATCAGCAGGTTACCTTTAACCGTAGCACGGGTAACTTCGGCAAATTTCGCAAACAGCAGCCGCTCTCGTTCATCCCCCAGGGGCAGGGCCCTGATCAGCAGCTCAATCAGCTTCTGGCCATCCCGCAGCAGGAAGAACGTCAGATAAACCATCAGCGCCAGACCGAGGAAAAACTGAAAGGTGTTCTGGCCAAAGCCGAGTGCTTTTTTACCAAGAAACTGACTGGCACCCAGCACCGCGTTGCTGGCCTTGTCCCTGAGCTCACCAAAGCTGATATCAAACTGCAGCAGGAACGACTGAATAGCCGGGAACGACCGGTTGATCTGATCCAGATACTCCCCGGGGCGCAGCTCGCCGTCTTCGATCTTCTGGTAAACCGCCATGCCCTCGCCCACCAGGGCGGCCCCCAGAAAAACCACCGGGAGCACCACGATAATGATACACAGCAGCAAGGTAACCAGGGCATTGAGGTTGGGCCGGTCGCCCCAGCGGCGCACCAGCCTTTGCTGCACCGGATGGAATATCACCGCCACCGCCACCGCCCAGAAAATCGGGCCGAAAAACGGCTTCATCACCATGATAAAGGCAAACGAAACCCCCAGCAGCATCGCCAGAAAGGTTCGCGTTTCGAGTTTTTCATACATAGCGCATTATCCCGCAGCAATCGTGTCCGTGAACGTCAGGAGATCCGGGCTGAAGGTTACCACGAGACCGTGGCCACTGGTGCCAGATTCGGGCTATAGTGACAGGTTATCGGACAGAAAATAAACAGGTTATGCTTGTGGACCCGGACAGCTTTACTGCCGACACCGCTCTTGAGGCTGCAACCGTATTGCAGAAGGTACTGGCTGCCCGCACCCATCGTCGCAAGGTGCTGGGCCAGGAAGTCCTTGTGCCGGGACAGCTGGGTGACGCCCTGCAACTGCCCCGGACCATCCGGCGGCTGGCCAGCAAACAGCAGCGCCTGAGGGAAAAGGGCCTGGAAGATTTCCAGGAGCTCTGGTTTACTCTGTCGGAGCGGACCCGGCGCCGGGTAATGGATGGGCTCGGCTGGTACGACCCCAAGTCTCTGGACTGGGACGACAAGCGCTCAAACCGCCGGCCTCTGGTCGACCCCGACGCCTGATAGGTATAAATCCTGAGCCGTTCACGATGGTTTTTATAGGGCCAGACTTTGAATTGTCATAATCAGTCCCTATTGTAGATAGATCAGGAGGAATAACTATGACACACCATCACCCCTACAATGCCGTTCTTGCTGAAAGAAGCGCCGTGCCCACCCTTCTGTGTGGACACTGCAACTCAATCCTCTCGCGCACCCGGATTTTCCGTAACCAGGGCGACGATCGCCAGGATATCCAGTGCGAAACCATTGGCCTGTGTTCGGCCGATGACTGCGGTGCCGTCAACTGCTGCGACAGCGCGCTGTCTCAGATCGAGAACCCGGAGCGGTTGTTCGACATTGCGTCCTGATTCAAAGGCGCAACGCACTGTTACCTAACTCAAACACATAAACGCCCCATCTCCACTATCCTGATTGCTCAACATTGTCACACAGACAATCGCGCAACCTATCAGTCAGGACAGTCGATGGCATGCGTACTCTGAGAACTGACGAAGCCCGCTTCGCAGGCCTCCCGGACTACCCTTTTTCCCCAAACTATCTGGATGTCGAGCCGGGTCTTCGAATGCATTATGTCGATGAAGGCCCGGAGGATACAGACCCTGTGGTTATGCTCCACGGCGAACCCTCGTGGTCGTATCTTTACCGGCACATGATTCCCCTCGTTGCCAGTGCCGGCCACCGGACACTGGCACCGGACCTCATCGGCTTCGGCAAATCTGACAAACTCACAGATCCGCACGCCTACAGTTACGACAGCCATATGCGGTGGCTTAACCACTGGGTAGAGGCCCTCGATCTCTGGAACATCACACTGGTGTGCCAGAACTGGGGCTCACTTCTGGGATTGCGTCTGGCGGCCGAAAACCACCAGCGTTTCAGCCGGATTATCGTGGGTAACGGCATGCTGCCCACGGGCGAGTCCCGGCCGCCGGCGGTGTTTCGGGTGTGGAAAGCCTTTGCCAGCCACAGCCCCTGGTTTCCGGTCTCCCGGATTATCCAGCTCGGCACAGAGCGAACCCTGAGCCGGGGTGAGCTGGCCGCTTACGAGGCTCCGTTCCCGGATGACCGTTACAAAGCCGGCGCCCGTGCATTCCCCAACCTGGTCCCCACCAGCCCCGACGACGACGCCAGTGCCGCTAACCGGGAAGCCTGGCGAACGCTGGGCAAATGGCGCAAACCATTTATTACCTGCTTCAGCAGCAGCGACCCCATTACCCGGGGCGCCGACCGGGTGATGCAGCGCCGGGTACCGGGAGCCTATGGGCAGCCTCACATCACGCTCAATGGCGGACATTTTGTCCAGGAAGACTCACCCCGGGAGTTTGCCAGGGTGATTCTGGATGCCCTGAAAGCCGAAATGGCGGCCTGATCGCAGCCGCCGCCTCTGTTTCCCTTAACCAAATACCGTGACCGTCTGGCGGCTCAGGGCCACCAGCTCGCCACGGCTGGTCCAGATACCGGCGTGGGTATGGCCATACCCGGCCCCCGCCTGATCAATCGTCGCGCGATACAGCAACCAGTCCCCGGGCTGCAGTGCCGGCCGGGGATGCACGATCTCCAGAGCCCAGCTCAGGGAACTGGCCGGCGCCGGGCCATTCAGATGAGGCAGGATCGCCGGCGGCCAGGCATCCACCAGCGCCACAATGTGAGCGTCGGAAAACTCCTCAGGCGTTTCCCGGAACTGCATCCAGCCGCCCATCTCCCGCCCCCCTGTACCGGAGAACGGCAGCCCGCCAAACGCCCAGCGCATTTCGATATGCCGGGTGAATTCCGGTGTCATGCCCTTAACGTAGGGCAGCCCCTGGCACTGTTCTACGGGTACCGCCTCTGGCGCCGCTAAAGGGCCGACGCTGATCGCGGACTCCCGGCTGCCACCAAAGCTGGCCAGGCACACCAGCCTGGGCTCGCCGTTCTGCAGGATCCGCCCCAGCACCTGAGACACCGCCTTGCCTTCGCGCAACAGCTCAGCCTCGAACACCGCCGGAACCTCCGGCTCCACCGGCCCGACAAAGGAAACCTGCAACGCGCGCATCGGCCGGCCGTCAGCGACCCTGGCCGACATGACATCAAACGCCAACGCCGCCACCAGTCCGCCGAACGTGGCTCGACCCTGGCCCCAGGAAGGATCAAAAACCGCCGTACCTTGCTGCTGCACCACTGCCCTGAGCTCATCAAAATTCATCGAGTACACACCCTGTCACTGAAGTAAGGAAACCGAAGAGTGCCCCAGTTACACTCACCGCACAACTCCCCGGCCCCGGCAATTACCTACGCAGCATCTGGTATTATTCGTGTCCAAGCGGCGTAAAAACGATTATAATGCCGGTAAATCATGCTCTGCCCTGGCAGCGCGATACCCTCCGAATACCGAGTACATTCATGTCAGAATTGTCTTTTGCCGAACTGGGGCTGGATCCAGCTGTCCTGGAAGCCGTTTCCGCCGTTGGCTATGAAACACCGTCGCCGATTCAGGCGCAGTCCATTCCCGCCCTGCTGGCCGGCAACCACCTGCTTGGGGTTGCCCAGACCGGCACGGGCAAGACCGCTGCCTTTGCCCTGCCGCTGCTGAGCCGTATTGACGCCGGCGCGATGGAGCCCCAGATTCTGGTGCTGGCCCCCACCCGTGAGCTGGCTATTCAGGTTGCCGAAGCCTTTACCACCTACGCCAAGAAGTTCCGCAACTTTCACGTGCTGCCCATTTACGGCGGTCAGGACTTCGGCCCTCAGATTCGCGGGCTGAGGCGTGGTGCCCAGGTTATCGTAGGCACCCCGGGGCGCTTGCTGGACCACCTGCGCAAAGGTACCCTGAAGCTCGATAATCTGAAAGCCCTGGTACTGGATGAAGCCGACGAAATGCTGCGCATGGGCTTTATCGACGATGTTGAGTCGATTCTGGCCAAGACCCCGGCCAACTGTCAGCGTGCGTTGTTCTCTGCCACCATGCCGCCGCAAATCAAGAAAGTTGCCCAGACCTACCTCAAAAATGCCACTGAGGTTCGCATTGAAAGCGAGACCCGCACGGTTGAGCGCATTGCCCAGTTCTTCCTGCCGGTATACGCCGAACGCAAGCTCGACGCCCTGACCAGGATTCTGGAAGTAGAGCCCTTCGATGCCTCTATCATCTTTGTTCGCACCAAGGCCGAAACCACCCTGCTGGCCGAAAAGCTCTCGGCCCGGGGTCACGCCGTGGCTCCCCTGAGCGGCGACCTTAACCAGCGTCAGCGCGAGCAAACGGTGGAAGACCTCAAGCGCGGCAAGAAAGACATCATTATTGCTACCGATGTGGCAGCCCGGGGCCTGGACGTGCCGCGGATTACCCACGTCATCAACTACGACGTGCCTTACGACACTGAAGCCTATATTCACCGTGTGGGCCGTACCGGTCGTGCCGGCCGTACCGGCAAGGCCATCCTGCTGGTAACCCCGCGCGAGCGGAGCTGGCTGCGCACGCTGGAGCGGGCCACCAACTCACCCATGGAGCCGTACCAGTTGCCCTCTCCCGCCGCCCTGCAGAAGATGCGGGTAGAGCAGTTTGAAGCCCAGCTGCTAGGCTTTGTTGACGACGCAGGTGCGGCCAAAGCGATCGCCCTGCTGGACGAGATCGCCGAGCGTAACAATCTGGACCTGGCCGCCGTGGCCGGCGCACTGGCCTGCTGGATCGAAGCCTCCCAGCCGGACTCCCTGCCTCTGGAACAGCCTGAAGCGCTGCCGGAAGTTTCTGCTGCTCCGCGTCGCGACCGCAAAGGCCCGCCTCCGGGCAAAGGGGGCTTCCGCAAAGGGGCACCTGGCCGGAAATTCAGCAAAGACGGCAAACCGGGCTTCCGTAAGAGCGGCCCGAAATCCGGAAAACCTGCCGGGAAAGGCCCCAAGCGCGCGCCGCGCTGAGGCCTGACATCAGTTCAGCCGGTCACACCGACCGGCTGCGCTGGTACACCACAAAACTGTAATCATAAGGATTGTTGTCAGAGGCTGAAAAGTCTTCCCGTCCGATTTCTTCCCAGCTGTCCCAGTTCACTTCCGGAAAATACGCATCGCCCCCGACTTCGGCGTGTACCTGCGTGATATACATCCGGTCCACCAGCGGCAGCGCTTCGGCATAGATCTGGCCACCGCCGATAATCATCACTTCGTCGCCCCCATCCAGCTCGGCCTGAGCTTCGGCTTTTACCAGCGCCTTTTCCAGCGACGTCACCGCCACGGCCCCCGCGGGTGCCTGCCATTCCGGATTCCGGGAAATTACCACATTCATGCGGCCCGGCAACGGCCGGCCGATCGAATCCCAGGTTTTCCGCCCCATGATGACGGGCTTGCCCATCGTGGCCTGTTTGAAATATTTCAGGTCACCCGGCAGATACCAGGGCAGCTGGTTGTTCCGGCCGATCACCCGATTGCGGGCCATGGCTACGATTAATGCCTTTCTCATATCTCGTTCTCACTTCTCCGGAGTTGGCAAGGGACCTGGTTGAGCCGGCATCAGCCGTCAGATGGCAATAGGCGCCCTGATAACCGGATAAGGGTCGTAACCCTCAAACCCGAAGTCTTCCAGCTCGTACCCGAAAATCGACTCCGGTTTACGCTTGATAACCAGCGTGGGCAACCCGCGGGGTTCACGCCTGAGCTGCTCAAACACGATGTCGTCGGTCAGGTGGTTCTGATACAGGTGGCAGTCTCCGAAGGTATGCACAAACTCGCCAACCTCCAGATCACACTGCTGGGCGATCATGTGGGTCAGCAGCGCATAGGAGGCAATATTGAAGGGCACCCCCAGGAACAGATCGGCACTGCGCTGATAGAGCTGGCAGGAAAGCCTGCCGTCGGCCACATAGAACTGGAACAGACAGTGGCAAGGTGCCAGCGCCATCCGGCCTGCCCTGACGTTGTCCTGAGGGCTGATGGCCTCATCCGGAAGCTCAGCCGGGTTCCAGGCCGAAACGATCAGACGGCGGGAATCGGGTTTGCTGCGGATCTGCCCGATCACCTCGCTGATCTGATCGATCACGCGGCCGTCGTGGCACTGCCAGCTGCGCCACTGCTTGCCATAGATCGGGCCCAGATCGCCGTTCTCCAGCGCCCATTCGTTCCAGATACTGACCTTGCGCGTGGTCAGCCAGGTGTTGTCTGTTGAGCCCTGCAGAAACCACAACAGCTCGTAGATAATGCTGCGCAGGTGAACTTTCTTGGTGGTCACCAGCGGGAAACCATCCTGCAGATTAAAGCGCAGCTGCCGGCCGAACACCGAGCGGGTACCCACGCCGGTGCGGTCACCTTTGTCAAACCCGTTGTCAACAACGTCTTGCATAAGGTCAAGGTAGGCTTTCATCGGGCGTCTCTCCGGTAAGCAATGAACATCAGGGCGGCGCCAGCGGCGATCATCGGGACCGACAGTACCTGCCCCATGGTCAGCCAGTCAAAAGCCAGGTAACCCAGCTGGGGGTCGGGCTGGCGGAAGAACTCGACCACAAAACGGAAGCTTCCGTAGCCGGCCAGGAACAGGCCGGATACCGCCATTTTTGGGCGGGGCCTGGAGGAAAACCACCACAAAAGTACAAACAGCGCCACGCCTTCCAGGGCGAACTGATACAGCTGGGACGGATGCCGTGCCAGGCTGTCCGGCGCCTGCGGAAACACCATGCCCCAGGCCACATCGGTTGGCCTGCCCCAGAGCTCGCCGTTGATAAAGTTTCCGATTCTGCCCGCACCAAGCCCTACCGGCACCAGCGGTGCCACAAAGTCAGCAATTTTCCAGAACCCGGCGCCCGTCTTGCGGCCAAACCACCACATGCCCAGCATCACGCCCAGCAGGCCGCCGTGGAACGACATGCCGCCTTCCCAAACCCGCAGCAGCCAGAGCGGGTCCGCTATAAAGCTGTCGAAATTATAGAACACGACATAACCAAAGCGGCCGCCCAGGATCACGCCCAGGGCGAGATAGAACAGGAGGTCGCCCACCTGTTCTTCTTTCAGGGGAGACCAGGGCTGGCGGGTACGCAGGCGGCCCAGCCACCAGCCGGCGGCAAAACCAAACAGGTATGTCAGCCCGTACCAGTGGATTTTCAACGGGCCAAGCGCGATGGCCACCGGGTCAAATTGCGGGTGTTGCAGCATGGCGAGTCTCTCAGCTCAGCAGGAACCGGAGGCCAACAATAATCAGCACAACGGCAAAGATGCGTTTAAGAAGTTTACCGTCCAGGCGATGCGCCAGCCTGGCACCAACACGGGCAAAGAGCACGCTGGTGACAACGATACCGATCAGGGCCGGCAGATAGATAAAGCCCAGGCTCAGTTCCGGCAGGTCCGGATGCTGCCAGCCAGTCCAGACGTTGGCCGTTGCACCGGCAACCGCGATTGGCAGGCCCAGCGCCGCCGAGGTCCCTACCGCCTGCTGCATTTTAACGTTACACCAGGTCAGGTAGGGCACGGTGAGGGTGCCACCGCCAATACCAAAGATCGCAGAAACCCAGCCGATCACCCCGCCCGCCACACACAGGCCCTGGCTTCCCGGCACATCGCGGCCCGGTTTGGGGTTCACTTCGAGGATCATTTTCAGACCAACCAGAATCGCGAACACGCCAATGATGGACTCCAGCACCGGCCCGCTGATCAGCGAGGTGGTCCAGGCTCCGAGGATTGCCCCCAGCACAATGCCCGCCGCCAGAGGCCTGAACAGGTCCCAGCGTACAGCCCGGTGCTCATGATGCGTGCGAATGGAGCTGATGGAGGTAAACACAATGGTCGCCAGCGAGGTACCGATGGCGAGGTGCGCGGCAATGTCAGGGCTGATGCCCATGAAACCGAAACTGAAAATCAGTACCGGCACGATGACCAGCCCGCCGCCAATACCGAAAAGCCCTGCCATCGTGCCCGCAAGGGCACCCAGCAGCAAATAGAGTATCACTACACCGATCAGGGTCATGTCTGTCTGGATCCCGAGAAATTTTCAGGCTGCTATGATACGCATACTTCTTTATGGGTGCATTCTTGAAACCACCTCAGGGTAACTTTCTGCTATGTGTCTGATCGCTTTTGCCATTGGCAATCCTCAGTTCCCGCTCGTGGTCGCTGCCAACCGGGACGAATTCTACCGCCGGCCTACGGCCGCCATGGACTGGTGGCAGGATGCAGATGGCCAGCGGGTACTGGCCGGGCGGGACCTGAAATCCGGAGGTACCTGGCTGGCGGTATCGGAAGAGGGCCGGGTGGCCGCCGTTACCAACGTGCGGGAAGGCAGCACTGAGCCCGGGCGCCGGAGCCGCGGCGAGCTGCCGCTGAGGGCGCTGGCCCGGCCAGTAGCCCGGCTGCACCCGGAGCTGGACACCGCATCCTCCCTTTACGCCGGCTTCAATCTGGTGGCCCTGACCGGCTCCGGCGGCTGGTATTACAGCAACCGCGATGCCCACCCCGGCCGCCAGCTGTTCCGGGGTCTGTACGGCCTCAGCAATCATTTGCTGCAAACGCCCTGGCCCAAACTGTTGCGCCTTCGCTCCGCCGTTGGCCGCACCATAGAGCTGGCCGGGAGCGACACCGATCGCCTGCACCAGCAACTGATTCCTTTATTGCAGGACCGTAATCCCGCTCCCGACTCTGAACTGCCCGATACCGGTGTCGGCCTGGAAACCGAACGCTTCCTGTCCTCACCCTTTATCGTCAGCGAGCACTATGGCACCCGTGCCACCACCGTGGTCAGCGTGTCCCGGGAGGGGCAGATCCTGGTTACCGAACAGTCCTGGGGCCCGGGCGGTGTGGCGCTGGAACAACGACATTTCAGCTGGCAGCGATAGTTGGTTGACTCTGATATACTCGCCCCAATTTCTGACCTACCCACCCGGAGGAGCCCATGGCCGGCGAAAGCAACCAAAGCACATCCATTGCTGACTTCGAGAAATCCCTCGACGAGCTGGAGAAGCTGGTCCGGGATCTGGAACAGGGCGAATTGTCACTGGAACAGTCACTGGCCGCCTTCGAACGGGGGGTAAAACTGACCCGCGAATGCCAGAGCGCCCTGAAGTCCGCCGAACAGCGGGTCGAGCAACTGGTGCAGACCAGTGACGGCGCTCTTGAAACCCGGCCCTTTTCCGCGGATGAAAGCCACTGATGACCGACAGCACTTCTTCGGCGCTGGCCTACCTCGAGTACTGCCGCGCCCGTATCGACCGCGAGCTCAGTGAGACCATTCAGCAAACAGCGGTATCACCGCGCCTGCAGGAAGCCATGCGTTACAGCACCCTCGGCGGCGGAAAACGTATCCGCCCGGCCTTGTGCCTGGCCGCGGCCAGAGCAGTGGGTGGCCAGGAAGCCGGCGCACTTGCACCGGCCTGTGCGCTGGAACTGATCCACGCTTACTCGCTGGTCCACGACGACCTGCCGGCGATGGATGATGACGACCTTCGGCGGGGCCGCCCCACAACGCACATCGCGTTTGACGAAGCCACCGCCATCCTCGCCGGCGATGCACTCCAGACCCTCGCCTTCAGCCTGCTGGCCGACGCGCCGGCCCTGACCAACAGCCAGCGCGTGTGCATGATTTCCTGCCTGGCCCGCGCCGCCGGTTTACAGGGCATGGTTGGCGGACAGGCGATAGATCTGGAGTCGGTGGGCCAGGCCCTCACCATCGAACAGCTGGAAACCATGCACCGGCATAAGACCGGCGCCCTGATCGAAGCAGCGGTTCAGCTGGGTGCCTACACCGCCCCGGGCGTGAGCGAGGCACAGCTGGGCGCCATGACGGAATACGCCAGCGCGCTGGGGCTGGCGTTTCAGGTACAGGACGACCTGCTCGATATTGAAGGCGCTACCGAAGTGATCGGCAAGCGCCAGGGCTCGGATGCTGCCAAAGCCAAACCGACCTATCCCGCCCTGCTGGGGGTCGACGGTGCCAGGGCCCGGCTGGCCTCCCTGCTGCAGCAATCCAAGCAGGCTCTGGCAGAATTTGGCCCCGAAGCCGACCCCTTGCGAGCCATGGCCGACTACGTTGTGAGCCGTGATCACTGACGGCCCGCCAGGTCGTCCGATAACCATTTTGTAACAACTGGCCCGGGAAGTATGAAACAGCCTGCCCTGTTCCCTTATAATGCCCGCCAGCGAACTCATATTTTCGACAAAGACCCGAGCTGATGCAGGATACATACATTTTCAGGGAAATCCCGTCACAGCGGCCCAACACGCCGCTGCTGGACCGGATCGATGTACCGGCCCAACTGCGGCAACTGCCGGCAGACGACCTGCCTCAGCTGGCGCGGGAGCTGCGCGCGTTCCTGCTCTGGTCAGTCGGTCAGACCGGCGGCCACTTTGGTGCCGGCCTGGGAGTGCTGGAGCTGACCCTCGCCCTGCACTATGTGTTCAATACACCGGAAGACCGGCTGGTATGGGACGTAGGTCATCAGGCCTATCCCCACAAGATCCTGACCGGCCGGCGTGAACAGATGAACACCATCCGCCGCAAAGGCGGCCTGGCCGGTTTTCCCAAGCGCGCGGAGAGCGAATACGACACCTTTGGCGTTGGCCACTCCAGTACGTCTATCAGCGCCGCCCTGGGCATGGCTATCGCCGCCCGGATGCAGAACACCGGTCGCAAGAGCATCGCTGTGATCGGCGATGGCGCCATGACGGCCGGTATGGCTTTCGAAGCACTCAACCATGCCGGCCATCTGCGGGCCGACATGCTGGTTATCCTGAACGACAACGACATGTCGATCTCCCGCAACGTCGGCGGCCTGTCCAATTACTTTGCCCGCCTGCTGGCCAGCCGCACCTACAACCAGGTGCGGGACAGCAGCAAAAAGGTACTCAAGGGCACCCCACACCTGATGGCCCTGGCCAGGAAAACCGAAGAGCACTTCAAGGGCCTGATCGCACCGGGTACTTTTTTTGAAGAGCTGGGCTTCAACTACATCGGCCCCATCGACGGCCATGACCTGCCCTTGCTGGTCGAAACACTGGAAAACATCCGGGAGCTTGACGGCCCCCAGTTTCTGCACGTGGTCACCACCAAAGGCAAGGGTTTTGCCCCGGCAGAAGCTGATCCGATCGGCTACCATGCCATCAACAAGATCGAACCCGTGCCCGCCACCAGGCCCGAGCCGGTCAGGCCGGTATCGCCCAGGCCCAAATACGCCAATGTCTTCGGCCAGTGGCTGTGTGACGCCGCTGATCTGGATGAGCGGGTTGTCGGCATTACCCCCGCCATGTGTGAAGGGTCCGACCTGCTGGCGTTTTCCGAGCGTTACCCGGAGCGCTACTACGACGTGGCCATTGCCGAGCAGCACGCGGTAACGCTTGCCGCCGGCCTTGCCTGTGACGGTGCCAAACCGGTCGTTGCGATCTACTCCACCTTTTTGCAGCGGGCGTACGACCAGCTGGTGCACGATGTTGCTATCCAGAACCTGGATGTCCTGTTTGCCATCGACCGGGCGGGCCTGGTGGGCGAAGATGGCCCGACCCATGCCGGCGCTTTCGATATCAGCTTCCTGCGCTGCATTCCCAACATGGTCATCATGACACCCTCAGACGAGAACGAGGCCCGGCAACTGCTCCAGACCGGGCTGCAGTTTGCGGGCCCCGCTGCGGTGCGTTACCCGAGGGGTACCGGGCCGGGCGCGGTGATCGAGCCGGAGCTGACCGGCCTGCCGATCGGCAAGGGCCGGAAGGTCAGGGATGGCAGCCGGGTCGCCATTCTCAATTTCGGCACCCTGCTTACCCCGGCCCTTAAAGCCGCCGAAGCGCTGGATGCCACGGTAGCCGACATGCGGTTTGTCAAACCGCTGGATAAAGCCCTGATTCTGGAACTGGCCGAGCAACACGATCTGCTGGTAACACTGGAAGAAAACGTGATAGCCGGAGGCGCCGGCAGTGCCGTTACCGAATTCCTCAACGAGCAACTGGTCAGCCTGCCGGTCCTGCAACTGGGCCTGCCGGACGCGTTTGTGGAGCACGGCAAACACGAAGAGCTGCTTGAGGAATGTGGCCTGGATGCCAACGGAATCAAAGACGCGGTTGCGGGCCGGCTACAGGCTCTCGACCGGTCAGTCCGGGCGGCTGGCAGCAGCAAGTAATGCGGCTCAGCGGGCGCCTGCACCGGCCCGCTGAACGTCGAACCTCAGGCCGGATCGTCGTCCTGATGGGTATTCAGCCAATGGCCCAGCTTACTCTGCTTGGTGGCCAGGTAGTGCTCGTTGTGGGGATTACGGCCCACATGCAGGGGCACACGCTCCACGATCCGGATACCGTAGGATTCCAGCGCTTTTACCTTTCTCGGGTTATTGGTCATCAGTCGCAGGCTGCTAATCTTCAGGTGGCCCAGCATCCCCTTGCACATGCTGTAATCCCGCAGATCCGCCCCAAAACCCAGGCGTTCGTTGGCTTCTACGGTATCCGCACCCTCATCCTGCAGGCGATAGGCACGGATCTTGTTCAGCAGCCCGATCCCCCGCCCTTCCTGGCGCAGATAAAGCAACACGCCGCGCCCTTCCCGGGCAATGCTGCGCAGGGCTTCTTCAAGCTGATAGCCACAATCGCAGCGCATGCTGTAAAGCGCGTCGCCGGTCAGACATTCAGAGTGAGTGCGGGCCAGTACCGCCTCGCCCGACGAGACATCGCCCAATGTCAGCGCCACGTGCTCCTTCCCGGTGGCCGGCTCTTCAAAGCCATGCATATCAAAAACACCGAAAGGGGTGGGCAAACGGCAGGTCTCAATGTAACGAACAGCCACTGTAAATCCTCGTGGTTCTGACAAATGGGGCGGGCATTCTATCACGCCAGGGTCAGGCTGGCGTAGTCCCGGCCACCCAGTGGCCAGAGCGGCCGCCCTTTTTTTCCAGCAGACGCACCTGGTCGATCACCATCCCCTTATCCACCGCTTTGCACATGTCATACAGGGTAAGGGCTGCAACGCTTGCGGCGGTGAGCGCTTCCATCTCGACCCCGGTCTGGCCCGCCAGTTTACAGCGGGTCAGGATATGTACGGACGCACCGTCGTCGCCCGGGGCCAGCTCAACTTTCACGGAGGTCAGATTAAGGGCGTGGCACAAGGGGATAAGAAAGTGGGTATTCTTGGCCGCCATGATACCGGCGATGCGGGCGGTTGCCATCACATCCCCCTTGGGGTGCTCGCCGTCGATAATCATCTGCAGGGTTTGCGGCTGCATCCGGATGACAGCCTCGGCCCGCGCTTCGCGCTCGCTGACTGCTTTATCGGTCACATCCACCATACGGGCTTCGCCCTTCTCATCAAGGTGAGTCAGATTGCTCGCCATGCTCGTTGCCTTTCGTCAGATAGTTTATGGATTAGTGCCACCAGAACCCGATCCCGGCGATACCCTGCCCACCGTGGTGTCTGGCGCTGGCCACCAGGCCGGGGTGCAGCCCGCCAAGCCCGTACACCGGCAGGGCAGCCTCAGCCACCAGGGCGCTGAAGCCAGCCCAGCCCATCGCGGGCTCGCCCGGATGGGAGCGGGTGGGCAGCACCGGCCCCAGCACCGCATAATCAGCCCCCAGAGCCTCTGCATGGCGCAGTTGTCCGCTGCTATGGCAGGATACCCCCAGCAGCACATCATGGCCCACCGGGCGCTCTGAAAGGGCTTGCGCTTCGCGCCAGGGCAAGTGCAAACCTGCAGCGCCGGGAAACTGCCGGATAAGCGCCGGGGCACCATGCAGCAATACCCCTGTCCCCGGGCCCTGAACCTGTGTCAGTGTCTGCGCCGCCAGCGCCTGATAGCCACCTTGTGGCAGCTGCGGCGCCCTGAGCAGGATCAGTTCCGAGCCCCCTGATCCGGCCAGCGCACCAACACGGCGGCTGATCTCGCTCACGTCATTCACCACACCGGTTATATGCAACACGGAGGGCAGTTTCAGTGCCCGGATAATGGAGCGGTTGGCGGCGGGAAAATCGTCGTCCTGAAGCTCCCCCGGCGCCAGCCAGAACACCGGCTGCCCCTCCCGGCCTTCGGCACTGCCTGTCGCCCGGCCGGTCTGCCACACGTCGAGGAATACCTGCTTGTCGCCGTAATCGTGGCGAATGCCAATCACCGGTTCCAGGCTCCCGGGCGGGATCTCAAGGCCCGTCTCTTCGGCAAGCTCACGTACCAGCGCCTGCTGAACGCTTTCGCCGGGTTCGACCTTGCCCCCGGGAAACTCCAGCAAGCCGCCCTGATGGGCATGCTCCGGGCGCCGGGCAATGAGCACCCGACCGTCGCGCCAGACTACCCCAACCGCAACATGGATCTGTTTTTTCACAACGCTGACTGTTACCTCAGGTCCGGTACTCGGCATTGATGGTGACATAATCGTGGGAGAAGTCGCAGGTCCAGACGGTTTCCTGCACATCGCCGCGCTTCAGATCAATCGCAATGGTGATTTCTTCCTGGTCCATCACGGCCTGGCCCCGTGCCTCGGTGTAATCATCGGCCCGGCCACCCGCGCGCACCAGACAGACGTCGCCCAGATAAATTTCGAGGGCTTCGAGATCCAGGCCGGCAACACCGGCCCGGCCCACCGCCGCCAGGATCCGGCCCCAGTTCGGGTCGGAGGCATAGAGTGCCGTTTTTACCAGCGGTGAATGAGCAACGGTGTAGGCCACATCCAGCGCCTCCTGCTGGCTCGCTGCCCCCCGAACATCGATGGTGACAAATTTGGTGGCGCCTTCGCCGTCACGCACGATGGCGTGGGCCAGCTCCAGATACACTTCCCACAGGGCCTGCTCCAGCGCTGGCAGCCACGGGCTGTCGGCGGTAATTTCCGGCCCGCCATACCGGCCGGTGGCCATCAGCATACAGGCGTCGTTGGTCGAGGTGTCACTGTCAATGGTGATCCGGTTGAAGGATTTCTCCCCCAGCCTGGCGGAGAGAGCCTGCAGCAGCTCCGGCGCAATGCGGGCGTCGGTGGCAATAAAGCCAAGCATGGTGGCCATGTTCGGGCGGATCATCCCGGCACCCTTGCTGATGCCGGAAATGCTGACCTTGTGGCCGTCCAGCACGATCTGGCGGCTGGCCCCCTTGGGGCGGGTATCTGTGGTCATGATACCGGCGGCCGCCTCTGCCCAGCGGTCCTCCGAGACGTCCGCCAGCGCGGCGGGCAGTGCCTTTACGATCTTGTCGACCGGCAGCGGCTCACCGATCACGCCTGTGGAAAATGGCAGGACCTCAGAGACCTGAACACCGGCCAGCGTAGCCAGCTCCGCACAGCAACGCTCAGCATCGGCCATACCACGGGCGCCGGTGCCGGCGTTGGCGTTACCGGTATTGATCAGAAGATAGCGGGGCGCACTGGTGGCCAGGTGACGACGGCTGAGCACAACCGGGGCGGCACAAAACTGGTTGGTGGTAAAAATACCCGCCACCCGGGCACCGGGCGCCAGTTCGAATACCACCAGATCCTTACGGCCCGGCGTTTTGATGCCGGCGCTGACAACACCCACCCTGACCCCGGCCACGGGGAAAAACCCGGGCAAGTTTCCTGAACCTACCGCCATGCCTGTCTCCTCGAATAATCCTGATCAATAAACGACAAAACCCGCAAGCTGCCCGTACTCGGGCGGTTTGCGGGTTCTGGTAACTCGGTACCGGGCCGGTCGGTTAACTGACCTTACCGCAGCACTGTTTGTATTTCTTGCCAGACCCACAGGGACAGGGCTCGTTACGGCCCACTTTCCGCTCCTGGCGAACGAAGGTGTCGGGCGTTGCCGGCTGACCCTGCTGCCCGTCGGCACCTTCGGCCTGGGCGGCGCTGGTCTCGTCGTGTCGCAATCTGGCGCGGGCCATTTCCTGCTCCAGCTCCTGCTTGCGGCGGCGCTCCAGCTCTTCCATTTCCTCACGGCTCTGAACCCGCACATGACACAGCACGCGCGCAACATCACGCTTCATGGTATCGAGCATGCTTTCAAACAGGTTGAAAGCTTCGCGCTTATACTCCTGCTTCGGATTCTTCTGGGCATAACCGCGCAGATGGATGCCCCGGCGCAGGTGGTCCATGTTGGACAGATGCTCCTTCCAGAGCGTATCCAGCACCTGCAGGAATACCTGCTTCTCGAACTTGCGCATGGCTTCCGCGCCGGCAATCTCTTCCTTGGCCCGGTAATCGGCGACAATGCTCTCAAGGATCTTCTCGCGCAGGCTGTCTTCGTACAGCTTGCTGTCCTCCTCCAGCCACTTCTGTACCGGCAGATCAATCGCCATCTCGGACTGCAGCTGAGCCTCAAGCCCGGCCACATCCCACTGTTCCGGCATACTCTGGGGCGGAATAAACTCGCTCACCAGCGCTTCAACCACATCGGCGCGAATGCTGTCGACCATCTCGGACACATCATTCGAGGCCATCACCTCATTGCGCTGTTCGTAGATAACGGTACGCTGATCGTTGGCGACGTCATCATACTCAAGCAGGGTCTTACGCATATCGAAGTTGCGGCCTTCGACCTTGCGCTGCGACTTCTCGATGGCGTTGGTCACCATCCGGTGCTCAATCGCCTCGCCTTTCTTCATGCCCATCGCCTGCATAAGGTTCTTCACCCGCTCAGGTGCGAAGATCCGCATCAGGTTATCTTCCAGCGACAGGAAGAAGCGGGAAGACCCCGGATCACCCTGACGGCCGGCCCGGCCCCGGAGCTGATTATCAATCCGGCGGGATTCGTGGCGTTCGGTACCAATGATGTGGAGACCGCCGGCCTCCAGCACCTGATTGTGGCGCTCGGTCCATTCCGCCTTCATCCGGGCGACGTCTTCTTCAGAGGGATTGTCCAGAGCGGCGACTTCATACTCCCAGTTACCGCCGAGCACGATGTCCGTCCCCCGGCCCGCCATGTTGGTGGCAATGGTGACTGCACCCGGACGACCCGCCTGGGCAATAATCAGAGCCTCAGAGTCATGCTGCTTGGCGTTCAGAATCTTGTGGTCGATCCGTGCTTTTTTCAGCAACATCGACAGCAGCTCGGAGGCTTCGATGGAGGCGGTACCAACCAGCACCGGCCGCCCTTCTGAGGTCACATCCTTGATTTCATCAATGATGGCATGGAACTTCTCATCCTGGGTGAGATACACCAGGTCGTTGTAATCAATCCGCTGGATCGGCCTGTGGGGCGGAATCACCACCACGTCAAGGCCGTAGATCTGGCGGAACTCGAACGCTTCGGTATCCGCGGTGCCGGTCATGCCGGCGAGCTTTTCGTACAGCCGGAAGTAGTTCTGGAACGTGGTGGAGGCCAGGGTCTGGCTCTCGGCCTGGATTTTGAGACCTTCTTTGGCCTCAATCGCCTGATGCAGACCTTCACTCCAGCGCCGGCCCGGCATGGTGCGGCCGGTATGCTCATCAACGATCACCACCTGACCACCCTGCACGATGTAGTCCACATCTTTCTGGAACAGGTGGTGGGCACGCAGGGCGGAGTGCACGTGGTGCAGCAGGCTCAGGTTCGCCGCCGAGTACAGGCTCTCACCTTCTTTCAACAGCCCGCCCGCCAGCAGGAGCTCTTCCACTTTTTCGTGGCCGGCTTCGGTCAGGTCCACCTGACGGGTTTTCTCATCAATGGTGAAATCACCACTGGCGTCGCCTTCCTCGCTGACCTCGCCTTTTGTCAGGCTCGGCACCATGGCGTTGACTGCCTGATACAGCCTGGACGAATCTTCGGCAGCGCCGGAGATGATCAGCGGGGTTCGGGCTTCATCAATCAGGATGGAGTCCACCTCGTCAACAATGGCAAAGTACAGGCCGCGCTGGACCTTGTCCTCGATACTGAACGCCATGTTGTCGCGCAGATAGTCGAAACCAAATTCGTTGTTGGTCCCGTAGGTAATATCAGCCTGGTAGGCGGCACGCTTCTGTTCCGGCGGCTGGCCGGCAACCACCACGCCGATCGTCAGCCCGAGGAAGCGATAGAGTTTGCCCATCCACTCAGCATCACGGCTGGCGAGGTAGTCGTTCACCGTGACCACGTGTACGCCTTTGCCCGGCAGGGCATTGAGATACACCGCCGCGGTGGCAACCAGGGTTTTACCCTCACCGGTTTTCATTTCGGCGATGTGGCCTTCGTGCAGTGTCATGCCACCGATGAGCTGAACATCGTAGTGGCGCATGCCCATCACACGTCGCCCGGCTTCCCGCACCGTTGCAAACGCTTCTGGCAGCAGCGCATCCAGCGCCTCACCCTCTTGCAGGCGGCGACGGAACTCCGCCGTCTTGCCTTGCAGTTCGGTATCCGACAACGCCCCAAACTGTTCCTCAAGATCGTTAATACGCGCAACAACCTTGCGCATACGCTTGATCTCTCTGGCGTTTTTACTGCCGAACATCTTGGTTGCAAGCTTTGAGAACATAGACCACTGCTTCTTCAGTTAAACGGAGGAAGCCGGCATTCTAACCTTAATTAGCGGCCGGGCAAAAGGCAGGGTTCACGGGAATGGGATCAACGGCTCGCCCGTTGCATGTATTTTACCGGATCTTCGGTCTTGCCGTTGCGGATGACTTCAAAGTGGACATGGGGCCCGGTAGACCGGCCAGTGCTGCCCATAAGCGCAACCACCTGCCCTTTCTGGACCACTTCACCCAGTTTGACCTTGACGGTCCTGGCGTGGGCATAGCGTGTTACCAGGCCATCCCCATGATCGACTTCAACCAGATTGCCGTAGCCGTAACGCTCTCCGGCCCAGGTCACAACACCACCGGCAACGGCAATGATGTCGCTGCCCTCCTTGCCGGCCAGATCAACACCACCATGCCAGCGGCGTTTACCGGTAAACGGATCGGAACGGTAACCATACCGGGAAGAAAGCCAGCCCCAGGTGATGGGACGCCCCTGCACATAGCGCTCATCTTCCAGTTTTTTTCTGGACGAGACCTTATCGAGCAGGCGGAGCTGTTTTTCCCGGTCGTCGAGCTGCTGCTCAAGCTGGAAAATCATCTCAGTCAGTTCCGGGGTGCCATAGGAATCGCCACCCAGCCCAGGCTCCTCCGGCCCGCCCACCGCCGGTAACTGGTCAAAGTTGAACTCATCGCTGGTTACCAGACCGTTTTCCATAAACCGCTGGCCGAGCGCGTCGAGCCGCAACAACCGGCCCTGAATCTGGCCCAGGCGCAGAGTCAGCGCATCCACCTGCTGCTGGACATCCTCCCGGACCCGGGCAACCTGTGCCTTTTGTTGCTCCAGCCTGGACTGCCACTGGACAACCAGTTCCGATTCTGTGGGCTGCTGTGACGCAGCCTGGGCCACGGCCACCTGGTAACCAGCCCAGCCCGCCGCCAGCAACAGTGCAAGTCCCAGGAACAACACCGCAGCCAGCACCCCGCCACTGAGTGCAATGGCTTTGGACTGCCCATGGCGTTTGCCAACGAAAATGAGATTCATGTCGTCATTCGGGGTCATCGAAGAGTCGCAACCTTTTTCCTGTAGTGCTGCGACCCGGATAAAGTTCGGGTGGGTCTGCTATCCTTGCAACAACTACGTGATAAATGAACGCAGCGCCCGCTAGACACACCCTCTCGCAACAATGTAAAACGAGAAGGCAGGGGGCACCACCAGCAAAGCGTGCCGAAGTGTAACCAAATGTTAACCGTTTCGTCGAGCCATTAACCGCCCATGAACGAAAAATCTGCGCAAAAAATGATCTTTCGCACAAACAGCGGGCCAGCATCCACCTCTACGCTGAAGGCACTTATGGCCCGGGCCGACCTGCACATGCAGGCCGAACAGGTAGTGCTGGCCGCGATCCCCGCGGAACTGGCTGCGGGCACGCGCTTTGTCAGCTGTCAGGAAGGCGAACTGGTGCTGTCAACCGACAACGCCAGCAAAGCGACGCGGTTACGGTTCCGGCAACATGAGATTCTGGAAGCCTTGCGGGATAACGAACTGTTCCGCTTTGTCTGGAAAGTGAAGATCAAAGTCAGCCCGCTCCGGTTCAGGGAGCGCAAGCCGGCACAAAAGCTGCCCTTGAGTAAAGAAAATGCCCGGCTCCTCAAAGAGGAAGCCGGGCACACGAAGGATAAAGCCTTGCGCGAGGTTCTCGAAAAACTCGCCAGCCACGTACGGGATTAAGGCTTCCTGCCTTAGCCCGCCGCGAGCACAGGTTTCATATAAGAGATCGGTGCGGTCGCTTCGTCGTCGAAAGTGACCACTTCCCAGGCATCTTCTTCAGCGATGAGCTTGCGCAGCAGCTTGTTGTTCAGGTCGTGACCTGACTTGATACCCCGGAACTCACCAATCAGGCTGTTGCCCAGCAGGTAAAGATCGCCGATGGCGTCCAGTACCTTGTGTTTGACGAACTCATCGTCGTAGCGCAAGCCGTCCTCGTTGAGGATTTTATAGTCATCCACCACGATGGCGTTGTCTACGCTGCCGCCCAGGGCCAGGTTCATGGCCCGCAGCTTCTCGATGTCCCGCATAAAACCGAACGTACGGGCCCGGGAAACTTCCTTCACGAACGACGTGCTGGAGAAGTCCACGGTTGCGGTCTGGGCACGGCCCTTGAACACCGGGTGATCAAAGTCGATACCAAAACTTACCTTGAAGCCTTCAAACGGCAGGAAAGTCGCTTTCTTGCCGCCTTCCTCCACCGTCACTTCGCGCTTGATGCGGATAAAGCGTTTGGCAGCTTCCTGCTCGGCGAGACCTGCAGACTGCAGCAGGAATACAAACGGGCCGGCAGAGCCATCCATGATCGGCACTTCGGCCGCACTGAGCTCGACATAGCAGTTGTCAATTCCGAGACCAGCCATGGCTGAGAGCAAATGCTCAACCGTTGCCACACGGACACCGTCGTTTACCAGCGTCGTGGACAGCATGGTCTCACCCACATTTTCCGCGCAGGCACGGATCTCGACCACAGGGTCCAGATCGGTACGGCGGAAGATGATACCGGTGTCAACCGGGGCGGGCTTGAGAGTCAGGTAAACCTTCTCACCTGAGTGCAGGCCGACACCGGTCGCACGGATAGTGTTTTTGAGTGTCCGTTGTCTGATCATCGGTTCATTATTCCGTCACAAAAGTTCGATATTCTGAGCAAAAAGTTGCCGCGAGAATATCAGAATTCAAAGCTGAGCACCATTTAACCAGCATGACTTTGCTTAACATTTGCAATAGTCATACCCTATGGCGAACCCGCTCACGTCTTGCCGGTAGTTATACTGAACAGGGTTCAGCACAGAGCCGGCAGATATGAGACAGATTATCAATCAGCCTGCCTGCGAAGGAATGCGGGAATATCGAGATAGTCGACACCCTGCTCTTCGCTTTCTTTGCTCTGATCCAGCGCAACGTTACCCTGAGTCACCGCCCGGCGACGCAGAACCGCAGGACGGTCCAGCTGGTTGTAGTCGGTTTTGCCGTCCAGGGTACGGGTGTTGTCCACCACCTTGGTGGGCTTGTCACGCTCGCCGCCCAGACCGGTCGCTACCACGGTTACCTTCAGCTCGTCGGTCATTTCCGGATCGATAACCGTACCCACAACCACCGTGGCTGCATCAGAGGCAAATTCCCGCACGATATCGCCCACCTCGGAGAATTCGCCCAGGTTGAGATCCATACCGGCGGTAATGTTGACCAGAATACCTTTGGCGCCCTGCAGGTTGATATCCTCCAGCAGCGGGCTGCGGACTGCCGCTTCGGCCGCTTCGCGGGCACGGTTTTCGCCGGTGGCCCGTCCGGTACCCATCATCGCCATACCCATTTCAGACATGACTGTTTTCACGTCGGCAAAGTCGACGTTGATCATACCGTTACGGGTAATCAGGTCTGCGATACCCTGAACCGCGCCCAGCAGCACATCGTTAGCCGACGCAAAGGCATCCAGCAGGCTGGTTTTCTTGCCCATCACCGCCAGCAGTTTTTCGTTGGGGATGGTGATCAGGGAGTCCACACTCTCTTCGAGTTCTTTCAGGCCGGCTTCGGCCACACTCATGCGTTTGCCGCCTTCAAAACGGAACGGCTTGGTTACCACGGCAACGGTCAGGATGCCGAGCTCACGGGCCACTTCGGCCACAACCGGTGCGGCTCCGGTACCGGTACCGCCACCCATGCCGGCGGTGATAAAGACCATATCGGAGCCACCGAGGGCTTCGGCAATACGGTCGCGGTCTTCCAGGGCCGCCTGGCGACCGACTTCCGGGTTGGCACCCGCGCCCAGCCCTTTGGTGATGTTACCACCCAGCTGGATCACCTGGCGGGCATCCATATTGGTCAGCGCCTGGGCGTCTGTGTTGGCGCAGATGAATTCCACGCCCTCAATGTCACTGTTCAGCATATGGCGCACAGCGTTACCGCCGCCGCCGCCAACACCGACAACTTTGATGACTGCATTTTGTTGCACATTATCAACGAGTTCGAACATATCCCCTACTCCTTCGTGCTGTGTCCGGCCATTTCCTGACCGGTTGTTTCAATCGTTTTTTCTTTCGAGAACGTCGTGCTTTATCGCTGGTCCGGTCAGAAATGACCGGTAAACCAGGCTTTCATTCGCTCTACCAGCGAGGGTGCTTTCTCGCCTTTAAGAGCGGGGGCCCGGCCCAGATCCATCTGCCGGAACCCATGGATCAGCAACCCGACGCCGGTGGCGTAAATCGGGTTATTGACCACTTCCGTCATACCGGAGACCGTCTGCGGACAGGCCAGCCTTACCGGCATATGGAAGATTTCTTCGGCCAGCTCCACCACCCCTTCCATGGTGGAAGAGCCGCCGGTAATCACGATGCCCGCCGGAATCAGATCCTCAAATCCGGACCGGCGCAGCTCCGACTGAACCAGGGTGAACAGCTCCTCGTACCGGGGCTCCACAACCTCTGCCAGGGCCTGGCGGGACAGATCACGGGGTGCGCGATCGCCCACACTGGGCACCTTGATGGTCTCGTCGGCACCTGCAAGCTGGGTCAGCGCGCAGGCATACTTGATCTTCAGTTCTTCGGCATTCTGGGTAGGCGTACGCAACGCCATCGCGATATCGTTGGTGACCTGATCACCGGCGATGGGGATCACCGCCGTGTGGCGGATTGCGCCACCGGTAAAGACGGCGATATCGGTGGTGCCTCCCCCCAGGTCCACCACGCAGACACCCAGCTCCTTTTCGTCTTCGGTCAGAATGGCGTGGCTGGACGCCAGCTGCTCCAGAATGATGTCGTCCACTTCCAGCCCGCAGCGTTCAACGCACTTCTCGATGTTCTGGGCTGCATTCACGGCACAGGTCACCAGATGCACCTTGGCCTCAAGCCGGACACCAGACATGCCCAGGGGCTCCTTGATGCCCTCCTGGTTATCGATCACAAACTCCTGGGGCAGGATGTGCAGAATTTTCTGATCCGCCGGAATCGCGACCGCCTGGGCCGCATCAATCACCCGGTCGATATCGGCCTGGGTGACCTCCCGGTCGCGAATCGCCACGATGCCGTGGGAGTTCAGGCTTTTGATATGGCTGCCGGCAATGCCGGCATAGACGGAATGAATCCGGCAGCCTGCCATCAGTTCAGCCTCTTCCACGGCCCGCTGGATCGCCTGCACAGTGGTCTCGATGTTCACCACCACTCCGCGCTTGAGCCCGCGGGAAGGGTGAGAACCGATCCCCACCACTTCAATCGAGCCATCCATTTTGCGTTTGCCGACAATCGCAACCACCTTGGAGGTTCCGATATCCAGGCCGACAATCATGTTTTCCGTTTCCACCGATGCCATGTTTCACCAAACCCCAGGTTCGTAGTAATCGTTATCAGGATTTCGGACCGGCAACCGCCACATCCGCCTTCCACTGCACCGCCACGCCATTCGAGTAGCGGGCATCAATTCGTCTGACTTCATTGACCCGTGAAGCCAGCCGGTTCTCATAAACCGTAATAAAACGCTCAAAGCGCTCTTCAACCAGATCCCGCCCCAGCACCACCTCGATGCCGTTGGCCAGGGTCAGGGTCCAGGCGCCCCGCTGCTCCAGCGACAAGCCAGCGAATCCCAGGCCATAGCCCAGCAATTGCTCACTCATCGTCCGCGCCATTGCGATCACATCCCGCACCCGCTCATCCGGGCCCGCCAGCCGCGGCAGTTTGCCCGCCACCTGCGGATTGGGCGGTGAGAACAGCTCCCCGGAGCGGCTCACCAGACGGCCATCGGTCCAGTAAGCCAGAGGTTTCTTCTCCCGGATGTCGATAACCAGACGGCCAGGCCATACCCGTTTTACCGCCGCTGACTCTACCCAGGGCCGGCGTTCCAGCTCCGCCTTGATCTCGGCAAGGTCGGTGGCAAAGTAGCTTTTGCCGACCCAGACACTGGCCGCGCGCTCGATGTCCACCTGGCTTTCACCAACAAACTGGCCACGTACGTCCACCGCCAGAATCTGCTGATCGAGGGCCGTCAGCAGCCGGTCAGCGCCCCAGGGCACCATCGCGGCCAGCAACACAATCACCGCGCCCATTCCGACCTGCAGCCAGGGCACGGCCGCCAATATTGCTTTCAGCACTGCGAACCGGTCCCGCTCCTGGCCCAGGGAGGTTGCTCCCCGGCGCCGGGGCGGCTCGGGCGGTACCGCCCGGCTCCGGATCAGCAGCGTCTCAAGCATTCGCAACCTCCGACAAGGTCTCTTTCAGTATCCGTACCACCAGTTCTTCAAAACTGATCCCGGCGGCGCGGGCTGCCATAGGCACCAGACTGTGGTCGGTCATCCCCGGCACCGTGTTTACTTCAAGCAACCAGAACTCCCCTTCGGCGTCCTGCATGATGTCGACCCGCCCCCAGGCGCGGCAGCCCACCACCCGGAAGGCCTCAAGCGCCAGTTGCTGCAACCGGAGTTCATCTTCCGGTGCCAGCCCGCAGGGAATCCGGTAGCGGGTGTCGTCGGCCAGGTACTTGGCATCGTAATCATAGAAATCGTGGTCGGTACTCAGGCCAATGGCGGGCAAGGCCCGGTCCTGCAGCACACTCACGGTAAACTCCGGCCCCTCAATCCATTTTTCCACCAGCACCAGGTCATCCATCGCCGCAGCCACGCCATAGGCTTCGGCCAGCTCATCGACGCTACGCACCTTGCGGATGCCGATGCTGGAGCCCTCGTGGGCAGGCTTGACGCTCAGCGGCAAACCGAGGGCGGCAACAATGGCCGCTGCTTCGTCTGCGGAGGTCATCGACCGAAACGCCGGCGTCGGCAGGCCGGTACCGGCAAACACATACTTGGTCCGCAGCTTGTCCATGGCCAGCGAGGAAGCCAGCACTTTACTGCCGGTATACGGCAGGCCCGCCTGCTCCAGAATGGCCTGGAGGGTGCCGTCTTCGCCGCCGCGGCCATGCAGGGCAATGAAGACCCGGTCGAAGGCCGGATCCTGAACGGCCTGCAGCAGGCTGCCACGAACATCCATACCCACGGCGTCCACCCCTGCTGACTGCAGGGCTGACAGTACCGCCTGCCCGCTTTTGAGCGACACTTCCCGCTCGGCCGAGTTGCCACCCATAAACACCGCCACCCGTCCCAGAGCTTTCACCAGCTCGGGCGGTGCCTGATACGGATGGGCATCGGTATGCATCTGATTACTCACTTTTTATAACTCCTGCCGCCGCCAGTCGCGCCGCTACTCCGCCGATATCACCCGCGCCCTGGGTAATCAGCAGGTCACCGTCCTGCAGTACGTTGATCAGCAGGCGTTCGATTTCACGATTGTCTTCTACATACACCGGCTCAACCTGACCCCGCTGCCGGATGCTCCGGCACAGGGCCCGGCTGTCAGCGCCCGGAATGGCCGGTTCGCCCGCCGGATACACTTCCATAAGCAGCAGGCCGTCGACTTCGGCCAGCACCCGGACAAAGTCCTCATAGAGATCCCGGGTACGACTGAAACGGTGCGGCTGGTACAACATTACAATCCGGCGTCCGGGCCAGGCGCCCCGGGCGGCCTTCACCACCGCTTCGACCTCGGTGGGGTGGTGGCCATAGTCATCCACCAGGGTGATTGAACCGTTCGGGATTGCGTAATCGCCATACACCTGGAACCGGCGCCCGACACCGGCAAAGCCAGCAAGGCCGCGGCAGATGGCCCGGTCATCCACGCCCTCATCGGTTGCCACCGCGATGGTGGCCAGGGCATTCAGAACGTTGTGCCGGCCCGGCATCTTCAGTTCCACGCTCAGGTTCGGCCGGCCGCCCGGGCGGCACACCACAAAACGGGTCCGCAAGCCGTCAGAGACGATCTGTTCAGCGCGGTAGTCGGCCTCGGGGTTATCGATGCCATAGGTGACGATGGCACGTGAGATCCGGGGCTGGATTTCACGGACATAAGGGTCATCCACACACAGAACCGCCAGCCCGTAGAACGGCAGGTTGTGGAGAAAGTCGACAAACGTCTGTTTGAGCTTCTCCATATCCCCGCCATAGGTATCCATATGGTCGGCTTCGATGTTGGTCACCACGGAAACCGTCGGTTGCAGGTGCAGGAACGAGGCGTCACTCTCGTCCGCCTCTGCGACCAGATAGCGGGAGCCCCCAAGCTTGGCATTGGTGCCGGCGCTGTTGAGCTTGCCGCCGATCACAAACGTCGGGTCAAGCCCGGCTTCGCCCAGCACCGAGGCAATCAGGCTGGTGGTGGTGGTTTTGCCATGGGTACCGGCGACCGCAATGCCATGCCGGTAACGCATGATCTCCGCCAGCATTTCGGCACGGGGCACAATGGGCACCCGCCGGTTGCGGGCTGCGGCCACCTCTTCGTTTTCGCTGCCAACCGCGGTGGACACCACCACCACATCAGCCGTCGCGCTGTTTTCCGCCCGGTGGCCGATCCTGACGTCAACGCCCATGGCGCGGAGCCGGGCCGTTACGGGGCTTTCTCTCAGGTCCGAGCCGGACACCTCGTAGCCCTGGTTTTTCAGAACCTCGGCAATACCACTCATGCCGGCACCGCCGATGCCAACAAAGTGGATGTTGCGGATGCGGCGCATTTCGGGCACCTGATAGACCAGTGGCGGATTGATTTGATCAGCCATTGGCGGCCTCCAGACAGTAATTCACGACTCTCTCCGTTGCATCAGGACGGGCCAGCGAGCGGGCCGCTTGCGCCATTCCGAGAATTTTTGACCGATCTGCGGCCAGTTGTGTCAGGGTTTCCGCCAGGCCTTCGGCGGTGAACTTTGACTGGGGCACCAGAATTGCCGCGCCGGCTTTAACCATATGCTCCCCGTTGCGGGTCTGATGGTCGTCAACCGCATGGGGGAACGGCACCAGTATGGCGCCCGCCCCCGCCGCGCAGAGTTCAGACACGGTCAGAGCACCTGCCCGGCACACCACCAGGTCTGCCCAGTGATAGGCCTCCGCCATATCGGCGATAAACGGCTCGATACGGGCGCTTACGCCGGCGCTCTCATAGGCACGCTGAGCGGCCTCGAGGTGCTTCTCTCCACACTGATGGCGCACCTCCGGTCGCTCGCCCTCACTCAACCGTGCCAGGGCCGCAGGCACCTGCTCGTTAAACACCTGGGCTCCCAGGCTGCCGCCGACCACCAGAACCCGTAACGGACCGCTACGACCGGCCAGCCGATCGGCAGGGCCGGGCAATGCAGTGACATCTTTGCGCACCGGGTTGCCGGTACAGCGGGTGATCACGCTATCGCCGAAACTGCCCGGAAACGCCTCCAGAACCGTGGCGGCAAATCGGGTCAGCCAGCGATTGGTCATACCCGCCACGGCGTTCTGTTCATGCACCACCAGAGGCCGACGCTGCATCCAGGCAGCCACACCACCGGGGCCGGTGACAAACCCGCCCATACCCACCACGCAGTCGGGATTGATCCGGCGCACCACGGTCCAGGCCTCGCCCAGCCCCCGCATCAGCCGGAACGGGGCCAGTACCAGTGCCAGCTTTCCCTTGCCCCTCAACCCGGAAATATGAATCGTCGACAACGGGATATCGGTGCTGCCAACCAGCCGTTCTTCCATCCCTCCGGCGGCGCCCAGCCAGAACACTTCGTGGCCGCGCTCCTGCAGGGCCCGGGCCGTCGCAAGCGCCGGGAACACATGGCCACCGGTGCCACCGGCCATCATCAGGAACCGTCGGGGTTCAGTCATAAACAGCCCCTCCCCGGACCCGCGATGGTTTCTGTTCTGCGGTCATGCGGGCCTTGTCCAGCCGTTCCATTTCCACCCTTATCAGTACCCCGATGGAGACGCAGGTCACCAGGAGGCTGGAGCCTCCATAACTCACCAGAGGCAGGGTCAGGCCTTTGGTCGGTAACAGGCCGGTCGCGACCGCCATATTGATTCCCGCCTGCAATCCGATCAGCAGGGTCAGGCCATAGCTGAAGCATGCGGCGAACAGCATGCCGTCCTTTTCGGCACGGCGGGCGATGACAAAACCGCTGACAACCAGTGCCGTAAAGAGCCCGAGCACGATCAATGCGCCCACCAGGCCGAACTCCTCGGCGATGATGGCAAAGATAAAATCGGTATGAGCTTCCGGCAGGAAGAATAGCTTCTGTACCGAGTTGCCCAACCCGACGCCAAACCACTCCCCGCGACCAAACGCAATCAGCGACTGGGTGAGCTGATAACCGGTATCGAACTGATCCTTCCAGGGGTCCAGATAGCTCACCACCCGCTTCAGCCGGTAGGGCTGAGTCACAACCAGAATCGTACCAAGCACCGCGAGGATACCGATCAGCGGGGTAAAGCGGGTCAGCCGGACGCCGCTGAGGAAAATCATGCCGGCCGCCGCCGCAACCAGTACCACGGTGGCACCAAAGTCCGGCTGGATAACCAGCAACACCGAGGCCACGGCGAGCACCACCAGGGGCTTGCCAAAGCCCAGCCAGGTATTGAGCAACTCGTCGCGGCGGCGCACCACATAACCGGCCAGATAGGCGATCAGGCAGACCTTGGCAACCTCAGAAACCTGCACGTTGAAAATCACCATGGGTATCCAGCGGGTAGAGCCGTTGACCGTCCGCCCCAGCGGGGTCAGCACCAGCACCAGCACAGCAAGGCCAATACCAAGCATCAGCCAGCCGCTGCGCTCCCACCAGCTGACCGGCACGTTCACAGCCACCAGGGCGGTCATGCAGCCCAGCAGTGCATAGAGCAACTGCCGGATAACGTAGTGGTAGCTGTTGCCCAGGGTAACTTCGGCCATATCCATGGACGCCGACGAGATCATCACCACACCAACCACCAGCAGGGCCACGGCTGAGGTCACCAGCACCGGTAACGGCTGGAGCTGATGGCTCAGGGCTCTGGTATCCGGCAACGCCATACCCGCCTGCATCACAGCACCTCCACCAGGGCGCGGAACTGATCACCCCGATCGTTGTAATCCCGGAACATATCCAGGCTGGCACAGGCAGGCGACAGCAACACCCGGTCACCGGCCTCAGCCATATCGCGTGCCTGGGTAACGGCTTCTGCCAGGCTCCCCGCTTTGACTGTGCGAACGCCGTCCGGCAGAGCCCGGGCAATGGCATCGGCATCGCGGCCAAAAAGCACCACGCCCCGGCAATGACGGCTGACCGGTTCGGCCAGGGGAGTGAAATCCGCGCCCTTGCCATCGCCGCCGGCGATCAGCACCAGCTGCCCCCGGGGCGGAGCCAGGCTCTCAATGGCCGCGACCGTAGCCCCGGTATTGGTACCCTTGGAATCGTTGATATAGTCAACCCCGCCGAGCTGCCGGATAAATTCGCAGCGGTGCGGCAGGCCGCGGAACTCACGGGCCGCTTCCAGCATCGTCTCCATCGGCAGGCCCGCAGCATGGCCCAGCGCCAGGGCCGCCATCACGTTACTGAGGTTATGCCGCCCCATCAGGTTAAGTTCGCTGGCCTGCAGCAGGTTATCGAACCCCCAGGTAATCCAGGTGCCCTGCTCATCATCCCGGGTACTGAAGGTGTCCGGATTCACCCGGTTAAAGCCAAAACAGAGGAACCTGAGATTGCTCCGGGCCATCGGCGTACTGAGTGCATCATCCAGGTTGACCACCGCCGTCTGGCAGCCCCGGTAGATCCGTTGCTTGGCCTCAAAGTAAGCCATTTTGCCGTCGTAGCGATCCATGTGATCATCGCTGACGTTAAGCACTGTGGCAGCCCGGGCCCGGAGCTCGTGGGTTGTCTCGAGCTGGAAACTGGAAAGCTCCAGCACATACAGGTCGGCCCCCTGGCCCAGCAGGTCCAGAGCCGGTGTACCGATGTTGCCACCTACCTGTACGTTGCGGCCGCAGGCGCGGGCCATGTCGCCCAGAAGAGTTGCCACGGTGGTCTTGCCGTTGGAACCGGTAATGGCAATCACCGGTGCATCGGCGGCTTCGGCAAACAGGTCGATATCACCACGAATCACCGCACCCTGCTCTGCCGCCGCGGCAATGGCCGGGTGGGCAATACTGACACCCGGGCTGACCACCAGCTCGTTGAAACCGGCAAACAGTTCCGCGCTGAACTCTCCCAGATACACCGGCACCTCGGGCCACCGGGCCCGCAATTCATCAAGCCCCGGCGGATTCTGCCGGCTGTCGGCAACCGCCAGGGCCCGGCCTGTTCCGGACAGATAGCGCACGCACGAGAGCCCGGTTTTACCGAGCCCTACAATCAGCGTACGACGATCCGAAACAATAACAGCCATAGTTTTGTGCCTGTCCTATCTGACTTTCAGACTGGCCAGCCCGACCAGTACCAGAACCACAGTAATCACCCAGAAGCGCACGATAACGCGTGGCTCGGGCCAGCCCTTGAGCTCAAAATGGTGGTGCAGCGGCGCCATCCGGAATATCCGCCGGCCCGTCAGCCGGAACGAAGCCACCTGCAGGATCACCGAGACGGTCTCCATCACAAACACACCGCCCATAATGAACAGCACGATCTCCTGGCGTACGATCACCGCCACCGTCCCCAGCGCGGCACCCAGGGCCAGTGCGCCAACGTCGCCCATGAACACCTGGGCCGGGTAGGTGTTGAACCAGAGAAAGCCCAGGCCCGCCCCGACCAGCGCACTGCAGAAGATGATCAACTCACCGGTGCCAGGCAGGTGGGGAATCAACAGATAGTTAGCGAACTGGGCATGGCCCGACAGATACGCAAACACCGCCAGCGCCCCGGCCACCATCACGGTGGGCATAATCGCCAGACCATCCAGGCCATCAGTAAGGTTGACGGCGTTACTGCTGCCCACGATCACAAAGTAGGTCAGCAGGATAAACAGCACCGGCCCCAGGGTAACCGACACGTTTTTGAAAAACGGCAGATAAAGCGAGGTTTCCTGCGGCAGGGAGGCGGTGAAATACAACCCGATCGCGGCTGCCGCGCCAATCACCGACTGCCAGAAGTACTTCCAGCGCCCGGGCAGGCCGCGGGGGTTACGCTCAACCACCTTACGGTAGTCGTCTACCCAGCCGATGGCACCGAACAGCAGCGTCACCAGCAGTACAAACCAGACGTAACGGTTGCTGAGGTCCGCCCACAGCAGGGTGGAAATGGCAATTGCCACCAGAATCAGCGCGCCGCCCATGGTTGGGGTGCCGGCTTTGCTCAGGTGGGTTTGCGGGCCATCGTCGCGCACCGCCTGGCCAATCTGATACTGGCTGAGCTTGCGGATCATCACCGGGCCGATCAGCAACGAAATCAGCAGCGCCGTGAGTACGCCCAGAATGGCACGCAGCGTGAGGTACTGAAACACCGTCAGTGATGAAAAATATTGGGAGAGTATCTCTGTCAGCCAGAGCAGCATGTGTTTGTCACCTTTTTCTGAATTCCCTCTACCACGCACTCCATGGCAGAACTGCGAGAACCTTTCACCAGCACAGTGGTACTTCCCTGCCGGCCACCCAGGATGGCCTCCATTGCCTGTTCGTGGCTTTGGACCTGCTCTGCATTCGTTCCGAACCCCTGGACATAACCTTCGCTACCGGCTCCGACCGCCAGCAGCCGCTCAATCCCCAGGGCCCGGGCATGGGCGCCGACATCGCTGTGCAGGGCCAGAGCGCCTTCGCCAAGCTCTGCCATGGCGCCAAAAACCGCGATACGGGTACCGGAGTAACCCGCCAGCACGTCCAGCGCCGCCTTCATCGAGGCCGGGTTGGCGTTGTAGCTGTCGTCGATCACCGTCAGGTCATCGGTCAGCTTCAGGGCCTGAAGCCGGCCCTTAACCGGCTGCACGCCACTCAATCCGCGGACAACCTGCTCATCGGTAGCCCCCAGGGCGCGGCACGCCGCCAGCGCCAGCAGGGCATTGACCGCGTTATGTATTCCGGGCAACGGCAGCACCAGATCGCAGTGCCAGCCGCCAGGGCCTTCAATGGCAAGCTCCAGGGACTGATCATCGCCCACCCTGACAGAGGCCCGATAGTCCGCGTCCGGCCGGCCCTCGCGGGACACGCTCAGTACCTGCCGGTTACCGGCCCGCCGGCGCCACTGGTCAAAGGCCGGGTCGTCACGGTTCAGCACCACAACGCCGTCGTCGGCCAGCCCGTCGATAATCTCGCCCTTGGCGTCAATAATGTTCTGATAACTACCAAAGCCTTCCAGATGCGCCTGACCGGCATTGGTCAGGATCGCCACCCGGGGCCGGGCCATAGCCACCGTATGGGCGATTTCCCCGGGCCCGCTGGCCCCAAGCTCAACCGCTGCATACTGATGCTCCGGCGCCAGCCGGAACAGCGTGTGAGGCACCCCGATGTGGTTATTCAGATTGCCTTCGGTCGACAGCGTCGGGCCCATTTCCGTCAGGATGGCCGAGGTCATCTGCCGCACCGTGGTCTTGCCACTGCTGCCGGTAATCGCGATCAGCCCGACTCCGCTCTCGCGCCGGTTAGCCGCCGCCAGGGCCCCAAGGGCCAGCACGGTATCGGCAACCACCAGTTGCGGCAGCGCCACGTCCGGATCGGCCTGATCGACCACCGCCGCCACCGCGCCTGCGGCAAGCGCCTGCCCGATGAAACGGTGGCCGTCAAAGTTCTCGCCACGCAAGGCCACGAACAGCTGGCCCGGCTGGACGGCACGGGTGTCGGTTGAGACCCCCTCAAAACAAAGCTGATCGGGATTTACGCCGGTATCGACGAGGCGGGCCTTCAGCCAGCTCTGAGCCTCTGTCAGAAAAAAGGCGCGCATCATGCCACACCTCCCGTCAGCTTCAAGTGTTTACGAACCTGTTCGGCATCGCTGAAGGGAAGTTTTTCGCCAGCCACGTCCTGATAGGTTTCATGCCCCTTGCCCGCCACCAGCACCAGGTCCTCTGGCCCGGCCTCGGCAATGGCGGCGGCAATGGCTTCGGCACGGTTGTGAATCACCTGAAAGCGGGTGCCGTCGGAAAACCCCCGGACAATATCGGCAGCAATCTTCCCGGGGTCCTCAGAACGCGGGTTGTCGTCGGTTACGATGACAAGATCCGCCAGCTTCTGAGCCTCTGCCGCCATTTCCGGCCGCTTGCCGGCATCGCGATCACCGCCACAGCCAAACACACAGATCAGCCTGCCCGCCGCATGGGGCCGCAGCGCAGCCAGGGCATTGGCCAGGGCATCCGGTGTATGGGCATAATCCACCACCACCTGGCGGTCACCGGCTCCGGCAAAACGCTCAAGACGCCCCGGAGGCGGGACCAGTCCGGAACAGGCGTCAATGGCCTGTTCCAGAGGCACGCCCAGTGTCAGTACCGTCGCCAGGGCCGCCAGCACGTTACTGACGTTAAAGCTCCCGAGCAGCGGCACCTGCAGCTGAAACTCGCCCCACTGCCCGTCCACAAGCGCCCGGAATCCCGAATCCTGTGCCTCAAACTCTTTCAGCCAGAGTTCGGTCTGAGCTTCGTGCAGGCTGTAGCGGACCCGGTCACATTTACCATCGAGCTGGCCATAGAGCTGTCGCCCGAAGGGGTCATCAAAGTTAATCACCGAAAAATGCAGCTCTTCGCGCTGGAACAGGCGGGCTTTGGCCTCACCATAAGCTTCCATGGTGCCGTGGTAGTCCAGATGGTCCCGCGTGAGGTTGGTGAATACCGCACCGGTGATTTTCAGTTTGTTGATGCGCCCCTGATCCAGGGCATGGGAGGACACCTCCATGACCGCAGCGCGCCCACCGTCGGCCCGAATACGTTGCAGCACCCGATTTACCTGAACCACATCCGGCGTGGTGTGCGTGGCGGGCAGCAGGTGCTCCGGCATGCCGTAGCCCAGGGTGCCCAGCACACCGCAGGGGCTGCCAACCTGATTAAGCAGCTGGGCAATGTATTGGGTGACCGAGGTTTTTCCGTTGGTACCGGTTACTCCGATAACGCGTAAATGGTGCGACGGATACTCAAAAAAGCGGGCGGCGATGCGGCCCAGCTCGGCCCTCAGCCCGACCACCGGCACGATGAGGGCACCATAACGTTCATGGCACTGGCCGGGCTCCGTCGTTTCCAGAAGCACAGCCGTCGCACCCGCGATGATGGCGGCATCAACGTAGTGCTCCGCAGCCGTCTCAGCACCGGCCAGAGCGATAAACACATCGCCCGGCCGCACGGAGCGGCTGTCGGTCTGCAACCCATGTACCGTGACATCAAACACCGACGGTACCTCTGCAACTCCCTGGAGCAAGGCACTAATGGCAGTGGTGCACATAATTTACCCTCTCCCTCCGGATGCCGAAGCTTCGGCTGTCGTGACTTCCAGCTCGGGCTTCACATTGAGCAGGCGCAAGGCATCCCCCATCACCCGGGCAAACACCGGCGCTGCAACCTCTCCGCCGTAGTACTCACCGGATTGCGGTGCATCTACCGCCACAACGGTGACAATTTTCGGTGCATCAATGGGAGCCATGCCGGCAAAGATGGCCTTGTACTGGCTGTCTTCGTAGCCCTGCGCGCCCACCAGGTGAACCGTTCCGGTTTTACCGCCAGCCGCATACAGGGCCGGCTGGGCACGGCCCCCGGTACCCTGGGCCACGGCATCGCGCAACATGTCGCGGACCGCCTGGGTGACACCCTCAGACAGCACCCGCTGGCCTTCAGGCGCCTGGGCCTGCTTCAGCAAACTCACCGGATAACGGATGCCTCCGTTGGCCAGCACCATGTAGGCCTGGGCCAGCTGCAAGGCGTTTACGCTCAGGCCGTAGCCATAGGAAAGCGTGGCCTCTTCTACCGGTCGCCATTTCGGATGGGCCGGCAGGACACCCACAGCCTCGCCGGGGAAGCCAATACCGGTGGCCTGGCCAATACCCAGCCGGGCATACAGATTACGCAACACGTCACCACCCAGATCGGCCGCAATATCGGCAACGCCAACGTTACTTGACTTGACGATGATCTCCCGCAGGGTCAGCGCGCCGTAGTCACGAAAATCCCGGATGGTAAAACGACCAAAACGCCGGTAACCCGGCGAGGTGTTGACCAGGGTGTCCACCTTGTACTGACCGGATTCCAGTGCCGCTGCCACAGTGATCGGCTTGACGGTCGAGCCTGGCTCAAACAGATCGGTAATCGCCTTGTTCCGCAAATGTGCCGGGTCGAGGCGGGAGCGATCGTTCGGGTTATAAGAACCCTGGTTGACCATCGCCAGCACCTCTCCGGTGTTTACATCGAGCATCACCAGCGTGCCGCCGCGGGCCTTGTGGGCATTGACGACAGCCTTCAGCTCCCGGTAGGCCAGATACTGGAGGCGTAAATCGATACTGAGCTGCAGATCCTGGCCAGGGCTGGCATCACGAATCAGCATCAGATCCTTTATAACCCGCCCACGATTGTCCTTGAGCACCCGCTTCTGCCCCGGCTCACCGGACAGCCAGTCGTTGTACGCCAGTTCGATCCCTTCCTGGCCGCGCTCATCGATATTCGTGAAGCCCACCACGTGCGCGGTGATTTCGCCGGCCGGATAGTAACGGCGGTACTCCTGGCGGGAATAAATACCGCCAATACCCAGGTCAAGCGCCTCCCGGGCCATGGACGGCTGAACCTTGCGGCGCAAATAGATAAACTCCCGGCCGGAGTAATCCCGCAGGCGCTGGCGCAGGGCCCCTTCAGACATCCCCAGGATGCGAGCCAGTGCCGCCATGGCCGGATGATCGGGGTCGGTTTCCGAGGGGTTGGCCCAGATGGTCTGGACCGGCGTGCTCACCGCCAGCGGCTCCCCGTAACGATCGGTGACCACGCCCCGGTGCGCATCAATAGACTCCACCCGGATGGTACGCACATCCCCCTGCTGGCGCAGGAACTCGTTATCCACCACCTGCAGGTCTATCAGGCGCCAGCTGATTCCGGCCATTACCAGCAGGAAAACGCCCAGCACGGTACCGTAACGCCAGGCTTTCAGGCCCGCCAGTACCCGCTGTTTCCAGCTCGTCGTCCGCTGTCCCTGACTAGACAAATCAGCCACCCCAAGAGTTTTGTTATCGTCTTTATTTGGCTGCTACCGTGGACATCATCGGCACCAGGACAATGTCCTGACGCTCCGGCACCGCCATGTCGAAGCGCTCCGCCGCCAGTCGCTCCACACGGCCGTGGTTACTCAGCGCACTCTGCTCAAGCAACAGCTGACTCCACTCGCGCTGATACGCATCCCGTTGTTCCTGCAAACCGGACAAGGTATTAAACAGTTCGCGGTTCTGGTGCGAGCTGATGACCACACCGATTGCGGATGCCGTCAGTACCAGCACCAGCGCAATACTGATGACCACCCCGGGCTCGCGGGTTGCCCGGAAAACCTGGCGCGAGAGCCGGCTGGCCGTAGCCACGCCACCCATCACCCGTTCCCGGCTGATCCGGCTTGTTTTGGTTGGTTGTTCGATCGCTACCGCACCCATGGCGCCGCGCTCCCTTTTGTGTTCGCTTAGTTGGCTACCCGCTCCAGCACCCGCATCACCGCACTGCGGGCCCGGACGTTGTCGCTGATTTCCTGTTCGTTGGCCTTGCTGGCCTTACCCACCAGGCAGTACCCCGACTGCTCCTGTGCCGCAGTCACGGGCACCCCTCTGGGAATTTTCGGCCCCCTGGCCAGATCTCTCATAAACCGTTTGACCAGCCGGTCCTCCAGCGAGTGAAAACTGATCACCACCAGCCGGCCACCGGGGGCCAGCCGGTCCACCGCGGCCTGCAGGCCGGCTTCCAGATCTTCCAGCTCCCGGTTGATAAAGATCCGGATCGCCTGAAAGGTACGGGTGGCCGGATGTTTGTGCTTTTCTTTCCGCGGCACAGCGTCGGCAACCAGTTCCGCCAGCTGCCGGGTCGTTTCGATGGCTTCTTCCTCCCGGCGGGCCACCACCTGCCGGGCAATACGGCGGGAAAAACGCTCTTCGCCATAACGCCAGATCACATCCGCAATCTCTTTTTCGTCCGCCGTGGCCAGCCACTGCGCCGCGCTGGGTGCCTGCTGTGGATTCATGCGCATATCGAGCGGACCGTTGCGCATGAAAGAAAAGCCCCGGCTGGCGTCATCCAGCTGTGGCGATGACACGCCAAGGTCCATAAGAACGCCGTTTACCTGCGGCCACTGATGCCCGGCCAACGCCTCTTCCAGCTCGGCGAAAGAACCATGAAACCAGGTAAAACGAGGGTCAGAGGCAGCCAGCGCCTGCGCAACCTCAATGGCTTCCGGGTCTTTGTCGATCCCGAGCAGGGCACCCTCACCAGCAAGCTGGCCAAGGATAAGACGGCTATGGCCACCCCGGCCGAACGTGGCGTCAACATAACGCCCGTTCACATCGCCAATCAGATGATCAACGGCCTCATCGAGCAGCACCGAACGGTGCCTGAAGTCTCCCGCCCCCTGTTCCGTCATAGTGAGAGCTCCGCCATTTCCGGTGGCATGTCGTCGTCGCCGGAAGACTCATCCAGCCACGCGCTCCAGCGCTCCTCACTCCAGAGCTCCAGTTTGTTGCCCTGGCCGATCAGCACCAGTTTCTTTTGCAGGTGGGCATAGCTTCGGAGCGTGGGCGGCACGAGAATCCGGCCGGCACTGTCCAGCTCCATGGGCGCGGCGTTACCCAGCAGCAACCGCTGCAACCGCCGAACTGCTTTCTTCATGTTTGGAAGCGCCTCAATTTTTGGGCGCAACTGCTCCCATTCGGGCTCGGGATAAAGCAGCAGACATCGCTCTTCATCGGCGTTGGCAGTCAGAACAATACGGCCACCGCAAAGCTGCATGAGCTCTTCACGCAGCTTTGCCGGGACAGCGAGCCGCCCCTTTGCGTCCATATTGATGGCATGACTGCCGAGAAAATTGCTCATTTACGCTGAATCCAAGGGTGCTTACGCCACAAAAAACCACCATAATCCACTTTTTCCCACTCCCGCACACTATAGAAACACGCTATTCACAATGCAAGCACCGCAAACGGCGTCGCATCACGAAAAGTCCCTTTAATGACAATGAGTTAGGGGATCAAGGATTACGAAGAAGTTAGGAACGCGTAAAGAACTGAAGGAAAAACAAACACCTGCGAAAAACTCTGGAGAGACCACTTCAGCTTTAAGATTTTTTGGCTATAAAGGCCAATTTCTGAGAGTGGCACAGATCACACATTCAGGAGGAGAAAAAAACGAGCTCGCCGATAAGCCGGGTTCTGTCGTGGACAGTCATTCATCTAGGACCTTCGTCACCAAAGGTCTCAAGCAACCTACCCGAATCCAGCGCGGGCCACGCCATTGGATTCCTATTTGGTCTTGCTCCAGGTGGGGTTTACCATCGCCGTGGACTGTTGCCAGCCACGCGGTGCGCTCTTACCGCACCATTTCACCCTTACCGGCACCCGAGGATGCTTAGGCGGTTTACTTTCTGCTGCACTTTCCGTCGGCTCACGCCGCCCAGGCGTTACCTGGCACCTTGCCCTGCGGAGCCCGGACTTTCCTCCCCCGGCAAAACCGGCGGCGACTGTCTGGCGAGCTCGGCGCAGACAATACCTGCGCCCGCCCGGCCATGCAAGGATTTAATCCGCTTTGAGCGACAAGGCTCGCTGGTACAGTTCATTTTTACCCAGGCCGGTCAGCTCGGAGGCGATCTTCGCCACTTTCTTTACGGGCAGCTCGGCGACCAGCAACGATAACAGCTTGTCGGTATCCACGGCCGAGGCAGATTCTTCGGGCGCTGCCTGCGCTCCCCTGACCATCACCACAAACTCTCCCCTGGCACCATGAGCGTCATCCTGAAGCTGCGCCAGCACCGCCTCCGCGTTGCCCGAATAGAAGGTTTCAAAGGCTTTGGTCAGCTCCCGGCCGAGCACACACTCCCGTTCCGGGCCATAAACCGCGATCAGGTCCTGCATGAAATCCAGAATCCGGTGCGGAGACTCGTAAAACACCAGGGTGGCCGGTTCCCGGCGCAACTGTTCAAGACCGGCCTGTCGCCCGGAACGCCGGGCCGGCAGGAAGCCGGCAAACAGAAAGCGGTCGGTCGGCAGCCCGGCGGCCGACAGCCCGGCAACCAAGGCACAGGCCCCCGGCACAGGAGACACCCGATAGCCGGCCGCACGCACCTCCCGGACCACCACATAACCCGGATCAGAAATCAGCGGCGTTCCGGCGTCGGACACCAGCGCAACCGAACGCCCCTCAGCCAGAACCTCAAGAATACGCTCCACCCGGCCGCGTTCGTTATGATCGTGCAACGCCAGCATTGGCCGGCTGATCCCCAGATGCTGCAGCAGGCGCCCACTGTGGCGGGTGTCTTCGGCGGCAACCAGGTCGGCCGCCGCCAGCACCTGCCGGGCCCGCTCCGACAGGTCATCCAGGTTTCCGATCGGGGTGGCCACCACATAGAGCACACCACCGGTGTGTGTGGGTGAACGCTCTGAACTACTCATGTTTAACTCCAGTAAGGCCGGGCGGCGGCTGAGCAGCCAGCTCGGAATGACAGTCACGTCATGTGAATTATGCCGGGAGCTGGTAAACTTGCCATCGAAACCGCGGCACCACAAGCCCAACAAACCGGAGACCACCGAGCCTGCCATGACCAGACCACGCAGCCAAAACCCGGCATTCGTCCTGCTAGCCTTCATTCTGCTACTGACCGGCGGTTGTGCCAGCATCAACCTCGACAGCCATATTGCCGAATCTCCGGAGCAGGCACTGGCCATCGCCAGTGAAGAGCGCAACGAAATGGTGGCGCAACGATACCTGCTGAGAATAGCCAGCCGCTACCAGAATAGCGGCGACCACGAAAACGCCCGGTTAATCTTACGCAGCAGCCAGCTGGCCAGCCCCGTGCCGGGGCTCAACAACCAGTATCGCCTGCAGGCGATGGCCAGCGCGGTCGCACTTGAGGATACCGACTGGGCACTCGCCCTCACCGCACACAGCGGGCCCGATGATTTCCTGGAATACCCTTCAGAAACCATGGCACAGGCCGCATCCCTGCAGGCCGGAACCCAGGCCCTCGCCGGTGCACATCTGGACGCGGCACTCACCCTGATCCTGCTCGCCCAGGCAGACAGCAGCGCCGCCCCCCTGCAACTGCATGACGATATCTGGGCACACCTGCAGAACGTGCGGCCGGAACAGCTTCAGCAGAGCGCAGATCAGTCACTGGGTTACGAAACCCAGGGCTGGCTCGAACTGGCCCGGTCGCTCCAGACCCCAGGTGTGGATATCGACCACCAGGGCCGCCTGATCCGGCAATGGCAGAACAACTGGCCCGGGCATCCGGCAGCCCAGATCCTGCCTCAGCAGCTCGCACTGCTGGCCGACCTTGCATCCTCCCGTCCCGAAAGCCTGGTGCTTGCACTGCCACTTCAGGGTGACCTTGCAAGCGCCGGCCGGGCCATCCGTGATGGCTTTCTGGCCGCTTATTACGCAGACGACAGCAGCGACCGCAGCACCACAGACATTCGCATCGTTGACACCAGTGCCGGCTCGTTTTCCGAGCTGTATCAGGAGCTGAGCGCCAGCGGCGCCGACCTCATCGTCGGCCCTCTGGAAAAAGACAGTCTGGCAGAACTTTCCTCGCAGCATACCCTGCCGGTTCCCGTCCTGGGCCTGAACTATCTGCCCGAAGACAGCAACAAGCCAGCAGGCCTGTATCAGTTCGGCCTCTCCGCAGAAGACGAAGCCCGGCAGATTGCCGACCGGCTCGCAGCCGACGGTATACGCCAGGTTCTGGTGCTTATCCCCCATGGCGAATGGGGCGACCGGGTTGAGCGTGCCCTGCGCGAACGCGCCCTTGAACGCGGCGTGCGCGCCCTGGCGGTTGAGCGTTTTTTCCCTGAAGACAACTTCCGCCAGGTCAGCGCCGACCTCCTGGGCATCACCACGTCCCGCAACCGTGCGATTGCGGTCGAACGCACCATCGGGCTGAATGTCGAATTCGAACCCCGTCGTCGCCAGGACGCCGAAGGGATCGTGCTGGTGGCCACCCCCACCATCGCGCGCCAGTTCAAACCGTTATTCTCGTTCTATTATGGCGGCGACCTGCCGGTGTACTCCCCTTCCATCGTTTATGGCGGAGCACCTGATCCGGCCCGGGACCGGGACATCAACGGCATCAGCTTTACCGACATACCCTGGGTACTGGCACAGAGCAATCCGTTCCGGGAGCAGACCCAGGCCCGGATGAGCGGCACCCGGGGCCAGCTCGGACGCCTCTTTGCCATGGGCGCGGATGCCTGGGAGCTGAGCAAGCGCCTGCCGCTGCTGCAGCAGCTCGAGAGCGCGACCATTGCCGGCCAGACCGGTGAGCTGAGCATGGCTTCCGACGGTGCGATTCATCGCCGGCAGCTCTGGGCCCGCATCCGTAACGGGCAACCGGAACTGCTGCCGGAGCCCGAACAATCGGTCATCGAATTCCCCGGCGAGGCGCTGCCGGTTAACTGAACAGGAACGCCATGGAAGGCACAAGAGCACGGGGCACGCACTACGAGGGGGTTGCCGCCCGTTACCTGATGAGCCGGGGCGTGCAGATCCTCGAGCGTAACGTCTACAATCGCGGTGGCGAGATCGACCTGATCGGCATGGACGGTGGTGTTCTCGTGTTTTTTGAGGTGCGATTCCGCAAAGCCGACAGCCTCGTAGACCCGGCCAGCTCCATTACCCGGGCGAAACAGCAACGCCTGCTCCGGGCAGCCGCCTTCTACCTTCACCGACACGGCCTGTGGGACCACCTCAGCCGGATTGATGTGGTCGGGATATCGCCGGGCTCCACCAGCAAATACCGGGTACAATGGATTCGAAATGCAATTCAGGCAAATTGACTCAACAGCATGAACGACACCGAGCAACGAATTAATCAGTGGTTTGCAACCCACATGGAGCATACCGCTCAGGCCGCCAGCCACGCCGGGCCTGCCATCGAAGACGCGGCGGATGCTTTTGTGAACACATTGCTGCAAGACGGCAAGATCGTCGCCTGCGCCAACGGCAATGCCAACGTGGTGGCCCAGTACTTCTGTACCGCTCTGTTATCCCGCTTTGACCAGGACCGGCCCGCCTTGCCGGCCATCAACCTGGGCGCCGATGCCACCACCTATTCCGCCATCTGCCGTGACAACCGGTTTAACGACACCTTTTCACGCCAGGTAAGGGCCATTGGCAAACCCGGCGACCTGCTGTTTGTCGTGGTTGACGATGGCCACAAAGCCAACCTTATCCAGGCCATCCAGACCGCTCACGACCGCGAAATGCGGGTGGTGGTCCTGAGTGCCCGTGAAAAATCGGACATCACCTCCCTGATGCTTCCGGAAGACCACGAGATCGCCCTCAACAACCTGCCACCGCATGAGGCCACACCTCTGCTGCTGCTGATCGTCAACACCCTGTGTGACCTGGTGGATTACAAGATATTTGGCGGATAAAAAAAACCGGATGTTGCCATCCGGTTTTTCTGACTGACTGAGCGGGTCACTTCACAACTTTGAGAGTCGGCCGACCACTCGGGCGCTCATCGCTACGACGGTTCACACCCGGCTCATCGCCGCCTTCGGGGTCCGGCGAGCCTGGTTCGCTGCCAAACACCATCCCCTCGCCGTTTTCCTTGGCATAAACCGCCATGACCGCCTGCAAGGGAATAAAAACCTGCATCGGCACACCGCCAAAGCGCGCACTAAACTCCAGTGCACTGTTACCGATAACCAGCCCCCGCACCGCGCCGGGGCTGATATTCAGAACAATCTGGCCGTTCGCCACATGCTCCGTGGGCACCTGCACCCCCTGAACACTGGCATCTACCACAATGTAAGGTGTGCAATCGTTATCGAGTATCCACTCATTCAAGGACCGGACCAGATACGGCCGGCTGGATGTCATGGCAATACTGATATCTGACACTCAACCTCTCCTGCCCCCAAGACGGGGAACCGACAATCAGCTACGAATATCTTCTTCGAGATCAGACAAGCTGGCCTTGAAGCCTTCCCGGGTAAAAATGCTGTCCATGTACTTCAGGAGCAGCTTGGCATGCTTGTCTTTGTCGCTCAACTCGATACCCAGCGCCGGCAGGCGCCAAAGCAACGAAGCGAAGGTGCAGTCAACAATAGTGAACTCTTCAGACATGAAGAACGGCAATTCGGCAAACACCGGCGCCGTCGCCAGCAAGCTCTCTTTGAGCTGCTTACGGGCGCTGTCTGCCGCCTTACCCGTCGGCTGAGCCAGAATCTGGTCAACCAGAGTGCACCAGTCTTTCTCAATGCGGTGAATCATCAACCGGCTGTTTGCACGCGCCACCGGATAAACCGGAAGCAGCGGCGGATGAGGAAAACGCTCATCCAGGTATTCCATCATGATATTCGGCTCGTACAGAACCAGGTCACGATCCACCAGGGTCGGCAAGGTGTTGTACGGGTTCAGGTCTGCCAGCTCCGCCGGCGGGTTATCCGGATCAACATCTACAATGTCAACGGTAACACCCTTCTCGGCGAGAACAATACGCACACGGTGGCTGTAATGACTGGCCGGATCCGAAAAGAATGTCATTGATGACCGCTTGGTCACAACACCCATATAGCTACCTCACGATTCTACTGACCGAAAAAAGACCGGGAAACGCAAAAAACAGCGGGCCCGGTAGGGCCCGCTGGATTTCAGGAGTATGGATTATACCCTAAATCTTAATGTACGTCTTTCCAGTACTCGCGGTTAAGCAGGTACGCGAAGATGAAGAAGATCGCCACAAAGATCAGGACGAAAATCCCCAAACGCTCACGCTCTACTTTTACCGGGTCACCCATGTAGGACAGGAAGTTGGTCAGGTCCCACATGGCGCGATCGAATTCCGGGCCAGACATACTGCCTTCGATGGCATACTCGGGGCACGCATCCTGGTTGTTGATGTTGCCACTGAGCGGCTCAACCGAGGCATTCATGCCGATACTCGGCCTGACTGCACACAGACCCTGCAGCTCTACCATTACGTGCGGCATGCCCACCAGGTCGAAGACCGCGTTGTTGACACCCAGCGGACGGGAGTCGTCCTTGTAGAAGCCACGCAGGTAGGAATACACCCAGGACTCCCCACGCACACGGCTGACCAGAGTCAGATCAGGAGGCGGAGCACCAAACCAGCTGGCCGCCATGTCCTTGTTCATGGCGTTCTGCATCAGCTCACCAATCTTGGCATCGGTGAAAATCAGGTTTTCCTCGAACAGCTCTGCCGGGATTTCCAGGTCTTCCGCAACGCGCTTGTAGCGGGCGTATTCCATGGAGTGACAACCCATGCAGTAGTTGGTGAACAGCGCAGCACCACGCTGCAGGGATGCTTTGTTGGTGTGGTCCGGATTCATGGTGTCGAGCGTCACCGCGCCACCTGCCGCCAGCCCTACAGCCGGCAGCAGTACAAGAACGAGACCAAAAATAAGCTTTCTCATTACCCTGTCACCCTCTCTGGAACTGGCTTGGTTTTTTCCCAGCGCGTATAGAACGGCATGAGAATGAAGTACAGGAAGTACAGAGTGGTCAGAATCTGCGCCGCCGCTGTACGCCCTGCCGTTGCCGGCACAATGCCCAGGTAACCGAGGATAACGAAGCTGACGGCGAAAATCGCCAGTGCAAGCTTGCTCATCCAGCCCTTGTAGCGGATCGAGCGGACCGGGCTTCTGTCGAGCCATGGCAGCACGAACAGAATCGCAATGGCCGCACCCATCACCACAACACCCCAGAACTTGGCGTCCAGACCAAACAGGTCAACCGTTACCGCCCGCAGCATCGCGTAGAACGGCGTGAAGTACCAGACAGGAGCAATGTGCTCCGGGGTTTTCAGGTTATTAGCCGGTTCGAAGTTTGGTTTTTCCAGGAACAGACCGCCCATTTCCGGGAAGAAGAACACCACAACAAAGAAGATGAAGAAGAAGACGGCAACGCCCAGCAGGTCGTGCACCGTGTAGTACGGGTGGAACGGAATACCGTCTTTGGGAACGCCGTTCTCGTCCTTGTTCTTCTTGATGTCGATACCATCGGGGTTGTTGGAGCCCACTTCGTGCAGCGCCAGAATATGCAGAACAACCAGGCCCAGCAGGACGATTGGCAGAGCCACAACGTGCAACGCAAAGAAGCGGTTCAGGGTAATACCGGAGATCAGGTAGTCACCGCGAATCCACAGGGACAAATCGTCGCCGATCACCGGAATGGCGCCGAACAGGTTAACGATAACCTGGGCTCCCCAGTAGGACATCTGGCCCCAGGGCAGCAGGTAACCCATGAAGGCCTCGGCCATCAGCACCAGATAGATCAGCATGCCGAAGATCCAGATCAGCTCCCGCGGTTTCTGGTAGGAGCCATACATCAGGCCCCGGAACATGTGCAGATAAACCACCACGAAGAAGGCAGAAGCACCGGTAGAGTGCAGATAACGGAGCAGCCAGCCCCACTGAACATCCCGCATGATGTACTCAACAGACGCAAACGCGCCCTCTGCCGACGGGTTGTAGCTCATGGTCAGCCAGATACCGGTAATCAGCTGGTTAACGAGCACCAGCATCGCCAGCGACCCGAAGAAGTACCACATGTTAAAGTTTTTGGGAGCGTAATATTTGCCGAGGTGCTTGTTCCAGGCATCAACGATAGGAAGACGCTCATCTACCCAATTGATCAGCTTCTGCATCACGCTTCCTCCGGATCAAGGCCAATCGTCATGGTCGCGTCGTCGACATAGCGGTACGGCGGAACCTCAAGGTTCAGCGGTGCCGGCTGGCCGGACAGAACCCGGCCGGACAAATCGAACTTGGAACCGTGACACGGACAGAACAAACCACCCAGCCAGTCATCACCCAGATCAGCGGGAGCGACTTCAGGGCGGAAGCTGGGAACGCAGCCAAGGTGAGTACAGATGCCCACCAGTACCACAAACTCGGGTTTCAGGGCGCGCGCTGCACCACTGATATATGCCGGCTGCTGGCTGGTTTCTTCAGATTCAGGGTCTTTCAGGCGTGGAGTCATCTTTTCGATGTTTTCCAGCATCTCAGGAGTACGCCGGATGATCCACACCGGCTTACCACGCCACTCTACGGTTATTTGCTGACCCGGTTCGATTTTGTCGACTTTGACTGTTACCGGCGCACCTGCCGCTTCCGCTTTCGCACTGGGGTTCCAGGACGCAACGAAAGGAACAGCTGCACCGACGACGCCGACACCACCTACCACGGACGTGGCACCGATCAGAAACCGGCGCCGGCCTTGGCTCACGTCGCCATTACTCATTATGGTTTTCTCCCATCAGGCGAGGCACAGTAGCGGCAAACCCGACCCTGCGCTTCGAAAAGGACTTCACAACCCGAAAATGTAAGCGCTGAAATGGTAATGAAATTACCCCTCGCTTACAAGCCAGAATGGCCGCCGGAGGGGCTTATCCCTGCGCCAGATCAAAATTATTCCGGCGCTCCCCAAACAAAAAAACCCGGTCTTTTGACCGGGTTTTTCCATCGACAGAAACTGCCAATTAACGCTTGGAGTACTGCGGACGCTTACGCGCTTTGCGCAGACCCACCTTCTTCCGCTCCACCGCACGGGCATCACGGGTAACATAACCCGCCTGGCGCAGAGACGGACGCAATGTCTCATCGTAATCCATCAGGGCACGGGTCAGACCGTGGCGAATTGCGCCGGCCTGGCCACTGGCACCACCACCCTTAACGGTGATGTTGATATCAAAACGATCTTGCGAATCAGCAACAACCAGCGGCTGACGAACGATCATGCGCAGCGTTTCACGACCAAAATACTCGTCGATCGCGCGACCATTAATGGAGATGTTACCGCTACCCGGCTTGATAAAGACGCGAGCCGTGGATCTTTTGCGGCGACCAGTACCGTAATTTTGTGCTACAGACATATTCGCCTTCCGTTAGATGTCGAGTTCTTTGGGCTGCTGGGCTGCATGAGCGTGCTCAGCGCCTGCATATACTTTCAGCTTTTTGAACATGGCACGGCCGAGCGGGCCTTTCGGAAGCATGCCTTTTACGGCCTTCTGAATCACTTGCTCGGGAGCCTTTTCAACCAGCTTCTCGAAGTTGATGGATTTGATTCCACCCGGAAAGCCGGTATGGCTGTAGTACATCTTTGCTGATGCCTTTTTGCCGGTAACCTGTACCTGGCTGGCATTGATCACAATGATGTAGTCGCCAGTGTCCACGTGAGGGGTGTACTCAGGCTTATGCTTGCCCCGCAGACGAAGGGCGATTTCGGTTGACAGACGACCCAGCGTCTTGCCGGCTGCGTCTACAACGTACCAGTCACGTTTTACTGTTTCTGGTTTCGCACTCAGAGTCTTCATTGATTCCGCCTTGAACGCTATATAAGAAACGTTAAAAACCACCACCGGTAAATGCAAGGCATCCGGGAGCGGCTCATACCTGTTTTGGCAGTGACACTATTCGGGGCTGAGATAGTGACATCACCTTGAAAAGCCAGGGCGCGAAGTATACTCGAACCCCGAAAGAAAGCCAACCCCGGCACCGGGTGTTTCGTCAATCCCCTACCGGGGTGCCAGAATCTCTGCCTGCCGCCCGTATAACCGGCTGACATTATCGAGCAGCTGCCGGGCCAGCGCATCCTTCGCCTCGCCCCGAAGCTGCGCCAGGCTCGCCAGTATCCCGGGCAGGAAGGCAGGTGAATTCCGCCCCTTTTCAACACCTTGCGGAGCCATATCCGGGGCGTCGGTTTCCAGCACGAGAGCGTCTGCCGGCAACCGGGCGATGGCATCCCGGGTCTTCTTTGCGCGATCGTGGGTAATTACCCCGCCAACGCCAATGAAGCAGCCAAGATCCACCAGTTTTTTTGCCTGCTGGTAGCTTCCCGAAAAGCCATGGACCAACGCCCGCCCCTGCCAGTTCTCGGCACGCAGGATGCCATGAATCCGGTCATGAGTCCGGACCGAGTGAATCACCAGCGGCAGGCGATAGCCGGCGGCCAGAGCGACCTGCGCACGAAACCAGGGCAACTGGTTGTCAAGGGTACCGTGCAACGCATCAAGACCGCACTCTCCCACCCCCAGGCAGGCCGCCGGTGCCGAAGCCAACAGGGATTCCAGGCACTCCAGATCCTCCGGCCCATGCTCATCGACATACCAGGGGTGGACACCCAGGCAGTACCAGAGACCCCGCCCAGGGTCGGCGCAGCCCTGTACCCGGGCCCAGTCAGCCTGCCTGACACCCGGAATAACCAGGCCCCGCACACCCCCGGTGGCGGCTTTCTCCAGCTCCTGTTCGCGCACACCGTCAAACCGCGGAAAATCGAAGTGGCAGTGGGCATCGACGAGTCGCATGGGTGCCTCCAGGGCCGTGAGCTGCCGGCGTTACTGCTCCCGGGTCTTATGGAACTGTACGTCCGGATACCGCTCCTGGGCCAGGTTCAGGTTAACCATGGTGGGCGCGATGTAGGTCAACTGGTCCGCGCCGTCCAGGGCCAGGTTGTCCTGGTTTTTGCGCTCAAACTCGTCCAGCTTGCGGGCGTCGGCGCAGCTGATCCAGCGCGCCGTCGCCACGTTCACCGGTTCATAGACGGCTTCTACCTTATACTCACTCCGGAGCCGTGCAACCACCACATCAAACTGCAACACACCGACCGCGCCCACAATCAGGTCGTTATTCCTCACCGGCCGGAACACCTGCACAGCGCCTTCTTCAGACAGCTGGATGAGGCCTTTCTGGAGCTGTTTGGCCTTGAGCGGGTCCTTCAGACGGATGCGCCGGAACAGCTCCGGGGCAAAGTTCGGAATACCGGTAAACTTCATGTCTTCACCGGCACTGAAAGTATCGCCCAGCTGGATGGTGCCATGATTGTGCAGGCCGATGATATCGCCGGCAACAGCCTGCTGCGCGTACTCGCGATCTCCTGCCATGAACGTCAGCGCGTCGGAGAAACGCACATCCTTACCGATGCGTACGTGCCGGGCCTTCATGCCCTGGGCGTAGCTCCCCGACACAATCCGCAAAAACGCAATCCGATCCCGGTGCAGCGGGTCCATATTTGCCTGGATTTTGAACACAAACCCCGAAAACGCCTCTTCTTCGGGCTGAACGGTGCGGGTCTCTGTGCTCCGGGGCTGGGGCGCGGGTGCCCAGTCCACCAGGCCATCCAGCATGTGATCAACACCAAAGTTGCCCAGCGCGGTCCCAAAAAATACCGGTGTCAGCTCTCCGGCCAGAAAAGCCTCCTGATCAAACTCATGGGAGGCCCCCTTAACCAGCTCAATCTCATCGCGCAGGTCAGCGGCATAGCTTCCGATAACAGCCTCAAGCTCCGGGTTGTCCAGCCCTTTGATGACCCGCCGCTCTTGAATGGTATGGCCCTGCCCCGACTGATACAGCACAACCTCATCCCGCAGCAGGTGGTACACCCCCTTGAAACTCTTGCCCATACCGATCGGCCAGGTAATCGGCGCGCAGGCAATCTTAAGCACCTCTTCAACTTCATCCATCAGCTCAATGGGATCGCGGGTATCCCGGTCGAGCTTGTTCATGAAGGTCAGGATCGGCGTATCCCGCAGGCGGGTAACCTCCATCAGCTTGATGGTCCGCTCCTCAACCCCTTTCCCGCTGTCTATCACCATCAGACACGAGTCCACCGCCGTCAGCGTACGGTATGTGTCTTCCGAGAAGTCTTCGTGGCCCGGGGTATCCAGCAGATTGACCAGCTTGTCGCTGTAGGGGAACTGCATGACCGAAGTGGTGACCGAGATTCCCCGCTCTTTCTCCATCTCCATCCAGTCAGACTTGGCGTGCTGGCCTGACTTCTTGCCTTTGACAGTACCGGCTTTCTGAAGAGCCTGCCCGAACAGCAATACTTTCTCGGTAATGGTGGTTTTACCGGCGTCCGGGTGCGAGATGATCGCGAAGGTGCGGCGCTTGGCCACTTCCTGGGAAAGGTTAGACATAGGAATCAGAAACCTGAATGGGCATGGATGGTCAACAGAGTATTATAAAGGCCGAAGGGGCCTCAGGTGAACCGCAAAACCATAACTCGGGCGTCTTCCCGGCCCGATGCGGCAGGATAGTAGCCCCGGCGCAGGCCGATATCGACGAACCGCTCTGACCGGTAGAGCCTGATCGCCACCCGGTTGCTGGCACGCACCTCCAGGAGCATGCAGGCCATGCCGTCATTCACCGCGTCGTCGATAACATGCTGAAGCAGAAGGCGGCCTCCGCCCTGCCCCCGGAAGCGGGGATGGATACAGATGTTCAGCAGGTGCGCCTCATCAAAAATGTTGTTGATGATTGCAAAACCCTGCAACTGGCCGTTGTGCTCCAGCGCCCAGAGCCGGTAGCCATCCTTGAAACAGTCACGAAAGATGGATTCCGACCACGGATGCGACTGGCCCATTCGCTCCAGCTCCATCACCGCCGGCAAGTCGCCGGCCACCAGATTGCGGATCACCGGTAGTGACGCCTCGGGAGAAGAGAGTGAAGCAGACACAGCGTCAGCGCCTCCAGGCCCGGATCTGCTGCCACAGCTGGCGCTTGCCTGCGGGGTCCGTGGCCAGGGCGGCCAGGCTGGTCTCAAGCATCAGATCCGGCTCCCGGGCCAGAGCCCGGGACACCCAGGGGCCGCAAGAGCCGAGTACCAGCAGTTTCTGGGCGGACACGTCGGCCAGCTGATCCCGAAGCGTGGCCATCAGGTTTTCAGGCGCATTGAGGCCGACTTTCAGATTATTGAACAACGGCCAGCGCAGGGCCGCCGTCTGGCCCGCGGCCTCTTCACCCAGACTGCGAAGAATATTGCGCGCCAGCGTATCCTGCAGCGCCAGGCTGGTGTCTTCCGAGAGGTCGCAGATCATCACCACCCGTTTACTGCGCCAGATACACAGGTTAAGACGGGGAACCTCCAGACCAGTCGTCTCTTCCCGGGCCGCAAGGGCCGGCTCAACCGGCTCCTCGGCCACTGGTAGTGCCGGGGGCGCCTCTGCCGGTACCGGCGCCGAAGCACGACTCCCGCCACCGGTATCCATGAGGCTCTGCAACTGCGCAATTTTTTCCCGGTTACGGGATGCCTTGCCGGGCCCGGCAGCCCGGACAGCCGCCTCCGCAGCCGGCGCCACGGCCACCTCTGGTAACGGCGGCTCGTCGTCTGCGGCAAAATCAAAATCCGGGCTCGGTGCCGCACCCGGCAGCGGCTGCCGGGCGTACCACATACGGATACCGGCCACGCCCAGATAAAACTGGCGCTCGGCCTCGGTATTAATCACAGCAACACCCCATCAGACA
>Ga0209075_1000085_pt1 | contig 75343 bp, 55 predicted proteins | sample Stecom2011_FD_187523 | JGI IMG/M metagenome (GOLD analysis project Ga0209075, IMG submission 187523) | Agricultural soil microbial communities from Utah to study Nitrogen management - Steer compost 2011 (SPAdes) (version 2) | ecosystem: Environmental > Terrestrial > Soil > Agricultural land... | reverse complement strand
ACACAGAGCGGCAAGATAGGTCTGCGGCAGCCACTGCTCGTCCAGCGCCTTCTGCGCCAGTGTTTCCCAGTGACGACCGATAGCGCTCAGCTTGAGCTCTTTGAGCATGATGGGCAGTGCGGCTAGGTTATCCATGCGGCACCGCCTGTGCCGATGGCAGCAGTTGATCGTAATCATCGAGTGAGTGCTGTTTGGCCGTAATGATCGGCACCACCTTGGCATCATCGCCAAAGCGTTTGCTGCAATGTAAGTTACTCGGTAGCTCGCCTCCTTCGATTTGCTCAAGGACATAGCGCCCCAGCCGTTGTTCGCAATCATACGTGGCGGCCAGGTGCAGCAAGCGGACGATGTAACGACAGGCGTCGTGGGGCGCTAACTGTTCATCGACATGCTGCCAGATCATTGTGTAGTCGGCGCTTGGCAGCAAGTCATCGCGCAGTTGCGAGTAACGAAAGGCCTGCGGCTTTTTCACCAGAGAGTCGATCAGGTGGCGATAGTCCACGCGCCGAGCGCGATTATTCTTATTCGCATAAGTACGGGGCAGCGTCAGTATTTTTTCATGCCCGCTGAACAGCTCTAGGCGCTCATCGAACAGCTGCACATACAGCCGCTCGCCGATAAATCGCGATGGCACCGTGTAGGTCACTCGCTTCAAATCAAAGCTACTACTGCTGCTCACCAGTACGCGGTGCTCGGCGTAATCATGAGTACGCCGTTTCGGTAGGGCTTGCAGCAGTGGCCGCCCTTGCTCGAATCGAGTGCGACAGCGTTGATTGATTTTGGCCACAATGCCATCGATAAAGCCTTGGTATTGCTCCAGCGATTCGAAGTCATTGCTTCCGCGCAACATCAGCGCCTGTTCGATGCGTCGTTTTAAATGCCCGTGGGCCGCTTCAATGGCCCCGTTTTCATGGCTTTTCCCGGGGTTGTTGCGCGTGCCTTTGAGGTTGTAGTGACGGCACAGATCCTCATAGCGAACGGTCAGCTGCTCCTTCTCGGATTGGTTGTTAAAAGCCGCGGCGAGACTGTCGGTACGGTGCTCCAACGGCGCACCACCGCAGCGCCATAGCGCGTTTTGCAAACCGGTTGAAAGCGCGCTGAAGCTTTCCCCGCCGCAGATTACTTTAGCGTAACACCAGCCACTAAACCCCAAACGATAGTGATACAACAAGTGCTGAAAGACTTGCCCAAGCAGCGTGATGGTGACGCCTTTGAGCAACGTAAAGTCCGACAAACCGAGCAACCCGGGCTGCTTGACCTGACGGAACATAACCTCTTTGGCGGTCCCGTGTTTAACCTTCCAGCTTTTGATGCGACGCTGCAAAGTGCGCTGAATCGACTGATCGTAAGTGCCGGGGTAATTGTCGCAGAGGTGCTCAAATAGCGTCAGTGGCGACAGCTCAGGGTTGGCCTCCAGCATGGGAACCAGCTCTTCATCCCACGTTCCCGCCAGAGGATCTTTGCGAGTGCGCCAGTGGCGTTTTGGATTAGGCCCTGAGGTGAGCTCTTCGTGGTCGATACGCCGAGCGGAGCGCTCGGAGATACCGGCTTTAGCCGCCGCGACTGTTTGTGTTTTGCCGTGTTTGCGTTCGTTCATAAATATCCTGATTTGTTGATCTGTAATGTATTTTCCCGGCATTGATATCTCCTGTGGAAATCAGTGCCGAACTCTATCAGATCAACCGGCCAAGATAGTTGTCGCCGACCGGCCAGGGTAATTGTCGTTTAATATTCTTTAAAAGCGAGGCGGCATCAGGGGGCCGGGCCATCAATCGCACTCAGATGGACGCTATTAATGGCGGCGTAGCAGTAACCACCCGCTACCACTACGATAACGCGGACCGGTTGACCCAAGTAGAATACCCAGACACTACTTAGGCCGTATGACATCCTCCAGTTATAGTCACTTAGGCGCTACGCGCTCCAGAGAGTACGAATACAAGCTGCCAGATTCAATCTGGAAGTGCACCACCTGCCTCCTTAAAAAATTCGTATGGAGTTCTAAAATTTAAACATTTTCTTGGTCGATTGTTAAGCAGTTTTTCAACTCGATTTATCTCTGCCGGGGTGATTAAGTTAAAGGCCAAATTGAATCTGGCATCAACGCCTGCCGCACCTTTATTGGATCGAACGCGTTTCCATGCCCTAGAGAGGTTGTCTCTGTGAAGCACACGCTCGAATGAAGCGTTGCTAAAGGCTGGCTTCGTGTCGCTACGCTGAGTAACGTCATCGCCGGACGGCGTTCGTTTGTTCGAGTGTGACAAGGCTCCTCCTTTATTCTAAATGTTCAGGCCTTCACCGTGTCCTGCCCATTACGGCAGGCGTTTGGCTACTATGCCGTCTGCTGACTTCTGCTTAATCACCAGCAAGGTTACCCCTGTTGGCGCTATCGGATTGCATCTGGTTCGCTCTCTTTGGGCGATACACTCCAAAGAGCCAAGGCACTTATTAACCAGAGCCTTACTGGTTGATTTCCGATCGCGTGTTAAACAGATCTCCCCAGATAAGAGCATGAACTGTCACTGCGCAAAGCTTCCGCGTCCTGCTCACGCCCCTGACCTGCATCCGTGCAGGCCACTGCATCATTTACGGTGGCCGTTAGATCACATGGCTTCGTCGTCTTGTGCCAACTCGCCTCCAGCCTACGCCTCATATGATGTTCTTGTTCATCAGCTCGCAGCTTTGCGTCCGGCTTGACCTACAAGGATGTAGGAAATGCAGATATTGCAGGAGCAATATATCTGTCCTCCAGACAGACCCTCGCGGGGCTGCCCTTGCCATTCGCTAGTAGTTATCGTCTAATCACAACATGGTTTTCGACGGTGATCTTCCTACAGAGGACTTTCACCTCATTAGTTCATGCCCATGCTGGGCGTACACAAAAAAAGCAGCAAACGCGGTAAAGCTGCGCGGCTGCTTTTGGCGTTAAACTAATCATGAAATGGAGGTCACAATGAACCTGAAATTTAAAAGCTTTGGTATTGGTTTGGGCTTAGGCGCCATCATTTTCTACATTGCAGCATTTTTTATTGGCTTTACCTCAGCAATCGCACTTCCCAGCCCCGTTTATAATTGGGCAAAAGAATACTCCGCTCACGTACCCGTTATTTTTGCTTGGGATCTATTTGTAGTTCAATTCTTTGGAATTGGAATTTTAGCTGCAATTTCTACATATATAGTTTTAAGGTTTACTTCATTAAAATGGCGTTATGTGGCCGCTGGATTTTTAGCCTCGGACATCATTGTTTCGTTTGCTTCTCTATTAAACCTTCCGACTCTTCAATATGTTTCAGCATTTAATTTAATTATGTTTTTACCACACTTCATTGTGGTTTTTATTTGTGTTTTTTATGCTGCAAATATTGGTTCTAAAAGTCAAAAATTTTAACAAGACATTGCACCTGATGCATTGTAAGTAGCGCTTTTGCAATATCGCTGAGCGAAGTTTATCGCAACGCGCTACTTACAATCCGCAGGTGAACGCAAGGTTAACCGCCAGAGACAAAAAAGCCCCTAAGTAGGGGCTTTGGAGGTTTAATTCTATGTGGCGGCTTAGCTGTTTAATTGCTTAAACGCGCGAATGGTTTTGTTAAATTCTTCGGCGTAGCTTTTTAGCTCGCTCTCGGCGCTGCGCAGTTCGTTTGAGCTGAGCTTGGCGCAGCCTAGGTAATCTTCAGTGGCGCGCACATAGGCTTTTACTTCGTTGTTAGACTTGACCATTTGCGCTGTTACGGCAGTGGTGGGGTCGGGAATTGCCGGGCGGTTTTGCGGTTTTTCACAGGCTTGTACGCCCGCGGCGGCGAATGCGGTAAAAAAGGTTGCGGCAATAAGAGTTTTTTTCATAACAGTGTCCATCATGGTAAGGTCGATAACGCGGCGCTTGTGCCGCTGTTTACAAGGGTGGGCTGTTGTTCTTTTTGCAACAGTGTGACCCGGTTCACATTTCTGCGGTTGCTATTCTGCCACCGCTGTAGGCATCTGGAAATATCTACGATCAATCATTTTGCTATAAATATGGCGCAATAAGTAACATCTTGTTATATCCGCAGGGAATATGCAAGTAGGACAGTTATTCGCTATCGCTATTGTGACGCTTGCTACCGGTCGCTGGGGTTTGCTTGCCAAAAGGACGGATAATTGACGCGGCAAAGTTGCCGCTGTTGCGTGGTTTGTTATGGCCGGGCAGCGCAGAGGTGCCCTAAAGCTAAGCGCGCACAATGATTGTGCGGCTTAGCTTAGTCCTGTGCTTTACAGTTGCGCTAACGTCTCTAGCTGCTCGCGCAAGGTGCTAATCGAGGCGCTGATGTCCACCAGTTTTTGTTGCTCTTGGGCCACCACTGCAGCGGGGGCTTTATCGACGAAGTTGGCATTTTTTAGTTTGCCGCTGGTGCGTTGCTGATCTTTTTCTAGGCGGTTGATTTCTTTGTTAAGCCGGGCGCGCTCGGCCTCTATATCGATAAGGCCCGCCATGGGCACTAAGATCTCTAACTTACCCACCAGTGCGGTGGCCGATACCGGTGCTTGTTGCTCGTCGGTGAGCCATTCGATGGACTCTAAGTTGGCCAGCTTTTGCAGGTACTGGCGGTTTTCGTCCAGCAGGCGCTGGTCGTTTTGATTGCCGTGTTGCATAAACAGGGGGATGTGTTTACCCGGTGAGATGTTCATCTCGCCACGGATAGTACGAATCCCGACAATAACGCCTTTTAGCCACTCGATGTCGGCAAGGGCCTGAGTGTCTATTTTACTCTGGTCGGCGACGGGGTACTCGGCCAGCATAATGGTGTCGCCGGTAGCGCCGGTGAGGGGCTTAATGCGCTGCCAGATCTCTTCGGTAATAAACGGGATCAATGGGTGAGCAAGGCGTAAGGTGGCCTCTAATACGCGCATTAAGGTGCGGCGGGTGCCTTTCTTTTGTGCTGCGCTGGCGTTGTCGTCCCATAAGATGGGCTTGGATAATTCTAGGTACCAGTCGCAGTACTCGTGCCAAAAAAACTCGTAAAACGCTTGGGTGGCAAGGTCTAAACGGTAGCCCTCTAGCGCCTCGGTAACGGCTTGCTCGGCCTGTTGCAAGCGGGTGATAATCCAGCGGTCGGCCAGTGATAAATCGTACTGGCCGCTGTTGTCTTGATCGCAGTCTTGACCCTCGGTGTTCATGAGTACGTAGCGGGTGGCGTTCCACATTTTGTTGCAAAAGTTGCGGTAGCCTTCTACTCGGCCCATATCAAATTTGATGTCGCGACCAGTAGAGGCGAGCGAGCAAAAAGTCATGCGCAGGGCGTCGGTGCCAAACGATTCGATCCCATCGGGAAATTCTTTGCGGGTTTGCTTTTCGATTTTAGCGGCGTCTTTGGGGCGCATTAAACCGGTGGTGCGTTTTTGCACTAGGGTTTCTAAATCGATGCCGTCGATGATGTCCAAAGGGTCCAGTACGTTGCCCTTGGACTTGCTCATTTTATGGCCTTGGGAGTCGCGCACTAAACCATGCACGTACACGGTTTTAAACGGCACTTGAGCTTTGCCGTCGTCGTCTTTGACCAAGTGCAGGGTCATCATAATCATTCGGGCAACCCAAAAGAAGATGATGTCAAAACCCGTAACCAGTAAGTCGGTGGGGTGAAACCGCTTTAAAAATTCGGTTTGCTCGGGCCAGCCTAAAGTCGAGAAGGTCCACAAGCCCGAGCTAAACCAGGTGTCCAGTACGTCGTTGTCTTGCTGAAGCACGACCGAATCGGCCAGCTGGTGTTTTTGCCGTACCTCGGCTTCATTGCGGCCTACGTACACTTTGCCGGCCTCGTCGTACCAGGCGGGAATACGATGCCCCCACCACAGTTGCCGAGAGATACACCAGTCTTGGATGTCGCGCATCCACGAGAAGTACATGTTCTCGTATTGCTTGGGCACAAACTGAATGTCGCCATCCTCTACGGCTTTAATGGCGGGCTCGGCCAAGGGTTTGGTGCTGACGTACCACTGATCGGTAAGCCACGGCTCGATCACCACGCCCGAGCGGTCGCCGCGGGGCACCTTAAGGGCGTGGTCGTCAATTTTGTCGAGCAAACCGGCAGCTTCTAGGTCGGCAACAATGTGTTTGCGCGCCTCGTAGCGATCCATACCGGCGTAGGCGGCGGGCAGGGTGGTGTCGACTTGATCGTTGCTGCTGCCGTCCATATTAAAGGCTTGTGCCGCGGGCAAAACCGCGGCGCTTTCGTCTAAGACATTAATAAGCACCATGGCGTGACGCTTGCCGACTTCGTAGTCGTTAAAGTCGTGGGCTGGGGTGATTTTAACGCAACCGGTACCAAACTCGCGGTCGACGTAGTCGTCGGCAACAATGGGGATACGGCGGCCCACTAACGGCAGGATAATCTCTTTGCCAATCAGCGCGGCGTAGCGCTGGTCGTCTGGGTGCACGGCAACGGCGGTGTCGCCCAGCATGGTTTCGGGGCGAGTGGTGGCAACCACTAAATAATCTTTGCCCTCGGCGGTGTTGGCGCCATCGGCTAATGGGTAGCGCAGGTGCCACAAAAAGCCTTTCTCGTCGTGGTTTTCGACCTCGACATCGGAGATGGCGGTGTGCAGTTTTGGATCCCAGTTAACCAAACGTTTGCCGCGGTAAATAAGGCCGTCCTCGTGCAGACGTACAAAGGCCTCTTTAACCGCATCGGATAAACCGTCATCCATGGTAAAGCGCTCGCGCGACCAATCCAGCGACGAGCCAAGCCGGCGCAGCTGACGGGTGATGTTACCACCGGATTGCTCTTTCCATTGCCAGACCTTTTCTAAAAACTTGTCGCGGCCTAAATCGTGACGACTGATGCCCTCGGCGGCCAGTTGTCGCTCGACCACCATCTGGGTGGCGATACCGGCGTGGTCGGTGCCCATTTGCCATAAAGTGTCGTCGCCACGCATGCGGTGGTAGCGGATCATGGCGTCCATCACGGCGTTGTTAAAACCGTGACCCATGTGCAAGTTGCCCGTGACATTGGGTGGCGGAATCATAATGCTGTAGGTGTTGTCGCCGCCCTGGGGTTTAAAATAGCCGCGTTCTTCCCACGTTTGGTACCAACTTTGTTCGATGGTCTGGGGATGATAGGTTTTATCCATGAATGTCACTGCCTTTGCTTATTGCTGGGCGCCGTCACAAAGGCGCACTGTCAGTCGAAAGGGCGCAATTATAGCGGGTTTGGCGGCACATGTAGAGCGCCGCCGATGCGCCGAGGCGGATGTTTAACTCAGCGCACTGGGCGCTTGATTTAAGCCAGTTGATGGAGGACAGTAAACCGCTCAACCCATAAGCAGCAGGAGGATCCATGATAAAACTGGTATTTGCCGGAGATTTAATCACAGGCTTTGGCCGCGCCCAGGTGGTGCGCCAATTGGCCGTGCTGCTACAGCGGGATGAGGCGCATATCATCGAGGCACTTTTTAACGGTACGCCGGTGATTGTTAAAAAGGTGTCCAGCACTGAAGAGGCTTATCAGTGGCGTAAAGATTTTGCCGCCGCCGGCGCCGTATTAATGATTGCCAATACCGCTAAAAATTCAACCGATGCCCCCCAGCAGCACACCCCAGAGGCCACGTTAACACTGGACGAGCAGCTGGAGGAGAATGTTTACGAGGCCAGCGACAGCGGCGTTACCGGCGCTTTAACCGAAGAGCCCACCTTGGCCTCGGAGGCGAGCCGCGTTCCGGGTGTGCGCCGGCGCAACCAAGCCTATATCTTGATGGGCGTGTTGGTGTTGGGCGCTATTGTGGTGATAGTGTCTGTGTTGTGGCTCAGCCGGCCATTGTGGCAAAGCTAGCCGATAGCGCCTGTGGTTATTTGTGGGCGGTTAGTGTGGTTGCGGCCGATCTGAGTAACTGTGGTTGCCGTTATCGTCGCGGTAGCGGTAAATGGTTTTATTCGATTCATCAAGTGCTTCGGGGTCGCTGGCGTCTTTAATACGGTATTCGCTCTGGTTGTTGCCATCTTGGCTAAAGATAATCTCGGTAAGTTCGTTGAGTTTAGGGTTTAACAACAGAGGTAGTTTGTTGTCGGCCTCAAGCTGGCGCTTAAATTCTGGGTCTTGTAAAATAGCGCGAACTCGAGGGTGGTCTTTTTTATCTTGGTATTGCTGCCAGCCATTGGCAAAGGTGGTGGCCGTGGCGCGGGCGTCGCTGCGGTTATCAAGGTCCATCCCAGCGCTTTGCATTAGCTGGCGCAGATCGTCATCTTGCATCAAACGGTTAAAAGCAGGAATCTGCACAAGCCCATCGATGTCTCCCGCTTGCATTAACTGTTGCGCGTTTGGGTCATCTATTAATTGCTGCAAATCTGGGTTGTGACTGACCCGAGTCAGCCGGTCTAAACTCTCCGTGGGTGCGGCAATAAGCGCCTCGGTCAGCTTTGCTGCGCTGTCGCTCTTGCCCGATAAACTCAGCAACCCACCGGCGGATTTACTTACCAGGGTACGCGCCGCCGACTCTATGCTGGTGGCGGTTTGCTGGGGCTGATGGGCATCTTGTTTTAGATCCTGCGCCGATTGGTATACGTCAAACAAATACACCAACAGTAAGCCAATCAGAGCACCGGTGGCCGCGCCAATGGCGGCGCCGCCCAATCTTGATAAAGTCCTAGGGGTGGCGTTGGACGAGCTAGAGCCGAGCTTAGCCAGCAGCCAAAACAGCAGCCGTATAATCATTACCACAGCAAAAAATAGCGCCACTGAGGCGGCTAAATAAACGACGATGCCATTGATCGAGGTGTACAGCTTTACTTGCTCGGCCACATCTTTGCTGTAAAAGAAGGTCGCGGCATAAGCGCCAGTTAGCGAGACAATGCGTGCCAACGACCCCCAAAAGCCATTAAAATAACCCCGAATAGCAAAAAATGCCGTAGCGATAGCAAAAATAATTGCCGAAACACCCATAGACTTATCCAGTTTATTGTCATTATTTAAAGGCCGATCTTATCCCACTGGCGCTGCCTGTTCTAGACGACAATTTAAAATACATCGGCTATGGTGCCAAGCAGTGCTTATCGGTGCCAAAACACGCAATGACTAAGAGATGTTAAATGACGAGATACCGCTGTCCCAGTTGTTATGGGCCACTTGAACGCCACGGTGGCAGCTACCGCTGTGATTTAAAGCATAACTTTGATATTGCCCGCAAAGGCTACGTCAATTTGTTGTTGGCCCATCAGATGGGCTCAAAACAACCGGGCGATAATAAAATGATGATAGCCGCCAGGGGCGAGTTTTTATCGGCCGGCTTTTATCAACCGTTGCTGGATAGGCTGCTGCAGTTGTGCCGCCAGCACCAACGGCAACACTTACTTGACGCCGGCTGTGGCGAGGGTTATTACGCCGCCGGCGTCGCCGCAGCGGGGCTAACGGTTGCCGCTATGGATATCTCAAAAGAGGCGATACAGGCGGCGTGCCGACGCAGTAAAAACGTTGCCTGGTGCATTGCCAGCGTTGCCAACCTACCGTATTTAGACCAGAGCTTCGACTCGTTATTGTCGGTGTTTTGTCACGCGGACGAGGCGGAGTTTATCCGCGTTTTGCAACCGGGTGGGTTGCTGTTGTTGGTCGGGCCGGGGCAGAACCACCTGCCCAATTTACGGGCGGCGCTCTACGATCAAGTCAGACCCTACCGCAGCGCTAAGCAACAAGAATACTTTTCGCACCTGAGCCTGATCAGCCAAGAGTCTCTGCAGTTTCAGTTGCAGCTGGACAGCCCCGAGCAGATCGCGCATCTACTTAAAATGACGCCGCATTACTGGAGCACAAACCCCGCCCAACAGCAGCCGTTATTGCAATTAACACAACTGCACGACACCGCCGACATGAGTATTCAGGTATACCGTAAAGATTAGTGTTGTAGAGCTGTTGCTAGGCGGCCTAATAGCAGCAAATACAACCCCGCGTATACTAAAGTGGTGTTGGTGATCATAACTCTGGCAATGGAAGACACTATGAAACAATCCGTTAGTTATAAACACAGTGGGTTTACATTAATCGAGCGGATTGTGGTGATCGTGATTATTGGTATTTTGGCAGCGGTGGCCATACCACGCTTTAGCAGCCTAGAGCGAGAGGCACGCATCGCCTCGATGCAGGGGTTGTTGGGGGCTGTTAAATCAGCGGCCTCTTTGGCTCACGCCGCCTCATTGGTAAAAGGTGAGCCCACTAGCATCGATATGGAGGCGCAAACTGTCAATATGGTTAACGCTTACCCAGCCTCTGGTAACGGCGGTATTGCCCAGGCGGTATCGTTTGATGCAATAGATTACACATTTACGGCGGCAAACCCCTCAGTGTTTACGTTAACCGGCTACAGCGCCGCCGATGGCACTGGTGCACCACCTGTGATTGTGGCTGTGACCAGCGGCTGCTAACACGCAAACTGATTTTGCTAAACACTCTTGCCGAGTTTGCCCGGCTTTTTTTGTCTTTTAAAAAAGCGTTGTTGCTCTGCGCATCTGTAGCCCATGCTTTGGCATTGTTTTACTGCACGCTTGCCTGTGAGCTTTATAAAACTTGCTAATCAAACCGTGGGTTTGTTAAGGTTCGCGCTCTTGTTAAAAGCATACCGAGGCTTCCCCCCACCACATGACTCGACGACTTTTACAGTTATTGATGTTTGTTATCTTGGCGCAAGCTACGCTGGTTGCGGCAGATGCCCATGTGTTGCATGAGGTAAGCGGCGAACTGGCCCACCACCACTTGCTGCATAACGATAGCCCAGCCAAACAGACGGACGAGTCTGCGGGCGATCAAGCCTGCCAGCACCACTGCTGTCACGGGTATAATTTTCAGTACCTCAAAGAGTCGTTAACATTGCCCGCCACCCTGGCCAATACGGTGATCGGTTGGGGTTATAACGTCCACTATGTACCTCCCTCTGCAGCACCCGAGTTTCGTCCTCCCATCGTTTAAATCCCCGATTTTTTTATGACTTATTTATCATGCGTGCCGTGTGGCGGCGTGCTAATTGGTGGACATAACGATGAAATATGCAACGATTTTGCTGCAGCTATTATTGGCTGTTGGCGCTGTGGCGGGCGAGCTAACGTTTGAACAAGCATGGCAGCGGGTAGCCAAACAGCACCCTTTAATGGCAGCTGCTAACCACAGGTTAGAAGCTGCCAGATTTGATCGGCTGCAGGCCGACCAAAGACCCAACCCAAGGCTGCTATTTGAGGCCGAAAACATTTACGGCAGCGGCCAGTACCAAGACGCGGGGCAAATTGAAACCGCCCTAATCGCCGAGCAAACCTTTGAGCGCGGTGGTAAAAGGGCGGTTAGGCGCGGTGTGTCGGAGCAAAAAATAACCGCCCAGCGCCTTATAATCCAGCGCCAGTTGCGCCAACTGCGGCAGCAGGTGCGCGAACATTTTAATCATTTGCTGCAGACACAAGAGCAACTGGCACTGCTCAACGGCCAGCAAGGGATAGCCGATAACAACAGTCAAGTCGTCGCCCGCTTGCACCGTGCCGGTGCCACCACCGCCGACGATTTAGGCCGCACCCAGCTGCAGCAAAAAAGCGTAGCCTTGCAGCTAACCCGCGCTAAGCAACAACTGCACGATGCATCGCAGCAGCTTGCCGCCCTATGGGGCGATATGTTTAGCACCGAAGACATTGTGGCCACAGGCCCGCTGCTGTTTATCCCCGAGCGTGTAACAACCGCCCACGTGTTGGCACAGCCTGACTCTGGCATCGATCAAAAAATTGCCCAGCAACAGGTGCGCTGGCAGCAGGCCGAGGTGGGCCTAGAAAAAGCCAATAGCAAAGTCGACGTCACCTTAGAGGCTGGAGTGCGCCGCTTTAGCGCCACCGATGAATACGCTTTTACCCTAGGGGCAAGCATGCCGCTGCCGGTGTTTAACAATAATCAATCGGCCGTGGACAGCGCCTACGCACACATGCGCGCGGCACAAAACGATGCCGACTACATCATGCGAAAAACCAGTGCCGAGGTATTGGCTGCACTGCGTCACTGGCAGCAGGCCGATCGTGCTTTAGCGACGCTCGAGGCGGATATTTTACCGGCCGCAAAAAAGGTACTAAGCGCTACTGACAAAGCCTACCAGCGCGGCAGCAACAGCTACTTACAAGTGCTGGATGCGCAAAGCTCACTGTTACAAACCCAGCGCCAGCGGCTCGAGCTGCGTGCCGATGCCGCCGCTGCTATGGCCATTGTCGAGCGTTATATCACACCGCTAAATACCGTACCAAGCGTGGCTAACATCCCGCAGGAGCCAACCCCATGAGCCGATTACTGATCACCATTTTGCTGCTTGCCAGCAGCATAAGTTTTAGCCACGCCGAGCCCTCTGTAAACCACGCCGGTGAACACAAATTGCAACTGCCTTTGGATGAGTTTCATCAACTGGGCGGCCAGCTGGCCACGGCGGCCGCCGGCCGCTTGCGGGATGAGCGAGTGCTGCCCGCCCAGGTGCGCTTAAACGCCGAGGCCGTCGCCCACGTAAGCCCGCGCTTTGCCGCGCAAATTACTGCGGTAAACGTTAACACCGGAGATCAAGTCAAAGCCGGGCAAGTGTTGGCCCTGGCCGAAAGCTCGGACACTTTGGCGTCTTTTCCGCTGAAATCGTTAATCGATGGTGTGGTCATCAGTCGCCACATTACCTTAGGCGAACATTTACAACCCACCGACACCGCTTTTGTGGTGGCGGATTTAAGCCGCTTATGGCTCGACATCGCGCTTTACCCGCAGCAGTTGGCCAAGGTCAAGGTGGGTATGTCGGTGCATCTAAGCGCGCGCTACGGCCCCGATCCCGTCGAGGCCAAAATCGACTATATCGCCCCGCTGGTAAGCGAAACCACACGCACCGGTTTGGCCCGGGTTTTTTTAGCCAACCCTAACAAGCAGTGGAAACCCGGCATGTTTGTCGAGGCGCGCCTAACTCTGTCGGACTTTAGCGTCCCTGTGCGGGTGCCGCAAAGTGCCGTTATAACTTTGGCCGATACAGCGGTGGTGTTTGTGCGCGAGCCGGATCATTGGCGCGCGCAACCGGTCGAGCTGGGACGCCACGATCGCATCCATGTAGAACTTTTATCGGGCTTGCATAAAGGCGAGCAGTACGCCGCCCAAGGCGGGTTCTTTTTAAAAGCTCAGCTCGAAAAAGACGAGCTTGAAGCCGGCCATAACCACTAGTTTTACTACGCGGAGTTATTATGCGATCGATACTTAACAGTGCGCTTAACAATCGTGTTTTGGTGGTGCTTTTATCGCTGGCGATTTTATTAAGTGGCTACTTTTCTTACCGCACTTTAGCGGTTGATGCCTACCCAGATATCTCACCGGCGTTGGTGCAAGTGTTTGTAGAAACCCAAGGCCTCGCCCCAGAGGAGGTGGAAAAGTACGTAACCTACCCAATAGAAAGCGCCATGAATGGCTTGCCCAATTTAGACCATGTGCGCTCGGTGTCTAATTTTGGTTTGTCGGTGGTGAATGTTTATTTTAACGATGGCAGCGATATTTACTTTGCGAGGCAACTGGTGGCCGAGCGCTTACAGCAAGCGCGCAGTCAGATCCCGGCGGGGTTTGGCGATCCGGTTATGGGGCCGATCAGCTCGGGCCTTGGGCAGGTTTTGTTTTACGTACTCGAGGACACCAGCGGCAATTACAACCCCATACAGTTACGCGAGATGCAAGACTGGATCGTAAAATTTAATTTACAAACCATCCCCGGCGTCACTGAGGTGCTGTCGGTCGGTGGCGAGGTAAAACAATACCAAGTGCAACTCGACCCGCTGGCACTGGTGCGCTACGACGTGTCTTTACCTGAGATAAAAGCCCGTATTCAGGCCAACAACGGCAACGCCGGGGCGCAGTTTTTGGTTAAAAATGACGAGGAGTATTTAATCCGCTCGGTGGGTTTGGCGCGCAACCTAGACGACATCGGAAAAATCGTTGTGAAAACCATCGACGGCACCCCCGTGTACCTTGAGCAGTTAGGCGAGCTGGTTATTGGCGGCGAGATCCGGCGTGGCCTAAGCATTAAAAATGGCGTGGGCGAGGTGGTCGTCGGCATGGTGTTAAAACTACTGGGCAGCAACACCACCGAGGTGATCGATGGCGTTAAACAAGAGTTGGCCAGCATCAATACCAACCTGCCCGAGGGGGTTAGCGTTGCCCCTTATTACGACCAAGCGCAATTGGTGCGCGCCGCCTTGGCCACTGTTACCAATGCCTTAGTGCAAGGCGTGATATTGGTGTTGCTGGTGTTGCTGGCCTTTATGCGCAGTGTACGGGCCAGTGTCGTGGTGGCTTTGTCGATTCCGTTTTCGGTGGCGGTGGCGTTAATTGCCATGCCTTGGTTTGGGGTGTCGGCCAACTTAATGTCACTGGGCGGGCTTGCCATTGCCATCGGCTTAATGGTGGACGGCGCCTTGGTGGTGGTCGAGCAAATAGACCAGCAGCTTAAAAGTGGCTCGGACACGCCGCGCCGGCAACTGGTGTTAAACGCCTGCGAAACAGTCGCCCGACCCATTCTGTTTGCCATCAGCATTATTATTATTGTGTTTTTACCGCTGTTTAGTTTGCAGGGTGTCGAGGGCGCGACCTTTAAGCCGCTGGCCTATACCGTGGTGTTGGCGATGGCCGGCTCGTTGTTGTACGCGCTGTTAGTAGCACCGGTGTTGGCGTTTTTATGGATGCGTCGTGCCGCGGTGTCGGCCATAAATAATCCCCCACCACAGGCCAAGCTGTGCGCTCGCTACGAGGCGCTGGTGGGTTTTGTGGTACAGCGTCGCCCATTGGCAGTGGCTATTGCGGTGTTGGTGTTGGCTCTTGGTGCGGTGATTGCGCCGCGCCTGGGCTCTGAGTTTGTGCCGCGCTTTAACGAGGGCGACCTGTTGATTCGCGCCACTATGTCGCCGTCAATCTCACTCGAAAAAGCCCGCGCCTCTATGCTGTTGTTTGAGCGGCAATTGCTACAGCGCTTTCCCGAGGTGACCCAAGTGGTCACCCGCGTTGGCCGTGGCGAGATAGGCGCCCACGCCGATCCGGTCAACAACGCCGAGATTTTTGTCGCTCTAAAACCCCAAAACCAGTGGCAAAGTGCCAGCTCATTGGAGGGTTTGTACCGCGCCATGAGTGAATCGTTTACTGATTTTCCCGGCGTTAAGTTTAACTTTACCCAGCCCATCGCCGCGGCGGTAGACGAGCTGCTAACCGGCACAAAAGCTGAGCTGGCGGCCAAGTTGTTTGGTGACGATCTGGCCGTGCTTGACAGCAAGGCCCAGCAAATCGCCACGGTGCTGCGGGGTATTCGCGGGGCGCAGGATGTGCAAAAAGATCAAATCGCCGGCACGGGGCAGCTTAAAATAACCCTTAACCGCGAACAGATTGCCCGCTATGGGCTCAATGTCAGTGATGTGCAAGACACAGTGGCTTTGGCCATAGGTGGCGCCACCGCAGGGCAGGTGTTTGAGGGGGTGCGTCGCTTTGATATTTACCTGCGGCTGCGCCACAACGCGCGCGATAGCGCCGATGCCATCGAGCATTTAATGGTGCGCACCGAAACCGGCATGCAAGTGCCCTTACAAGAGTTAGCCAATATCGAATTTGTTACCGGCCCGCGACAAATCACCCGCGAAAACAGCCAGCGTTTTATCACTGTGCAGGCCAATATTCGCGAGCGGGATATAGGCTCGTTTGTGGCCGAGGCCGACGCCGCCATCGCCCAACAAGTATCGCTGCCGCCGGGTTATTTTGTTAAATGGGGCGGGCAGTTTGAGTTACAGCAAAAAGCCAATCAGCGCTTGATGATAGTGGTGCCCATCACCATAGCGCTGGTGCTGCTGATGCTGTACATCAACTTTGGCTCGCTGGCCAACGCGCTTTTGATCATGCTTAATATTCCGTTGGCGCTGGTGGGCGGCGTGGTTGCCCTGTGGCTGGCGGGGTTGAGTTTATCAGTGCCCGCCTCGGTGGGGTTTATCGCTCTGTTTGGTATTGCCCTAGAAAACGCCTTGGTGTTGGTCAGCTATTTAAACCAGCAAGTGCGCCAGGGGGTGCCCGTGGCGCAGGCTTGTGTTGCCGCTGCCAGCGCACGCTTGCGGCCGGTACTGATGACGGCCGCCACCACCGCGCTGGGGTTAATACCGCTGCTGTTTGCCAGCGGCACTGGCAGCGAGGTACAACGCCCCTTGGCCACCGTGGTGGTGGGAGGTTTGGTAACGGCCACTTTGCTTACGCTATTGTTAATACCGGCTTTGTACCCGTGGTTTAGCGGGGTTAAATCGCCCTCTAAAGAGCAGACGTAAAGGAGTGCAAGGGTAGCTCGGCAGCACTAGCTGCTGGGTTTAAGATTGCTATACTGGTTATGTCCTAAGCGTTACGAGTTAATTATGAGCACAAGCAGCAAGACAATTTCTCAGGGTTTATTGTTGTTTTGGTTAACGCCAACCCAGCGCTTTGCCTTGGGTACCTTTAAAATCAAAGAGATTGTCCCTTTTACTCAGGTTCGGGCGATGCCCGAGTCGGCCCCTGCGGTTTTGGGCGCTGCCAATATCCGCGGCGTAACCTTACCCATTATCGATTTAGCCGCGGCCATGGGAGGCAGCGCTTTGGATGACGCCGAGCAGCGCAGCGGTTTTATCATTGTTACCGACTGCCAGCGCAAGCGGGTGGGGTTTTTAGTGCGCAAGCTCGACCGTATTGTGCAAGTGCAGGGCAAAGACATCGAGCCACCGCCGCGCCAACTGGGTCGCGGTGCTTACCTTACGGGGGTTACCCGGGTAGACGATACGCTGATTCAACTGGTAGACCTCGAGCGTATTTTTGCAAATTTTGATCGCTCGGTAACCCGTGCGCCCAGCGATGAGCTGAGTGACAAGGCGGCCGCTCTTAAAACGCTTAATATTTTAGTGGTGGATGATTCATCCGTGGCGCGCAAGCAGTTGGGCGATGCACTGCAAAAGCTGGGGATTAAGTTTCGTATCACCGACGATGGCCGCGAAGCGCTAGAGATGATGCAGGCCGATGCCCGTGCCGGCAAACCGGTTGATTTGTTGGTCAGCGATATCGAAATGCCGGGGCTAGACGGTTACGAGCTATCGTTTGCGGTGCGCGATGATCCTGCGTTGGCCGGTGCCTATCTTATCTTGCACACCTCTATCTCCAGCGAGATCAGTGTCAGCCAAGCTCACCAGGTGGGCGCCGACGAAGCCCTAACCAAATTTGACGTCAATGAGCTAATCACCGCCATGTTGCGGGCGGTTAAATAACCTCGGCTGTTAAAGTGCCGCTCGCCGATAGCTTAAGTTACGGCCAGCGCCTTAAGCGTGGCGATATCCTCGCTTAACGGCAGCTTATGCTGGGCTAAAGCCAGCGCCCGCTGCGAGTGAATCCGCGCTTGCTCGGCAAATGGGCCGCCCTTACAGGCCAGCGCCGCTAAAGCTTTTTGCAGCCTAATGTGCACCTCAATCAAGCCGGCGCCATCCCGGGCGATGGGGTCAAAAAAATCATTAAACAACTCTGATAGCACGATCCGTTGCACCCAGACGTTAGGGCAGGGGATGTCGTTGATGTTGGGCCCTTGGCCACTGGCGGTAACCTCCCAGGCCGAGATCACCCGCATACCGCGGCCGATCACATCGATGGCGGTGCCCGGATCGTTTACCGCCGGCGACAGAGCCCGCGAGGCGATCTCGGCCAACACCACCACGCCAAAGCGCGGGTCCTGATCAAACGAGCGTTCAGCGTGAATCGTATAGGCGTGCTCAATCAGCTCGGCCGCTTCAGGGTTAGGGTGTTGCCCGTCAGTGCGATAATAAGCCAGTGCCCGGCTAGGGTGGACAAACGCCCCCGGCAAGCTGGCAATAAAAACCTGAGTGTTATTGTCGTCAGCCCAGCGGTTTATGGCCTTAATATCAATATGTTGTACATAGCCAATACTGCCAGAGAAAACCGCCGCGGCATCGCTGGGGATATCAGCCACACTGGCGAGCCGGCGGCCATCCAGCCAAGGGTGTGCGACGCGGTGTTTTACCGCGGCGCTGGCGGCCTGCTCGACACAGTCGGTGGTGTCGCCCACGCGGCCCAGGCTGGATAAATGGTTAATCCACAGCAAGATCGTGACAACAATCAACACCACCACGGCGATGGTCACAATAAACAAAATCACCCGGCCTTCTTCGCCGTACACGCCAGTGTGCAAGGCAATAATGCCCACCAAAGAGTACACAAACGAGCCGACAAAAGTGGCCAATGCGTTGTGCGTGGTGGGGTCTTCCATCAGTAGTCGCGTGGCGCGGGGGCTAATGTTACTGGTGGCAGCGCTGTAGGCGGCCACCATCACGCTGAGTGAAAAAGTAGTCACCACCAACATGCTCGAGGCTAAAATAGACAAGATATTGTCTACCGCCGGCGCGCCTATGGTCCCTGCCAGCTCACTGGGAATCCAGCCCTTTAACGCGATCGCCATCAGTGCCGTTAACACCGCCAGCACCGCAAACAAAACCGTGCGCAGCCACAACTGGCGGCTAATTTGTAATAACTTCCAAGTCCACTTACCTAGCATGAAAAGGGCTCCGTCAATGTCGCCTTAGTGTGTGGCGGTTGGCGACTAAATGCAACGCACAGGGTTGGCTGGGTTTACTAACAACATTGGCTGGGGGTAAAAGCTTTTTGTGTCGTCGAGTGCAGTAAGCTAAAGCTTAGGCAAAATTTCGGGTGTGTATCTATGTTCTTTTGCGCTTTGTGCGAGCCGCGCCCTGCGGCGTTAGGGCCACCCACTTGGCTGGTCAAGCCTTGCTGGCGGTTGTTAAACTTACGGCCAAGTTTTTACAAGGCCTAAGCATTATGGATACCACGAGTGACGCACAAACAGTGGCGCAGCCCAACTGGTGGAGCTCCGCGTTATTGCCCCACCGTTTGCTGCATAAGTTTCTCGACCAGCTGGATGCCGGGCGCCGCCCCTACCTTAAGGTCAACTCAAAGTCGGTGCCCGAGCTTTACGACTTTTTAGCCCGAGAGCAAGACTACCTCTGGGCGTTATTGCAAGAGCTGGACAACAAATACCACATAGTGAGTATTCAGCGGGCCAAAACAAACCCCTACGATCAGCCCTACGAGGGCGCTAAAATTTATTTTATGGCCGACCAAGAGCCATTGGTGCGCCGCTGGTTAAACAGGCCAGCGCAAACTCCTTATGCGCTTATTTGGGCGCAAGAGCTCGCCCGCTTACAGCATCAATTTGACGATGCAGGCGCTGCACTGGAGCATCGTCATTTGCAGGTAAAAGGCATGTCGGCAGCTCAGGTGGTAAAGGCTTTTGCCAGCATCCCAGAGCAACTGCAACAGCCCATCACCCTGCGGGCATTATCGGCCCGTTGTTTTTCTGGCGACTCAAAGTTTTTAGACCCTCACGAGCAGCTGATCCGCGAGCTGTTTCCATCTTTGGCTGGCAATTTGCGGGCGCGCCCGGTGATGCTAACGGTGCACCTTGCGCGCTCGCCTAAACAACTATTGTTTGTCGAAAACCAAGACACCTTTTTAACCTTAGCCAAGGCCGACTTAGCAACAGTCACCTTGGTGTACAGTGCGGGGTTTCGTGGCAGTGCGCCGCGGGTGCGCGAGCCTGGCCAGGTGGAGTTTGCCTATTTAAACGCAGGTCGCAATACCGAGTATTTTACCCAAGCTTGGTTCAACCGCGATACCGATACGCTGCCAGCGTACTTTTGGGGCGATTTAGATTACGCCGGCATGAGCATTTTAAAAGCTCTGCGACAAAGCTTTACGGGCTTAACGGCGTGGCAGCCGGGCTACGCCCCTTTGCTCGAGCGGTTAAACAAAGGCCTGTCGCACCACCAAGACTCGGGTGTTAAAAACAACCAATCTGTGCCAGAGCTCACCGGTTGCCACTACACGGATACGGTTTTGCTGCCCGCGATTAAGCAAGCGCAAAGTTTTGTAGACCAAGAGGCGGTATTAATCACAGAGTTAACCATAGAGCCTAAGCTCTGAGATCAACAACCTAGCCTTTGATTTAAATTAATAACGCGCTGTTGGGTTTGTATTTACCCGCAAGAGAGTGTAATCGGTAGACCTTTTACCGCCCCTGTTTTTATGGACGCAGTGAGTAGGCGATGTTGTTATAAAAATGAACGATCAGAAAAATCAAAACACTAACCCTATAAGCTTTGTGTAACCTTGGAGTTAAAAATGATAAATATGCCAGATTTTAAGCTGAACGATCAAGTCGCAGTGGTAACCGGTGCGGGGGCGGGTATCGGTAAAGCCATCGCCGAAACTTTTGCAGCGGCTGGCGCTAAAGTCATGGTGAGCGATTTGAACGCAGCGGCGGCGGCCTCGGTGGTGCAAGCTATTGAACAAAACGGTGGTGTAGCCGCCAGCATTGCCTGTGATATAACCCAAGAAGAAGACCTAACACAGCTGATCCAAGCAACCGTAAGCAAGTTTGGCACGTTAACCTTGCTCGTGAGTAATGCCGGTGGTGGCGGCCCCAAACCCTTTGATATGCCCATGGCAGAGTTTCGCCGCGCTTTTGAATTAAATGTTTTTTCTTTGTTTCGTCTTGCCCAACTGGCAGCCCCCGAGATGAAAAAAGCCGGAGGTGGCGCGATACTGGCTATCACGTCTATGGCCGGCGAAAACAAAAATACCCGCATGGCTTCTTACGGCTCATCAAAAGCAGCCACCAACCACCTCATTCGTAACATCGCTTTCGACCTTGGTCCGTCAAACATCAGAATCAACGGCGTTGCTCCAGGGGCTACTCGTACCGATGCGCTCGAGTCGGTGCTAAACGATGATATTGAAAAAGCCATGCTGGCTCACACACCCATTAACCGACTCGGTGAGCCTGCAGATATGGCCAACGCGGCGTTGTTTTTATGCTCGCCGGCGGCCAGTTGGATCAGCGGGCAGATTCTCACGGTATCCGGCGGCGGTGTGCAAGAGCTCGATTAATCGTACGCAAAATCTAACTAGCCACTAAGCAGCGACAGGCTTTTAAAAAATTCAGCGCTGTCTAATAAATTTTTGTTGTGTTGCTAAAAGTTAACAGGAACGCGAGTCATTATAATCAGCGCGGCGTTCTGTGCCCTGCAGGCAGGACACGTCTATGCCGATCAGGACAGCGCTAAAACAGCAACGGCTGAGTGGTCGTCGCAAAACTCCGACCCGCAAACATTGGGCTGGATGCAAGGGTTTCCGCAGCGACGATAAAACCGTTCGCTTTACTGATGCGGATTATTTTTCTTTTTCAAAACTGCGCTGGACAGCTTACCACTTTCGGGAGCTGATGCCCTCTGTGGTTGTACCCAGCCACCCAAAAAAGTGACTAAGTTACCGCGCGCGCTTGATCTGGCGATTGATTCGGTCAGCTTTACGCCATTAAACAGTGACCAATTAATGACTTGGAGGCAGGCGTTTGACGTCAACTACACCGATGGTCTATTGGTTTTGCACAAAGGCAAAATAGTTTACGAGCGTTATGCTGGCTGCCTTGATGAAAACCGTTTGCACGATGCCGTGTCGGCGACTAAAAGCTTAACGGGTTTGTTGGCCGAAACCCTGGTGGCTGAAGGTAAGCTAGACGAGACCGCGCTCGTTGGGCTTTATTACCAGAGCTTAAAGGCAGCGTTTATTCCGACGCAACCGTTAGGCAAGTAATGGAGATGACCACGGCGCTGCATTACTCAGAAAACTACTCAGACCCCGACGCAGAGGTTTGGCTTTATGCCAAGGCTGGCAGTCCGCTACCAAAACCCAAAGGGTATAATGGACCGCGTAGCTATTATGAGTTTTCGTAAACCGTTAAAAAAATCAGGCAAGCACGGCCAAACTTTTGGCTATAAAACAATTAACGCCGCTGCGTTAGGCTGGTAGCTTTTGCAAAATATCCGGCAGGCGCCAGCCTCCTAGCAGGCTGGCGCTTTCTCGTCCGTCTATTACAGAAAAATTCACACCAGCCATTTACCACAGCCTAAAAATCTGAACTCACAAGGGTATTACCAGTCAGGCAGACACTACGAGCAAATACGATGCTGCCTGACACCAATAAAATCATTATGGACGAGCCCTTAACTTACCTTACAATAGCCAACCCAGCGGCACTCACTCTACGACAGTTACGTACACGGCGATCGGTTTGATGATACCGAGCTAACAGTGCCGCACGGCGCTAAAAAACATCGTTGCCGGCGGCTGTGCATCGGCATTGTGGTGTCGGCGTTTGTGCATGGTGCGGTGCTATTTATATGGGAGCCGAGCCTACCCAATGAGAAGGCCCAGCGGCGCGCCTCAACCCTTGCCGTTACCTTGCGTAAGCCACCCGTGCAAAGCACTGTGGAAAACTCAAAGGTGCGCAGCTACTATCACCAATAACATCTGCAACAAAAGCCGCAGCTGCAAAAACCGCCAAAATGCCGGCAGCAAAACCCGACACTAAGCCCGCACCCGAACCCTCGCCTAAAAAACAACGGACGCCAAGCGTAATACCCGAGTAACCCACCCTAAACCTGTAACCGTAACCCGTGCACCTCAACAGGCTGCACCGCAGCTACAGCAACAGGTGAGCGAGCCGCGTAGCGGTACTGTGTTTAACCCCGCGCTGCGGCGTAAAATTCAGCGCGCTCATACGCGAAGTACCACTATCCAAAAAGCACGACCACCACTCGATAGCTGGACGGATGTTAGCGGCCCCACCCATGTGGAGCTGGCAAATGGCCGGTGTATTCGCTCGGCCGAGCGTACTGGCAATAGCATGCAAAGAGCCGCCACCAAAAATTGGTACCTGCCTACCAATTGTTCTGGGGATAAGTCCACCGGCGAGAAAATGCTGGATAACGTACAGCAGGCCTTGGACTCACGTCCTTAACGGCACTGCATCAACAGCCCGCTCACAAGAGCGGTGTTAACCCTTCGCTTTTTACGGTTTATTATCGTTAGCGGCGGTATCAATTTTATTCACTGCTACCGGTGGCGCCTCGCCGTCTTTCTACAAGACAAAGTTAACAATAGATCCTAAGCCAATAACTTGAGCGAAAATCTAGGTAAAAAATCACCGATTTGAGCGCGTATCAACAATAATGTTATTATTTTGTAGTGTGGCTGGTTTTTTAGGCATAGCATTAAAGAAGCGTTGTTACTGACACTTTAAGGTGTGAGAGCTCGCCGGAGTAAGCGGAAGGTCCTGCCAGTGCGACTTGCGATGTTTGCTGGTAGGCCACTGGGGCAGCGCGGTACTTATCTGCCCCACCAATATCAAACCCTTTAAACCGCTCGGTTTGATTAAGCTTTTATTAGGCTAATGGTTAAAAGTTAAACTTAACGCCTGCGCTATAGTAGCTAATACTAAAGTTATCGATATCGTAATACGTCGCTTCAGTGATGACAGAAAAGTTAGGGTTCAAGAAGAACTCAGCACCAATCCCATACAATGCATCCACACCATCTTCGGTGGTCGAGATGCTGTAATCGTGGTAGTGACCTGAGTAGGTTGTTTTGTAATCCGACTCCCACGCCAATATGCCAAGTTTACCGTACAGTGCAAAGGCTTTATTCACTGGCAAATAGCCAACCAGTGAGGCCTCGGCACCATAAAAGCTCAAGGTGTCTTCATCGGTATAACGGTCAGAGTCCCACGAGTACCCCATATCAAAAGAGCCCAGGTAAACGCCGCCACCTTGAATGGCAAAGTAGTTATTAACTTGATACCCAGCTAAAACACTAAACCCTAAAGCTTTATCAAATCCGTGGGCATCGGGTGATGTTAAACCGCCGCTGCTTTTAACGTACAACCCTGTCGCTAAGGCAGATTGTGTTAACAGGCTTAAAGCAAAGCCAGAAGCGATTAAGCATTTTTTGGTAATCATGGGCGTTTAGTCCTTTGTAAAATACGAGCAGCCACGCGTTGTGAGCTTAAAGGGCGATTTTAATCAGTCGGGGTATTAAACTCAATGCGGCCTTTCAGGTTTGTCGATTGCGTTTGGTTTGATCTTGCAATACAGCTGTTAGCCAGTATAGCGCTTAATATGGCGTTTAAGTCGCTTAGCCGCCGCGATACAGCATAAATCCGCTAAGCTCGCGAGGGCTAACTAAAAATGCCTGGAGATACTGATGGTACCGGGAGGTACGCTTGTGAAGCCAGCCTAGTGGCGTAAGTGTTTAACGCTGAGTTTTATTGGATGCCGCTAACGCGAGCTTGATGCGCTCCCATCCGCCAGTGTGGCGAGTTAGCCTTATTTGTGCCCCCGTGCCGAGCACAGTGATGTTGTTTTGGATGGGCGGTACTTTTGCTTAATGATCCGCGCAGGAGGGGGCCTTAGGGCAACATTCAAAACCTTGACTTTGGTCGCGAGCTGTTGGGTGGCCTTAGTGCCGGCAGTATTGCATGGCGTATTTAATTGCATTGCATGAAGTCAGGATACATTTCAGGGCGTGGGGAGTATTATCAGATTAATCGAGTTAACATAATCCCTAAAGGCGCAACATTCATTACCAAAAAATAGCCAGCCTGCGGCTTGAGTGGGTTAAGCCACACCTTATTGGTGACGTTAAAAACGGTGTTATCCATGAGGTGCCCTTAAGAGAGAAGTGTGGCTCTTAATCAGTAGCGTTACCAGCCTGTAAAATGTTCGGGCTTTGGTTGTTAAGCGTTGTGCGCATCGATGTAAAGCTTTCAAAACGTTAGTCCATGGTAAACCATTATAAGGATACACCTATGTACAAACAGCTATTCGCAGCGTTAGTTTTGCAAGCCGTTTCGGTTATGGTTTTTGCGGCGGGTAACCCTTTAAGTGTTCATGTTCTTAACACGCAAGATGGACTCCCTGGGCCCAATATAGAGGTGACACTGGATTACTTGGATGATGGGGTATGGGTTGCGTTAAACACGGCAAAAACCAATGAGCAAGGGCGTATTACCGCTTTATACCCCTCGGGGGAAGCGTTGAAAAAAGGTGTGTACAAAGTCACTTTTAAAACCGGGGATTGGTTGCATAAACAAAACGTGGCCACTTTTTTCCCTGAGATTCCGGTTGTTTTTGAAATTGATGGCAAGCTTGAGCATTATCATATTCCTTTGTTGCTAAGCCCATTTGGCTACTCGACTTACCGGGGTAGTTAGCGTGTTGGTGGGTACGCTCAAGAGGTGTAATCGTAAGCGATTATTTGCTTTAATCCTGGCGCTCCACGCAATAAAACCATTGGTAACGCTATGCCTTGATCGTTTATCGGCAGCCACAACATTTGTTCAGTGTTGTGGCGCTTGCTGTTAGCGTGAGCCGCTCGAGCTTTTGTGTTGCTGCGGTGAGAAATCTTGGGCGGTCATGTTTTGGCGCCATCGTGGGTGCTAACTTTACTGGTCGGCCGGTTAGTTATTATGAAACGGCATTCACTTTGTCCTGCTTGCTTACCCTCTCAAATAAACCTCTGCTGGGCTCAGTCGCAGGGGGCTAAAAACGGCACTCGTGGCGCGATCAAACGCATCTACGCTGTTGAGTCAAATAGGTCTGTAAATCCAGTTTCTGCAACAACAAGCGCTTTTGCATATCCTGCTTTATGAGCACTATGCGTTCCAGCCGCTGGTGCCTAAGGTCTTGCCGGTTTGCTTGGCCTCTAAGACTGTCAAGTTTGTGGGTGTCCGGTAATTGTTTTAACACAGCGCAGCTGCAATGCTAAAACGGTGTGTTATCGAAAAAAGCAATCGCTTGCGGGGTAGGGTCATGTATCCGGCTCTTCGGAGATTTTTGTGGCCTCCTAATACAAATCTGGTGTTACTGCGAAGTCTGCATGAATAAAAATTTTTTATGGTGTTGTTTTAGGCTTTCAAGCTTTGTTTGCTAAGTAATGAACGCGGCTAGCGTTGCTACGCAGCGCCGCTTTTGGGTCCCCTATAACCAGCCAAACGCACCCGCTGCCTTTAGTTAGTTTGCTTTGCCAACAAGAAAGGTAACTCGCGCGCCTGGCGAGGGGCTTATAAAAAAGTGCGACGTTTAATCTCGCCGCTTTAACTTCGATATTCCTCGAGCGCCGGACAGGCGCACATTAAGTTTCGATCTCCGTAGACATTATCAATCCGGTTAACGCTGGGCCACACTTTATGATCCTTTAGCCACGGGGCTGGGTGGGCGGCTTGCTCGCGAGTGTAGGGGCGGTGCCAATCGGTTTGCAGTATATCCTCTTGCGTGTGGGGGGCGTTGTGTAGGGCGCTGTCGCTGTAGGTGATGTGGCCACTTTCGATTTGGGCAATCTCTTGGCGGATGATTTGCATTGCCTCGATAAAGCGATCTAGCTCGGCGAGCGACTCTGATTCGGTGGGCTCGATCATTAAGGTGCCGGCCACAGGGAACGACATAGTGGGGGCATGAAAACCAAAGTCCATTAAACGTTTGGCGATGTCCTCCTCGGTGACACCACTGGCGTCTTTTAACGGGCGCAAATCCAGCAGGCATTCGTGGGCGACAAATCCCTGAGAGCCTCGGTACAAAATGGGGTAGTGATCGGCCAGTTTGCTGGCGATGTAGTTGGCGTTAAGTATCGCCTTGTGGGTGGCCTCGAGCATGCCCTGTTGGCCCATCATTTTGATGTACATCCAGCTGATGGGCAAAATACTGGCCGAGCCCCAAGGGGCGGCCGATATGGTGCCGTTGGCAATGTTGGTGTTGGGCACAGGCTGCACTGGGTGGCCCGGTAAAAAAGGTTTTAAATGTTCGGCTACGCCGATCGGGCCCATGCCGGGGCCGCCGCCACCGTGGGGGATGCAAAAGGTTTTGTGCAGGTTTAAGTGCGATACATCGCCGCCAAACTTGCCCGGTGCTGCAACGCCTACTAGGGCGTTCATGTTGGCGCCGTCGATATACACTTGGCCGCCAATATTGTGCACGGCGGCGCACAACTCGGTGATGCTTTCTTCAAACACGCCGTGGGTGGAGGGGTAGGTGATCATGATGCAGGCAATGCGATGGCCGTGCTCGGTGATTTTTGCGTTAAGGTCGGCCAGGTCGACATTGCCTTTGGCGTCGCAGTTAACCACGACCACCTTCATGCCCACCATTTGTGCCGAGGCGGGGTTGGTGCCGTGGGCCGAGGCGGGGATTAAACAAATATCGCGCTCGGTTTCGTTGTTGTGTGCAAAGTATTTTTTTATCGCCACTAGGCCTGCGTACTCGCCTTGGCTGCCGGCGTTGGGTTGCAGGCTGACGGCATCGTAGCCGGTACAGGTTTCAAGCATTTGTTGCAGCTGACTAAATAACTGGCAGTAACCCTGGGCTTGCTCGATGGGGGCAAACGGGTGCAGTTTGCTAAATTCGGGCCAGCTCACGGGGATCATCTCGGCGGTGGCGTTGAGCTTCATGGTGCAAGAGCCGAGGGGGATCATGGAGTGGTTTAAGGCCATGTCTTTTGCCTCGAGGCGCTTTAAATAGCGCAGCATGTCGGTCTCGCTGTGGTAGCGGTTAAACACCGGGTGGCTTAATACCGCATCGGTACGGCGCAGGTTGTCGGGCAAACCGTGGGGCAGCTCGCCGTCGGCCAATTGGGTGTCGAGTAAGCTTAAGTTTAAGCCGTGGTCACCGGCACAAAACACGTGCAGCAGTTGGCTGATTTGTTTAAAGGTGGTGGTCTCGTCAAGGCTTATGCCCAGGCAGTCGTGGTCGACTAAACGCAGGTTGATCTCGCAGCCTAAAGCGCTTTGATAAATACCGCGCTGGGCGTCGCGCCCGACGATAACGCATAAGGTGTCAAAGTAGTGTTGGTGGCGTAGTTCAAAGCCATGCTTTTTAAGGCCCTGGGCGACTGTGTCGGTTAAGCGGGCGACTCGCTCGGCGATGCGGGTTAACCCCTTGGGGCCGTGGTATACAGCGTAAAACGCACTCATTACCGCCAGCAGCACTTGCGAGGTGCAGATGTTGGAGTTGGCTTTCTCGCGGCGGATGTGTTGCTCGCGGGTTTGCATTGCCATGCGCAGGGCGGTTTTACCCCGGCTATCGATGGAGACGCCAATGATGCGCCCCGGTGCGCTGCGTTTAAAGGCGTCTTTAAAACCAAAAAAAGCAGCGTGGGGGCCACCAAAGCCCATGGGTACGCCAAAACGTTGGTTGTTGCCAATAACCACATCAGCGCCCATCTCGCCGGGTGATTTAAGCAGCATTAAAGCGAGTAGATCAGAGGCCACGGTAACCCGCTTTTGTTGCTGGTGGGCGCTGGCGATAATGTCGGTTAAATCACGCACTTGGCCGGTGCTGCCGGGGTATTGCAGCAGTGCGCCAAAACAGTCGGTGTGGGCGAGGTTTTCGGCCTCATCGATGATGACCTCAAAGCCAAAGTGCTCGGCGCGGGTTTTAACCACGGCGATGGTTTGCGGGTGAGTGTCAGCGGCGACAAAAAACACATCGGAGCGATTTTTTTTATTGTGCCGCTTGCACATGGCCATGGCCTCGGCAGCGGCGGTGCCTTCATCCAGCATCGAGGCGTTGGCCAGATCCATCCCTGTTAGGTCGATGATCATTTGCTGAAAGTTTAACAGGCCCTCTAAGCGGCCCTGGGCGATCTCGGGTTGGTAGGGGGTATAAGCTGTGTACCAGCCCGGGTTTTCTAGCACGTTGCGCAAAATAACGTGGGGTACATGGGTGTCGTAGTAACCCATGCCGATAAAACTTTTATAAAGCTTATTTTTGCTTGCGATGGTTTTAAGCTCGGCCAACGCTTCGATCTCGGATTTAGCCGGCTCGAGCGCTAAAGGCTCTTGTAGGCGGATTTTAGCCGGCACGGTTTTCTCGATCAGCTCATTAACACACTGCAATCCCAGCGTTTGCAACATGGTGTTGGTTTCATTGCTGTCCGGTCCGATATGACGGGCGATAAAAGCATCGTGGTGAGCAAGTTCGGTTAACGGTGCGCGGCGAAAATCCTGAGTCATAGGGAGTCTCTTTAATTACTTGAGGCGTGTCGCTAGAGCGTAATGTTAGCCGATCCGAAAGACCTGATGGCCGCTTGGTAGACGCCAGCTTGAAGGAGCGCAATAGTAGCAATTGGCGGAGTTTTGAGCAATTAGCATGGGTTTTAAGGGGTTGTAAGGTTTGTAGTATAAAAGGGCCTATTGCTATTGTTAGGCGCGGACTATATTGTTTTGCGATAATATTAACAGCGGCGTATAAAGCGCCGCGCGTGATTCGGTGAGCTGTTTAACGCCCCCTGGATGGCGAGTTGGTTTCTCTTACTGGCGCAGTACATGGAAATACCCGGCTATAAAATCATCGACACCCTCGGAGAGGGCGGTATGGCGACTGTGTATCTCGCTATACAGCAGAGCTTTGAGCGCGAGGTGGCGCTTAAAGTAATGTCGGCTCAGCTGTCCAAAGACCCCAGCTTTGGTGAGCGATTTTTACGTGAGGCGCGCATCGTCTCGCGTTTGGTGCACCCTAATATAGTGACCGTTTACGATGTCGGTGTGCACCAAGGCAACCATTATTTATCGATGGAGTATGTGCCAGGCGAGGACCTTAAACAGCAGCGCGGATGCTTGAGTTTAGAGCAAATCCTAACCTTGATAAAAGACGTTGCGCGAGCGTTGGATTACGCCGGTAGCAAAGGTTACATTCACCGCGATGTAAAACCCGAAAACATTATGTTGCACGCCGAAGACGGTCGCGCGGTGCTGATGGATTTTGGCATTGCCCGAGCGACCGACCTTGGCTCGGGTATGACCCAAACCGGCACCACAATGGGCACGCCACATTATATGAGCCCCGAGCAGGCCAAAGGGGTGGCGGTGGACCCGCGCAGTGATATCTACAGTTTGGGTGTGGTGCTGTTTCAATTGTTGGCCGGACGGGTACCCTTTGATGGCGACTCAGCCGTGGCGGTGGGCATTATGCATGTGTCTGAGTCAGTGCCTGCGCTGCCCGAGTATTTAGCCTTGTTTCAGCCAATTGTCGATAAGGTCTTGGCCAAAAAACCCGAGGCCCGTTACCAAACCGGTCGCGAGCTGGTGGAGGAGCTAGAAGAACTAAACCCAGAGACGCTAGCGGCTATTCAAGAAGAGGTGTCAAAAGTGCCGGTTATCGATGCGGCATCGGATACCGATCCGACCCCACTTGCCACACCAGTGGTAGCGGGGCCGCCAGCGCCGGCCGATTTAGATGATCGTGCCACCGAGACGGATTTTCGTGTCAGTGGCGACGACAGTATTGGCGGTTACAGCGCTGCGGCAACCACCGACAGTTCGAGCCGCGGGGGTGTAGCGGGCGGTACATGGTTTACTTTGATGTTGCTCGTGGCTGCTGCGCTGAGCTGGTATTTTTGGCCCAAAATCGAATCACAATACAAACATTTCATGGCCGGCAGCAACACAGTAAGCTCAGCCCAGCCGCAGGCGGCAGGGCAGGCCGACGCTACATCTGCAAAAGCGAGCGAGGCGCAATTGCTAAACACGATTGCGCCTGCTGAGCTAGACGTAACCAGCGCGGCGCAAGTAAAACCGGCGGCCACCGAATTAAAAGATCCGCTGACCGTTATCAGTGATATCTCCTCGCCACTGTCCTTTGAGCCGGCCGCCAAAGACACAAACAGCGCAGCTAATACGCCTGCTGATGAGCCCTCGGCACTGCAGCTAACCGCGCGTATGTTGCACGCGCAAACCCAACGGGAGCCGTCGCAAGCGGTGTTGCTGGCACAGGTGTATCGGCTGCTGCAGGACTCGGCTGATGGGTCCGATCGTGAGGCGGGTGCCGCAGGGATGGCCGAGCTGACGCAATGGTTTGATAAGCGCTTTGCTGCCGCGATTGCCAGCAATGATGAACCAAAAGCCCGCGAGCTAATGGCGCTGGCGCAACAAGCCATGCCAGACTCAGCGCGTGAAGCGCGTTACCAACAGGCGTTGACGCCGCTGCAGGCGCACGAGTGGTTAACCGCTAAACTGGCCGATGCCGAGCGCTACTTAAACCGCGATGCATTGAGTGCGCCTGAGGGCGCCAATGCAACCCAAAGCTACCGCGATATCCTGCAGGCTTACCCCGATAACCCCGAGGCTCAGGCCGGGCTACAAGCTGTGGTGCAACGCTACTTGGTGTTAGCCCAGGCGGCCGATACCGAGGGTAAACGCAAACGTGCCCTGACCCTGGCCGAGCGTGGTTTACAGCTAGATGCCGATAACAAGCCTTTAAACACACTGCGTGAGCGTTTATCAAACGTAGATACCGAGCTAAGCCAGCTGTTGGCTCGCGCCAATGTGCAGCGCGCGAAGGATCACCTGATCGCACCAAAAAATGACAACGCCTACGCCACACTGCAAACGATGTTGGCCATAGACCCGAGCTATGAGCCTGCCCAGCAGGCGCTTGAGGAGGTTGAGCAGGCGCTGATTCGGCGCATTGACAGTATGATTAACGGCGGTGCATTAGAGGAGGCGTCGCTTCAGCTTGCCAGTGCACGGGATCGCTTTGCGCAAAGTCAGCCCTTGTTGAGCCGCCGCTTACAGCTTGAGCAGCTAAATGAAGCGAGCCTGCCAAGCATTACCAAGTTCACCGTGTCGGGGCAGCCGATCGATACCATAAGTGCCGCCCAAGAGGTGGTGTTGGTTGCCGAGCGGGTGATTTACCTGGGCTTTGAGTACAGCAAATTTAGCAGTGAGACCGGTGTGATACAGGCCAGCTTGTTTGACGGCTCGCGCAGTTTGCACATCGCACAGGTGCCGGTGATCGTCAGTGGCGCCTCGGGGATTAAGTTCTTTCGTATTGAACGGCCGGTGACGGGCTTTAGCGAAGGTGGCTATCAAGTGGATTTAACCTTAGGTGAGCAGCGCTTGGCGACTGTGGCGTTTCAGGTGGTAAAGTAATCGTTGCGCTATAATCTGGGCGGCCTAGGTAAAGCTGTAAAGCATCAAGCTACCCATGGTTGCATTGATATAACACGGTGGCGGCGATATATTGCTAGCGCAATGGGTTATTACAATAACAATTTAAGGCAAAATCTTTAGTTTGCGCCTACTTTAGTTTGTGCCTAAAAGGGATCACCATGAAACGATACACCATCATTGTTAGCGCTGTAATGCTGCTAGCGCTCAGTGGCTGCCAAACTCCTCCCGATATTAAACAAGTGCAAGACAAAAACCAGCAACTGCAAAACGAGCTGGCCCAAGCGCACCATAAAATCGACGCGTTAGCCTCCGAGCAAGTGCGCCTGCAGGGCGAGATCGATGAGTTGAACCGCATTAAAGGTGTGCTCGATACAGAGAAAACCGTGCGGGTGCAAAAATCCAGCGAGCTGCGCGGCCAGGTGCGGCGTTTTGTCCAGCGCGAGATCGACATGCTAAAAGACTTTATGGTGCAAAGCGATTTGCTCGATTACGTTGGCAGTGAGCTGGTGCAGCGCAGTAACATCGATAACAAACCCCTGTTGTTGGTTGATATGGCCAACCCTATGCCCGACAGTGGCAGCATTACTGGGGTCAGCGCGCACTTTATCAAACCAGGTACTTTTACAGTGCAGGTGATGCGGCGGGTGGACGAGCAACTGGTGGTGATTTGGCAAAGTGCTCGGCTGCAAGCGGTGCAGTCAGGGGTGCAGCGGGTTAACTTTCCTGTCAGTGTCGGGGTTGAGCGTGGCGATGTGATTGCTTACCAGTTTAACGAGGCGGGGGTTGTCAGCTACGACACCGGTACCGGTGACACGCGTTATTCCGAGCAGCCAGTGGTGCTGGGTGAGCTGGTAAAACTGCAAAAACTGCGTGGCGAGCGCGATAAGCGGGCTTACTCGGTAGGGGTGTACGGTTTACTTAACTGATGCTGTTGCCTGCCAAGGTAAAACGAACAATAAAAAAGCAGCCTTGGCTGCTTTTTTATTGGTTTAGGGTAGGGCGGTTAAACTACTCGCCGCCGGTAGCCATTTGTGATTGCATATAATTCTGGACTCCGACCTTCTCGATCAGGCCCAGCTGAGTCTCTAACCAGTCGACGTGCTCTTCTTCAGACTCTAAGATATCTTTTAACAGATCGCGACTGACATAATCGCGAACCTCTTCGCAGTAAGCGATACCATCGCGCAGATCGGGAATGGCTTTTAATTCAAGCCTTAAATCCGACTCCAGCATCTCTTTGGTGTTTTCGCCGATGTGCAGCTTGCCCAGATCCTGCAGGTTTGGCAGCCCCTCTAAAAACAGAATACGCTCCACCAGCATATCGGCGTGTTTCATCTCGTCGATAGATTCGTGGTATTCATGATCGGCAAGCTCTTTTAAGCCCCAATCTTTGAACATGCGGGCGTGTAAAAAGTACTGGTTAATGGCTACCAGCTCATTGCCGAGTACTTTGTTTAAATGTTCAATAACCTTGGGATCACCTTTCATGACTGTCTCCTCGCCGGCGCGGGTTGCGCTTAGTGAACTAATCGGGCTAAGTCTGGCCTTCAAGGGCAGGGCTGTCAAGGGTAAGTGGTTGATGCGAAAGGGTTTTAAACGGTTAAGAGATTTGTTCTTATTGCGTTTTGCGTTTCTCTAAAAAACCCTTAGGCGAGCGCATAAAACTGCGGCATACCGGCAATCAGGGGGATTTCTTGCAGGGTTTCGTCAAGGATCTCACGGGTGAGGGATGTGCACTTACCGCACTGGCTGGCAACGCCCAATGTTTTGCGTAATTTACCTAAGCTGTGAGCGCCGTCGTGAACGGCCGCACTGATCTGGCGATCGGTAATACCTTTACAAAGACACACGTACATGATGTGCACTACCTGTGTAACCATTAAAAGACACTGGGGATGTTAATGGTAATGAGAATCCATGTCAACAGGTTGTGAGAACAATTGCTATTAGCGGCTGGGGCTCGGTTTTTATAAAATACGGTCCTAAGACAGCGGAAAAGTAATCGATGCTATATATAAAATTAATGAGACTCCCTTAATATTACGTGTAACATAGCTCAATACTATTAGGGGTTAGCAAGCTAATTGTTAAAACATTGCCTTGTTCTGTTAAGGCTTGGGTTGCAATTTGGCTTTTTGCCCCCATTTTTTAGTCAGGTTTTATTCAGTCCGTCAACTTATTGGAGGTTACGACATGGGCGTATTAGTAGGAAAACAAGTACCAGATTTTACTGCAGCAGCAGTGTTGGGCAATGGTGAAATTGTCGACGAGTATAAGTTGTCCGAGGTCATTAAAGGCAAAAAGGCGGTTATCTTCTTTTACCCTCTGGATTTCACTTTTGTGTGCCCCTCAGAGTTAATTGCCTTTGATAATCGTTTTGAAGCGTTTAAAAAGCGTGGCGTTGAGGTCATTGCAGTGTCTATCGACTCGCAGTTTACCCACAGTGCATGGCGTAATACGCCCATCAATGAAGGTGGTATTGGCCCAGTTAAATACACCATGGTGGCCGATATTAAACACGAGATCTGTAAAGCGTTTGATGTTCAGTCAGAAGATGGTGTCGCGTATCGCGGCTCGTTCCTGATCGACGAAGACGGTCTGGTACAGCATCAGGTGGTTAACAACTTACCTTTAGGCCGTAACGTAGATGAGATGCTGCGCATGGTTGATGCGTTAGCGTTTAACCAAGAGCACGGCGAAGTATGCCCTGCAGGTTGGCAAGAAGGCGACAAAGGTATGGATGCATCATCCACTGGTGTTGCCTCTTACTTGGCCGAAAACTCAGCTAAGCTGTAATAGCAACGGTGATTTTCAGCACCCCAAAAAAACCCAGCTTCGGCTGGGTTTTTTTATGCCCATTGTTGAGCTCGACAGAGCTAAACGGTATATAAGATTCGTTTATTATGAATGTTTTAACTGCTAAGATTTCGTCTTTTGGAGGATAGGATATGACTGCAGCAGTGCAACAAAGGGTTGTTATTATTGGTGCCGGTGCGGGCGGCACATCGGTGGCGGCATCTTTGCTGCGCAAACGCCCTCAGTTAAAAGTAACCATCGTCGAGCCAAGTGACGTGCATTATTATCAGCCGGCTTTTACCTTGGTGGGTGGCGGCACTTATAAGCTTGCCGATACCGCACGCTCGCAAGCCGAAACACTGCCTAAAAAGGTGCATTGGGTGCGTCAAAGTGTCACCGCTATTGTGCCAGAGCAACGCTGTTTGCAATTGGCCGATGGCCGTCAGATTAACTACGACTATTTAGTGGTCAGCCCTGGGGTGGAGCTTCACTGGGGGGCGATCGAAGGCTTGCTGGACACCTTGGGCGAAAACGGAGTGTGCAGTAATTATGACCCTTCTTTGGCACTGTACACCCACGAGTGTATCGTTAATTTAAGGGCCGGTAGCGCCTTGTTTACCCAGCCTGCAACGCCTATTAAATGCGCTGGCGCACCGCAAAAAATTGCTTATCTTGCCGCTGACTACTGGCGTAAAAACGGTGTTAATACGGCCATTAAACCCGGGTTTTATAGCGGCACAGGGGCGCTGTTTAGCGTGCCCGAGTTTGTACCTCATTTAAAAAAGGTTGCCGAGCAGTACGGCATTGGCGTGTTTACAGGGCACAGTTTGGTAAAGGTCGATGGCGCCAAAAAGTTGGCCACCTTTGCCAGCACCGATAGCGAAGGCAACACCCGTCACTTCGAGCAAGAGTTTGACATGCTGCACGTGACTCCCCCCCAGCGCGCTCCGCAGTTTGTCCGTGACAGCGTGTTGGCCAATGAAGGCGGTTGGCTTAATGTCGACCAACACAGTTTACAAAACCCCGATTACCCAGAGGTGTTTTCACTGGGTGATGCGAGCTCATTGCCCACCTCCAAAACCGCCGCGGCGGTGCGTAAGCAGGCCCCGGTATTGGTTAAAAACCTATTGGCGCAAATCGATCAAAAGCCCCTGGCGGCCAAGTACGATGGCTATACATCATGCCCGTTGGTAACCGCTAAAGGTAAAGTGATACTGGCCGAGTTTACCTATGGGGGCACGGTAACGCCCACACTGCCGTTAAACCCTTTTAAGCAATCTAGGTTTTATTGGGTGGTAAAAAAATACCTGCTGCCGGCTTTTTATTGGGGTTATATGCTGAAGGGAAAAGAGGGGGATATTGCCCACAAGCCTTTTAAATAATGACTTTAACATACAACCAACAACGGGTGCCGTTACGGCTGCGCCCGTTGTTGGTTGTTGGTTGTTTTAGAGTACAGTTTGTTTATGACTGAGGGTTACTGTTTAACAGGCAGTTGTGTGGTTGTAAGCTGTTGGCCGCCTTAGGCCGTGACTGGATATTACCGGAGTCGTGGTGTTGATTCGTTTGGCGTGGCGCCTACTGGCGTTGGCTTTTGTCGCACTGGGAATGCTGGGCGCATTGCTGCCTGGTTTGCCCACCACGGTGTTTTTGCTTTTGGCGGTGTGGGCATCAGGACGCGGCTGGCCGGCACTTAACCGGTGGCTGATCAGCCATCCGCAGTTTGGCCCACCTATTAATCATTGGCAGCATCGTCGGGCGGTATCGCGTCGGGCAAAGTACGCCGCTGCTTGCGGTATGAGTATTAGCGGCTTATTGATTGTGCTGTCGGTTATTCCGCTGTGGTTTAAGCTGGCGTTAATCTTAATGATGAGCTGTGTGTTGCTGTGGTTGTGTAAACGGCCCGAGTATTAACGGCACGGCAAAGGCCATTAAGAGGCGTTAACGCTGTGCCTGTTAGCATTACGGCGGCGCGATCTTTTTTAGCGTGTGCTTTAAACTCGCAGTCGACAACTCGCCCATGTGAGTGTGTATCAGCACGCCCTCGGCATTGTAAAACAGCGTCGATGGCAACCCAGCAGTACCTAACTCGCGCATGGTTTTCTGGTTAGTGTCCAGTAGCAGATTGGTTAATATTAAATCTTCGCTTTGTAAGTACTGGCCAATGGTGTGAGCAAGCTCCCCTTGGTTGATAAATACAAAGTGCAGATCGGGGCGGTTTTGTTGCGCTTGCATCAGCACCGGCATCTCCCGCCGACACGGCGGACACCAAGTGGCCCATAAATTAATCACCAGCGGTTTACCCTTAAATTGCTCTAGACTCACCTGCTGGCCCGCCAAGCTTTGGTAGTTTAATTGTGGTACAACTTGTCCGGCACGTATCACGCTGTATAAGCCGCCGCCCAAGGCCCACACTAAAGCGCCAGCGCCCACTGCAGCGGCTAAGGGGATGCGCAGGGAGCGTTCACGCTTGGCCTTGTACAGCGCCAATAAAAACGTACCAGCCAAGCCACCTAGCGCTGAAAATCCGCCGTCGCGAATATCAATAATACCCAGCGGTGCACTGCGGTAGTCCTGCCAATACAGCAGCACAAACACCAGCCGTGCCATTAATAACCCAGCAATCAGCATGGCGGTTAGGGTCGGCTCGATACTCACTTGTCGTTGTCGCCCCACCAGCCAGCCCACCAGTAAAGCAATAAAGTAGGTTAGCGCGAGCAGCAGGTGGCTCCATGACAGCACAAAAGGGCCCAGTGAAACTGACAAGGTAAACTCCTAATGGTTAAGCTATAAGGCACGCGAATGATGCGCTAGGGTGGGGTATGGTTGAGTGGTGGACGGCGTAAAGCGACGGTGCGCAAAACCGAGCAGGCCCTTGCAGGGTCTGCTCGGCGGCTGGACTAGATAACTTTATCCAGGGCTTGATTGATGTCGGCGAGGATGTCGTCAATATGCTCAATACCGATGGACAAGCGCACCAGATCCTCTGACACACCTGCAGACTTTAGCTCTTCTTCGTTAAGCTGGCGGTGCGTGGTGGTGGCTGGGTGGCAAGCAAGGGATTTTGCATCGCCAATATTCACCAAACGCAAGATCATTTGCAGCGCATCAATAAACTGTGCGCCGGCCTTTTTACCGCCTTTAATGCCAAAGCTTAAGATTCCAGAGGCTTGGCCATTACAGATCTTTTGGCAGGTGGCATGGTAAGGGCTGTCGGGCAAAGCGGCGTAGTTTACCCAGTTAACTTTGGGGTGCGTCTGCAAGTGATGCGCTACTTTTAATGTGTTCTCACAGTGGCGCTCCATGCGAATGCCTAAGGTTTCGAGCCCCTGCATAATTAAAAAAGAGCTGTGAGGCGCCAGAGCAGAGCCCGTATTGCGCAACGGCACGACGCGGCAGCGGCCTATGTAAGCCGCCTCGCCCAGTGCTTCGGTGTACACCACGTTATGATACGACGGGTCTGGCTCATTCAGCATGGGGTAGCGGGCTTTGTTGGCCACCCAGTCAAATTTACCCGAGTCGACAATCATGCCGCCTACAGTGGTGCCGTGGCCGCCGATGTACTTGGTCAGCGAATGTACGACTATGTCGGCGCCATGTTCAAAGGGTTTGCACAAAAACGGTGTCGCTACTGTGTTATCGACAATCAGCACAACGCCGTGTTTACGAGCGATATCGCCGAGCTTTTTCAAATCGACAATATTGCCTGCCGGGTTGCCAATAGACTCGCAAAATAAAGCTTTGGTGTTGTCGTCAATTAAGCTTTCAAGTTTGTCATAGTCGTCAAACGAGGCCATGCGCACCTCGATACCCTGACGCGGAAAACTATGGGCAAACAAGTTGTAGGTGCCGCCGTACAACTGGCTGGTGCTGACAATATTGTCGCCGACGCCAGCAATACACTGAATCGCATAGGTGATGGCCGACATGCCCGATGCCACAGCGAGCCCGCCTACACCGCCTTCCATAGCGGCAACCCGAGCCTCTAATACGGCGTTGGTTGGGTTTGTAATACGTGTGTAGATATTACCCGCCACCTTTAAATCAAACAGATCGGCACCGTGTTGGGTGTCGTCAAAGGTATAAGACGTGGTTTGATAAATAGGTGTCGTTGCCGCCTTGGTGGTGGGCTCAGACTTATAACCGCAGTGCAATGCCAGTGATTCCAGTTTCATGATGTCTCCTACTGAATTTAATTTGCAGGGAATGTAGCACATTTTTGCATGGCTTAGGTCAGTTCTGGTGGTGTTACTTTATCAACCTGGACTGTGGTTTTTTGATTGGGCGTAATCGGCCAGACTATCTGGGCACCCTCCTGCATACCAATCAGCGCACTGCCAATAGGGCTTAAGATCGATAATTTGGTCTCACTGTTGTCAAGCTCAGACGGGTACACCAGCTCATAAGTGAACGTTTTTTTGGTTGATTCAACCGTAAAGGTCACCTTTGAGTTCATGGTCACCACGTTGTCGGGCAGCTTTTGCGGCGACACGATCTTGGCGCGCTCTAGCTCGTCAAGAAGTTGTTCGGTAATAGTGCTCTCGGGCGTTGAGTCGATTAACGCCGACAGGCTATTGTATATCTCGCGGGTCAATGTAATTTTGGTTTTAGCGGCCATAACGAAGCCTCCTGTGTAAAAACGTTTAAGTATTTATATAAAAGTTAGGCAGCGGCAAAATCCAGCGGTTAAGCGGTACTGCACTGCTGTAGGGTTAAGGTTGTATTGCAATAAAGCGGTGCGCTACGGGCACACAATTACGGGGTGTTTTTAGCGTGACAAGGTGCCGAGTGCTAAAGTAAGCACTCTTCCAGGGGAAAGAGAGGCGTAAGCCTCCACATCAGAAATTGCAAGATAGTGTACATAGCGGCAACAAATAGGTGCTGATTCAATAGCCTTGAGATTACCTTAACCGCTTCCAAAGTCAACTGAAATACACGACTAAGCCCCGCCACCGCTGTCTTTGACGACACAGTGAATGTTTAGCGGCGACGCTGAGCCTTAAACGGTTACGCTGTCAGCCAAAGACACTGACAGGGCGTTAAACGACGGATTCAATGCGCGCGAAAGCCACCGTGATTGCGCCAAGTGTATGTCTTGTCTGCAATGTCGACACGACAAAAGGAGGACTAATGCAACAGCCTATAGTGGGGTATCACCTGGATGATGAAAGCCATTGGGTCGCCGAACTCGCCTGCGGTCACTGCCAGCATGTACGCCATAACCCCCCTTGGGTAGTGCGCCACTGGGTGGTCACAGAAATGGGCAGAGCGGCCATGCTGGGCTTACTTTTAGGTTGTAAAAAGTGCGATGCCAATGCACCGCGGGATTATTGATGCACTTAATGAGCTTGTTTTTAATGCTCGGGTGTTAGCCCCATTTGTGCAAGATTTGCGGGTAAAACATGTATCAAATAAGGCATTGTGAAGCGCTTTAAAACAAAGTGACGTTAGTTGACCATTTTAGGTTGATCGCTTACACCCCGCGGCACCTGCTTAGCAGCATGGGCTTTTGCCGGTTTACACCTCGCTTACCATGCCCCCAAAGGCGACCGGACTATTGCACTTATATTATGAAACAAACACTCATCGCCCATTGTTCCGTGTGTTTTTTGATCAGGTTACTGCTCGCTTCGCTTGTTTGACGTTCGGTTACATGAGGTTGTTTAACCGCTACGGATACAGCTCAGTTGCCGTGTAAGCCTAGTGAGAGTAGGGCTGGGGTAGGCATTAAAGAAATTTCTTACCCCTTTGGGGGTATCTGGTAGCGGTACCAAGAAAAAGTTCAATTTATTTTTCTAGCACTTTAAATAACGGAATATAAGCAGTATCGGTCAATGTTAGCGCCATCATTGTACTTTTAATTTGTTGTTTGTTAAAACCAAGAAAGTGGGTTTTGTTGGATTTATTTCTTTATAAACAAAGGGTTAAGAGGGTTTTTGAACGGCTCGATCAATTTTCAGGTTAAGCTATCGCTGATAACCAATGCTCTGCGACAAACACCAGTTTACAAATTGCTGGCTGTTGTTCGCCATCACGTTAATGTTAACAGTTCTTGTGTAATCGGTTACTTGCAGGGCTTGCTAATAAAGCTATTGAATCCTTGTTGTGCATACCGTAGATTTCCGTATCGAGTCAGTTAAGCCTGTAGAGATAAGGCCTCTAAAGGCGGTCTGTATAAAGGAAAGTATAATAAACTTGCAGGGTTAGTTGTGATGAAAGTAAAAGGCCGATTTTATCACTCGAGCAATAGCTTGGTTTGATGCCGAGCCTTATCAGAAATGGGTCAGTTGTGTTTACGGCAACTATAAGCTTGCAAGTTTAATCAGGATAAAAACGGCCACCGTCGTATAGATGCATACTGTATTTGGTCGTTTGTTATTTAGATGCTTTAAGTGTGTAGGTTTGTGTTAACTCTAATTGGTGCTTGCGGCTTTTTTGTTAAGTGCGGTAAAAAAAAGAAGTTGAAACCTAAACTTGTATGACGTAGATTTACAGTCCACTTAAAGTCAATAAGACTAAAACGCTGCCAGTTTGACGAGCTTGTCCCTGGTCGTGGTTTTAAGGTGTAGCCCGCACCTAACTAGATCTGCAGGCCACAAGTCTGCTAACTCAGTCACTAACAGGAGCTGCAAACGTTTAGTGACTGAGAAGATGCTGTACCGGATGATTATTCCGAATGACAATAAAGGAGAGTTTCATGAATAACAAAATAAGCTTTAAGAAAAGGCTAATAGCAACAGCAGTAGCCTCCTGCGCTCTGTCAGGTGTTGGTAGCTTGGCATGGGCGCAAGATGGCAACCAGATGTTAGAAGAAGTGGTTGTGACAGGTATTCGTGCATCGCTTGAACAGGCGATGGATATAAAGCGCGATGCCTCCGGTGTTGTTGATGCCATTAGTGCTGAAGACATTGGTAAATTCCCCGATGCCAACTTGGCTGAGTCGCTGCAACGTGTACCCGGTGTGTCCATTGACCGTAACGCAGGTGAAGGTAACTCTGTCTCGGTTCGTGGTTTTGGCCCAGCGTTTAACTTAGTAACCGTTAATGGCCGTCAAATGCCTTCCAGTAACGATGGAAGGGACTTTAACTTTAACGATCTGGCTTCCGAGCTGGTGAGTGGTGTTGAAGTTTTAAAAACCTCTAGTGCACGCAAAGCCTCTGGTGGTATTGGTTCAACCATTGATATTAACACCGCCCGTCCATTAAACATTGGCGAGTTCAAGGCTGCAGCTTCAATTAAAGGCGTATCGGATATCGATGAAGGCTCGGTAACACCCGAGATTTCTGGTCTTATCAGTAGCACCTTTGCGGATAATACAATCGGCGTACTTTTTGCCGCGTCTTACCAAAACAGGAAGTATGAGCAAGAGCGCTTGGCTATTGATGGTTGGGTCGCTAACCCGACTTTCAATGATGGTCAAATATTGAACCCGGAAGTAAACCAGACGGGTAATTACTTCCACGCGCAAAACTACAATATTTCTCTTCAGGATTCAGAGCGTACGCGGACTAACGCCGCATTAACGTTTCAGTTTGCACCTAGCGATGATCTAACCGTCACGGCAGACTACAACTACTCTAATCTTGAAAACGACCTTCAAAGCTCGCAGTTTGGCGTTTGGTTTAACTCTGGTGGCATCACGAACGCTAAAATCAATGAAAACGGTACCGTCATCGATATGTTCGAAGAGGGCACGTTCGATAACATTCAGAACTGGAATAAAACCGTATCTGAAAACAATGCATTTGGCTTGAATGTCGAGTGGAATCTTTCTGACAACTTCTCGCTCGAGTTCGACGCGAGCTCGGCAAAGTCTGAGCAGAACCCAGGTGGTGAGTTTAACCAGTATCAGGCCATTGTTGGCTATCATAATCAGCAGCGTTTGCAGATTATAGATGGTGCTGAACTTCCGGTTATGACCGACATTTACGACGCCAACCCGAATCGTGTTCAGGCGCCGTTTTGTGGTAATGGAAACTGGACAGCTGCAGGCGAGGCAAACTGTCAACAGTACGCAGCAGAGCATGGAATCGACCCTACCGCCACCGTGACAGGCACAGGCGCTGACGGCGAGATTGCGCAGGAATTGCTCCGCGCTCACCGTAATGACATTCAGTCGGGCAACACTGTCGATGAGATAGATCAGTTCCGTCTTGAAGGACAGTGGTCTGAAGATAACTTGGTACTGAGCGCTGGTTTGATGTACACCGATCAAACCAAGAACAACCGTATTAAATACAACGCTCACGAGCCAAGAAACGTGGTTGAGCAGTACGGCGGGTTTTTTGGGTATCCGATTATTCCCGAAGAGGCCTTACAAGGCAGAACGACCATCGATAGCGGCTTCCTAGATCAGTTTAGCGGCAATGAGAACCTGCCAAGCACTTGGGTTAGCTATAATCCTCAGGATGTTTTTGATGCGATCTGGCCAGCGATGGGTCCGGATTATGACCAAATCCCTCGTGAGTGGTCTCCCAACGGCTATCAGGTTCAAGAAGAAACATTTGCAGCCTATATGGAAGTTGACCTGAACACCTCGTTGTTTGACATGCCGTTAAACATCCAGACGGGTGTACGTTTTGAGCAAACCGATATTAGCTCAACTGGTACTGAGCAAATATTGACCGGCCTGCAATATACTGACCCGACCTCTCTAGCGCCGGTTTATCAATCGGGTGGTGCAACTCTGTACACTGAGAAGCAAGACTATACGGTTTTACTTCCCAACCTGAGCACCAGATTGAACATAACCGATAGTTTAGTGGCTCGTTTTGCCGCTAGTAAAACTATCAGCCGCCCAGGTATTGGATCACTTCAACCCACACGTAATATTGGGGCTACACGTCCCAATGGCGACTTGAACGCAAGTTCGGGTAACCCAGGCTTGAAGCCTTACTCGGCGGATAACCTTGACTTGGCGCTTGAGTGGTATTACGGCGACTTAAGTTATGTTTCTGTGGGTTTCTTTGCTAAGTTTATCGACGACTTTATTGTTGGCGGTACTCGCGAAGATACCATTAACGATGTGACAGATCCGAGCAGTAACGGTGGTTCAATTACTAACCCCTCTCTTGGCTCAGACGCCAAACTGGCGGTTTTCAATATCGACTCTGACGTGAACGGACCTACCGCTGATGTTGACGGTATCGAAATATCGGTACAGCATGACTTCACCGGTACCGGTTTTGGTATTAACGCCAACGCCACGTTTGTGAATACCGACCGTGAACTCGACCCTGAAGATGTTAGTCAGCGCTTTGCCATCACCGGCTTGAGCGATTCAGCTAACGTTATTGGGTATTATGAAGAAGGACCGTTCCAAGCGCGTCTTGCCTACAACTGGCGCGACAAGTTCCTGCAGTGCTTCTGTCAGTTGCAGGGCGGTGATGCTGTCTTTGTTGAAAGCTATGGCCAGTGGGACTTTAGCTTGGCTTATGACATAAGCGACAACCTTACCGTGCTACTGGAAGGCATTAACGTGACTGGCGAGGGCTACCGCTCTACAGGTCGTTATGAAGAGCAGCTTTATGAAGCCATTTCAACAGGCTCTCGTTATGCTATAGGCTTGCGGGCTACCTTCTAAGACTGCCTTTCTTGTTAGAATTTTGAGGCCGCCTTCGGGCGGCTTTTTTCAGCTTCTTTTGAAGTTTTCTAATATGAAATCTTGAACTTACGGGGTAGTCGCTATGGTAAAGCCTTTAACAACTGTAGCAGTTGTGGGTGGAGGAACTGCTGGTTGGATCAGTGCTGGCTTGATAGCAGCAGAACATCGAGCTAAAGGCTCAGATGAAATAACTGTAAAGCTGATAGAGTCGCCTGATATAAAACCTATTGGGGTTGGCGAAGGAACCTGGCCAACCATGCGCACAACGCTCCGGAAAATAGGCGTGTCAGAAACGGACTTTATCCGAGAGTGTGACGTCTCTTTTAAGCAAGGGGCGAGGTTCAGTAAGTGGGTGGATGGAAGCGACGATGACTTTTATTACCATCCATTGGTGTTACCGGTTGGCTTTGAGGAAAAAAACCTTGCGCCTTACTGGCTTTCATCACCTAACGACTTGTCGTTCTCAAACGCTGTTTGTTTTCAAGAGGCGTTGTGCGAGGGAAACCTTGCGCCTAAACGAATTACCGATAAAGAGTTTGATGCCTTAGCAAACTATGCCTACCACCTAAACGCTGGAATGTTTTGCGAGTTTCTAAAAAAACATTGCATTGATGTTTTAGGTGTTGAGTATATTGTCGATAATGTTGTTGGTGTAGAAAACGACGACAAAGGTGATATTGCTTGGTTGCTGGGCGAGAAGACAGGAAAGATATACGCCGATTTATTTATAGATTGCACGGGTTTTAACTCGTTACTTATCGGCAAGCATTACGAGGTTCCCTACATAGATCGCAGCGATGTGTTGTTTGTCGATCAAGCCATTGCAGCCCATGTTCCTTATCAGTCCCCTGATGACGAGGTGATTCCCTATACGGTTTCTACCGGGCAGAGCGCAGGCTGGGTTTGGGATATTGGTTTGCAGAGCCGGCGGGGAGTGGGCTACGTATATTCAAGTAGTCATACGAATGCCGATCAGGCTGAAGAAACGTTAGTTAACTACATCAGTGAAACGGTAGGCAGAAAAACTGCTGAAAGCTTAGACCTGAGAAAAATACCTATAAAATCTGGGCATCGGTCCATCTTTTGGAAAAATAATTGTGTTGCCGTGGGCCTGTCTGCAGGGTTCCTTGAGCCGCTGGAAGCATCTGCCTTAGTGTTGGTAGAGCTGTCGGCTCAGATGATCAGCGATCAGCTTCCCAGCTGTAGAGAGGTCATGCCAATTGTTGCGAAGCGTTTTAATGAAACCTTTTTGTACCGCTGGGACCGAATTATCGACTTTCTGAAATTGCATTATATTTTAACTAAGAGAGACTCCGATAGCTTTTGGCGGGACAATAAAAACCCAGAAAGTATTCCTGACAGTCTTCATGAGTTAATGGATTTGTGGCGCTATCAGCCGCCTTGGGATCATGACTTCTCCAGTAAGGTTGAAGTTTTCCCAGCAGCGAGCTATCAGTATGTACTTTATGGGATGGGTTACAAAACTCATTTGCCCGTAAATAATGCCAATGAATCGTACGAGTACTTTGCGAAAAGAAAAATAGAAGAAAATAAAAGAATGATTTCTGCTGCCACCTCGGCATTGCCGGGCAACCGAGAGCTGCTAAATAAAATTAAAAAATATGGTTTTCAGAGGGTTTAAAGTATGGTCGCAGATCCAGTTTTATTGGAGGCCACAAGCCACGGTGATTTACGGGTTGATGATCGCGCAGGATCAGCAACGCTGCACAACAGAAACACAGCGGTTATTGTTGATGAGCTTCAAAGGTTAAGTGCTTATTATCCAACCTTCTTTGTTAAAAACCCAGAAACTGGTCGGTTTGCACTGGTGGCAATTTTTGGTTTTTCAGAGTCCGAAAACCTATTTGTTGAGTCTGATATGTGGCGGTCAAACTGTTATGTTCCGCTAAACATCAGAAGAGCTCCTTTTATGCTTGGTAATCATTCGGGCGATGAGGGCGATGAATCGGTAGTTCTCATTGACTTAGGTGATAAAAAAGTTCAGAAAGATGCAGGAGAGGCTCTTTTTAATGAACGAGGTTTTCCTACACCATATCTGGAGAACAAAATATCAGTCCTGAAAACTCTGAAAGATGGGATGGGTAAAACCCAAAGTTTTATAGAGGTTTTAGTGGATAATGACCTGCTGACACCTGTGTCATTTAAAATAGAGTTCGAGAACGGTAGTAGTCAGCAGATTGAGGGGTTGTACACCATTCATGAAGCTGGCCTACAAAGTCTCGATGATGACAAAGCGTTAGAGTTTTATAAAAATCATTACTTTGAATACGCTTATATGATGATCTCCTCTATTGGGCAGGTTCAGCGTTTAATTGACGACAAAAACAAACTGCTGCAAACGGAATAATTTAGTTATTTTCTTGTCATCAACGACAAAACGATGTTTTTTAGTTTGTTGTACAGCATAGGTGTCATTTCGCCTAGGGCGCCTCTTTTGTCGTGGGGGATATGTTCCGCGGGATCGTCTTCTAGGTGGAATATATAGTGATCAAAAAAAGCTCGCCAAGCTTCTCTTTCGGCTTTTGGTAAATGGCTAATGGTCATCAAGCCGTGGAGAAGTGTGGTGAAAGCGTTATCTGTTGCCAGAGCGCTTCTATCCCACCAATAATTTACAATCGCATTCAGTTTGTCTTTGGATTCAACTTGATGCCACCAAAGCTTGGGGATATACAATGCGTCTCCAGGCTCTAAATGAGCAACTTGAGCTTGGGCCAATGCCTTTGAAAACTTTGGGTAAGTTTCTAAATCAGGGTTGTGCAAATCAACCATGCTTACAGGCTGGCCTGACAAAGTGTAGTCGATGGGGCCTACGTAAAGGTTTTTAATTTGTTCTGGCGGAAAGAGGGTAAAGGTGCGCTGCCCTGCGACTGCACAAACAATGTTATCTAGCATGTCGTAGTGGGTTGATACGCTTGCAGCGTTGCCTACCCATATTCTTGCCTTTGCTGTTTTTCCCGGCAGTTCGCAATGGTTGTTCTCTGCAAACTCGGGTACGTGGCTATCAATCTCTACTGCACCGGTATACACGCAAGGTGGATTATCATCCTCAAGGTGTTTTACGATGCGCTCGAGCGAGTCCGTTAAGGTTTCAGAGATCCTGTCAAAGTTAAAACCCGCAAGGTTTTCTTTATAAAACATTCTCCCTCTGTTTTCGGCAGCGGCGTAATAAGTTGTTGTGGTTTTTTTAAGGTCTAATTTCATTAAATATTCTGCAAACTGCTTGCTGGACTGCTGGGCGATTCCTACAGACTCCCAGTGCTCAACGTAGGACTTTATCAATACGGGTTGAAAGCTGTGAATTAGCTCACTTTTAAAAACATCGACACTGTGCTTATCTATCTCAGTTACTGGGGGGAGGGATGTGTACATAATATAATAACCGACAATAATATTATTAAATGTTGATTAAGGTTTATGGTGCGGTAGGCGATAGCCAGTAGCGCTGCTTGAAGGCATATGGCCGAACACCGCTTTATCAATATTTATTAAACACTGTTTAAAGTGCGCCAACAGGAGCGAGTATTTTTAATTTAGACCGCTATAGCGATAGGGTGGACCATGGACGCTTAACAAGCAAGGGCGTCGGTTTCGTATGCTTGCAAGAATAAAGGTCATTTACGGTAAAGGATATCTGCTTTGCAAAGTCTCTCTCGCGTTAGCTTAATCTGTATTTAGTGTGGCGTGTTTACAGCAGGGTGTAGGTGTATTGTTGCACTATGTTGGATGGGATTGCTTTGTAACTCTGATCGAAAATGGCTGTCAATCAACATGTGCTGGTGGCTGAGCAAGATATTCCAGCTAGGTTGCGCTTAGGTGGTTAAGGTTTTGTTTTTTAGTGGCTCTTGGCCGGTTGGGCACCATTTACTAATTGGCCTTTCATTGGAATCAAAAAGACTGCGTTAAAATTGCAAAAATCAGTGCCCACAGCTGAACCGTCGGGGGCGATAATGGTGGGTGGTCTGCTGTGAGTACTTTTGGGCAAGCTATGCAGTTTAAGTTTACTCTTTAGGTTTGCCGCTTGGGCTTTATGAACGGATTAAAGCCCAGATTAAATTGTCCCTTGAGTTAGCGTCATTTTTGCGCGAGCAGTTATGTTGTAGGGGCTTTGTTGTTGCAAGCTAACCCAGTGTCTACTGGGTGAAAATGGCTGGCTGTCTTGTTAAATCGAGGGCGGTCCAAGGCGGGAGGTCTGGCCAGTCTGCAGTTGATATTTACGGCTGTAACGTCATCAGATAAATCAGTTTGATCCCTGTGGTGCTCACGTTAGCCCAGGTTTCTGTTGGTGGCTTTTTTGGGGTTGCGCAAAGCTCACTAGGTTGCTCGGCAGTGCATATAGGCCGCTCAATGCAGTGTCGTAAGGTTGGCAACACTATCGACGAAATATGTATTTAGATGTGGCTATTATCTTATTGGGCTGCTTTTTAGGCCATGGCGTGCGCAGATCTACCTAGAACACCTCATATATTGGCATAATATTCAACTTTAACAGCTTACAATCAAATATGTAATGCGTTACGATCAGGTGTAATGGGTTACAGTGGTTTTAATAACTTAAAGGATAATTGGTTTCGGGGTAAAAGTGCGACTTTAAAGCGCCGGCCCCACCTAGCGCCACCGTTCACATGGCGGTGCAACTCGGCCGTTAGCGGCCGAAGGGACAGCAGCTAGGGCGCAGTATTCGCTTGCGAAGCGAAACTTAACTAAAAGCCCAGATTGGGGTTTTAGTACGAGGTAATGCCCACGGGGGTCTTTAACGATTCCTGATAATAATACAAGGAGTGCTCCATGCATAAGAACACCTATTTTAAGAAAAAGTTGATCGCCTCATTGGTGACAGCTTGTACTTTGAGCGGCTTAAGTGGTTTTGCTGTTGCGCAAAGTGATGAAGCGTTAGAGGAGGTTGTCGTGCGCGGTGTTCGCGCCGCACAAGAAACAGCCGTTAATATTAAGCGCGATGCCAACTCGGTGGTCGATGCGATATCGGCAGAGGATATTGGTAAGCTGCCCGATGCCACTATCTCTGACTCACTGCAGCGCATCCCAGGCATCCAGATCCGCCGCTCGGCCGGTGAGGGCTCATCGGTTAACATTCGTGGCTTACCTCAGGTTGTCACTCAGCTTAACGGCGAGCAATACCTAGGCGCTAACTCTGTGGTGTCCACCCAGCCCAACTTTGGTGATATTCCGTCGCAGTTGTTTCGCGGTGCTGACGTTTATAAGTCGGCAATTGCTAACTTAGGCAATACGGGTATCACAGGTACTATCAACCTGAAAACATATCGTCCTTTTGATTTTGATGAAGGCCTTACCTTTGCCGGTGGCGCCGAATTGCAACAGGGCAGCGACACGAAAGAGACGGACCCTGGCATTAACGGTTTGTTTAACTGGCAAAACGAAAAAATCGGCTTAATGGTGGCGGCTACTTACGCCAATGTAAATTTATCCAACTCGTATAACGGTATTAATACTGGCTCCCCAGGCGATGCAGGTTGGACCAGTCGTTTCTCTGATGAGTCTGTGGGGCTTGCCGACCAAGGCCGCCGCTACGTTGGCTCGCAGGGCTTCTCGGCCTGGAATCAGGTGACTGAGCGCGAACGAATTGGCCTCAACTCGTCGTTCCAAGCAGATCTGGGCGAGGGTTTTGTCTTTACCGCCGATTGGTTCTACACCGATCAAGAAGAGTACAACCGTAAGGTCGGTGTCAGTGCAACCAACAAGTGGCAAGGCGACAACTGGTTTGCGCCCACCGACGATCGCGCCACTGGGATTGACATCGACGGTGGTGAGTTTTACTCCTGGACCCAGGCAGAGCTGTCACCTAAACGGCTCAAGTCTTTTACCCAAAACGATGTTTATGATTCAACATCAACCAACGTTAACTTACAGCTTGATTATGATAACGGCGGAGCCTTTACCGGTAGTTTTCGCGCCATTAAAGGTGAGGCAGAGCGCAATAAGCGCCACGGTTACAACGAGGGCGATTTAACCGACGGCACAACCACAGGGATCAACCCGCTAAGCTGGGGTGGCGGTGGTCAGCCTCCGGGCTTCTTCCCAGCAGAGTTATGCGCTGAAGGCTCTGTGGCTATTGGCGATAACGGCGGCTGCTTTCAGAAAATTAACCCGCTGGGCTACAGTGAAAACCCACAGATCTCGTACGACACCACCAGCGAGCACCCCACTTGGGGCGGGTTTGATCGTCCGCTCGCCGGGGCATTAGGCGCGGGTTCCACCATTGCCGATTACATGAAGAGTAAAGACAGCTACAACGTCGGGGCTTTTTCGTCCGAAAACAACGAAAACTCAAAAGGTGAGTTGACGGTGTTTAGTTTTAAAGGCAACTACGCCTTTGAGGACAGCTTTGTCACCAGTGTTGATGTAGGGGTACGCTCATCGCAGCGCACAGCCTCGTTCGAGCGGTTTAACCTGTTTTCTCCATTTTATGACAATGGCTGTGAGGCCCAGTGGAAGGCAACCGATGTGCAGCTGCACGCTGGCCCTTGTCAAGACGGCGAGACGGTTAACGGCGTGTTAAACGGTCACGAAATCACCGATATGTTTGTCGGCTACACCGTCTTGCCGAACGTATCGCTTGATCAATACAACAATGCCATGTGGGTGACAGACTTTGGCCCCGTCAATGGTATACCGGGTGTTTGGGCCGTAGATCCGCGCGACTACGACGACCCAGAGGCTTTTCACAATCGTGTATTTGGCTCCACTACTAAGCACGTGATTCCTGGTAGCACGTTTGATGTCGATATGGCCGAGTTGTCTTACTTTCTTCAAGCCAACTTCGAGGCAGGCGCCCTACAGGGTAACCTCGGTGTGCGGGTTGTCGAAACCGACTTGACGGTAAACCAAAATATTGCCGGTCCCGTTAAAGATTACGGCAACACCAACCTCGATATTGGCGACGTACTGAGCAAACGCAGCTACACCGATGTACTGCCAACATTAAACCTTGGCTATTGGTTCAGCGACGATCTAGTGCTGCGTTTTGCCTACGGCGAAAACATGGTGCCGCTGGATCTTAATCAGTACGGTGAAGGCTTAACCCTTAACACAACCCTCGACTCTGAAGACGGCAGCCCCACCCAAGGTCAGTTTATCGTCAGTGGTGGTAGCCTAGCTGGTAACCCAGAGCTGGATCCTTGGCGCTCAACCAACTACGACCTTTCGGTGGAGTGGTATGCGGGGCCTGCCACTGTGCTCAGTGCGGCTTTGTTTAAAGTAGAGATCGATAGTTTTACGGAATCCACTACTTTGGTTATGCCCCAGCCCGACGCTGATAACGTGGTTCGCCGCGAGGTTCCGATCGATACTTTGGTGCAAGGTGAAGGCGGAACCCTAGAGGGTGTTGAGCTTGCTGCTAAAGTAGCCTTTGGCGACTTTACCGATGGCTTTTTAACCAACTTCGGTCTGGATAGTAACTACACCTACTCACCCAGTGAGGGCTCGGGAGAGGATGTTTTTGGGGATAAAAACCTCTTTCCCGATAACTCAGAGCACCAGTTTAACCTAGCGGCTTGGTATCAGGCCGATCGTTTCCAGGCGCGGGTAGCCTACAACTACCGCAGTGAGCGGTTGGCAGCGTTAAATGGTGGTGCTTGGGGCGCTCTAAACCTGTATCAAAAAGCGACGGGTTATGTAGACGTATCGGCAAGCTACGACATTAACGATGCCATGACGGTTTACCTGTCAGGCTCTAACGTTACCGGCGAGTACGAGGACTACTATTTAGGCTTTGAGGATCAATACGCCTTCCAAAACTATTACGAGCCACGCTACACCCTAGGTGTTCGCGCGCGCTTCTAACTCTCTAAGTACTCTCTTTTAGGGAGTAGTCATGTTGTGCCGCCCCTTACCCGGGCGGCTTTTTTCTGTCAGCTTATTAATTACAGCAAAGCAGGCATTGGCCTGAATTTGCGTTATTATGTGACAGCTTCGACAAAGTTGGCCATTGCTAGAATAAGAAATAGGCTAAAAAAATAAATAAGTCGCTGTTTTAGCTGGGGTTCTCTAACCACTTTACGGATATTCAGGATGTGGGTCGCCTTGCGGCCAATGTTCACGATAATCTCTTAGGGAAGAATCCCCCCACGGGCGGCGATTGATTAATAAATCTTTAAGGATGCATTATGACCAGACCTCATACCTTTTGGCGCATGGCAATTGCCGGCGCGCTATTAACTACAATCGCTGGTTGTCAGACGGCTGATGGGAGCGCCAAAGACGGCGTCAAAACAGCCCGCGATGCCAGTATTTGGCCCGCCGTCACCAGCGAGGTGAAAAGTGATCCGGCCATAGAGGCGCGCATCGACGAGTTATTGTCCCAGATGACACTGGAAGAGAAAGTGGGACAAATGATTCAGCCGGAAATCAAGCAAATCACCCCCGATGAGGTGCGCGAGTATCACATCGGCTCGGTGCTAAACGGTGGCGGCACCACGCCAGATAACAACAAGTACGCCAGTGTCCAAGACTGGGTTGATCTGGCCGATAGCTACTACCATGCCTCGGTGGATAAAACCGACGGCCGGATAGGGATTCCTATTATTTGGGGTACCGATGCCGTGCACGGGGTGGGTAATGTGATCGGCGCCACCTTGTTTCCTCACAATATCGCCTTAGGGGCAACTCACAACCCCGATCTGCTGGAAAAAATTGGCTGGATCACGGCGCGCGAGTTGAACATTACCGGTATCGACTGGAACTTCTCGCCCACAGTGGCAGTGGCGCGCGACGAACGCTGGGGCCGCACCTATGAGGCTTGGTCAGAGGATCCAGAGATCGTTGAGCAGTACGCAGGCCGCATGATTCGCGGTTTGCAGGGCGAGCCAAACTCAAAAGACTTTTTAAGTGAAAACCACGTTATCGCCACTGCAAAGCACTTTATTGGCGATGGCGGCACCGACAAAGGCATTGACCGTGGCGAAACCGTCGCCACCGAGCAACAGTTGCGCGATATTCACGGTGCCGGCTACTTTAGCGCTATGGAGGCCGGTGTGCAGGTGGTCATGGCCTCCTTCACCACCTGGGAGGGTGAGCGTATGCACGGTCATAAATACTTAATGACCGACGTACTGAAAGAGCAAATGGGCTTTGATGGTTTTATCGTGGGCGACTGGAGCGGTCACGGTTTTATCCCCGGTTGTACTGCGCTGGATTGTCCGCAGGCCATTAATGCCGGTTTAGACATCTATATGGCGCCTGAGCCCGAGTGGAAAGAGCTGTTTGCCAGCACCTTAAAGCATGCCCATAACGGCACTATCCCGATGAGTCGCATTGACGATGCGGTGCGTCGCATCTTGCGCGTTAAATTGCGCGCGGGTTTGTTTGAGGCGGGTGCACCGTCCGAGCGCGGTATCGCCGGACGAGTCGATCTGTTGGGCGCGCCAGAGCATCGCGAAGTAGCCCGCCAAGCGGTGCGCGAGTCGTTGGTACTGCTAAAGAACAACAATGGTTTACTGCCGTTAAAGCGCGATATGAAAGTGTTGGTGGCCGGTGATGGCGCTGACAATATTGGTAAGCAAACCGGTGGTTGGTCGGTAACCTGGCAGGGTACTGGCAATAAAAACTCAGACTTCCCAGGCGCCACCTCAATTTACGACGGCATTGCCAGCGCGGTAAAAGCCGGCGGCGGCACTGTTGAGCTGAGCGAAACAGGAGACTTTAAACAAAAGCCCGATGTTGCCATTGTGGTATTTGGTGAAGACCCCTACGCCGAAATGCAGGGTGATTTGAGCAACTTAATGTACAAAAATGGCTCTGAGGCAGACCTAGCCCTACTCAAGTCTTTTAAGCAGCAGGGCATTCCGGTGGTATCTTTGTTTGTAACTGGGCGTCCGCTGTGGGTTAACCGCGAGCTGAACGCCTCTGATGCCTTTATGGTGATTTGGCAGCCGGGCACCGAAGGTGAGGGCGTGGCCGATGTGGTGTTCCGTGACAATGACGGATCCATCAATCACGACACAAAAGGTCGCTTGTCGTTTACTTGGCCCGAGCGTCCAGATCAGTATCGTTTAAACCGTGGCGATGCTAACTACAGCCCATTGTTTCCCTATGGCTTTGGCTTAAGCTACGCTGATAGCGACACCTTGGGCAATAACTTGTCAGAGGTGGGTCTGGCAAAAAGCGCCACCTTAGACGTTTTAGAGTTGTTTAATCGTCGTCCTATTGATCCTTGGGGTGTCGAGGCCGTAGGCTCTGAAAACGACCGCGCGGTGATGAGCAGTAACACCTTAAAAACCTCTACTGTGTTGGTTGAAGCGGTGGATCGCAACGAGCAGCAAGACGCCCGTCGCGTTGTGTTTAATGGCAAAGGGGCCGGTCATGTGGCGCTGTTCTCGGACGAGCGTCAGGACTGGAGCGATTACGTGAAGGCTAAGTCGGCTCTGTCGTTTGACATAAAAGTTAACAAAGCACCTACAGCCACCACCTACCTGCGTTTTGGTTGTGGTTCATATTGCGCGTCGGATATTGATATGACCGACAGCATGGGTGAGCAGTTGGCGGATGCTGAGTGGCACACTGTGACCGTCGATTTGGCTTGCTTTCCTGATGCCGGTGCCAACTTTGGTTTGGCTCAGCCGCAATCAGAGTACATTACCCAGGTGCTGCGTCCTTTTAGCATTTACACCACTGGCGAGCTGGATTTAAGCTTTGCCAATGTGCGCTTGGTAAAAGGTAGCGCCAAGCAAGCGACGCTAAACTGTCAGTAACACGAAGCAATCGGCCATAACAATGGTTGGTAAAAAATCCCCGCCCAGCGCGGGGGTTTTTATTGGTATGCTGCACACGCGGTCTTTTTATCGTGTGTTTAGAGTCGGAGCCGCAAAGCTCAGCCGTCGCCTTGGTGGCTTGTTGTGCTCGGGCAGGGCATTTAAGCGAGTGTTTTGTGGCAGGCTTAATCCGTCAGGCAAGACGGGTCGAAAGCGTACTCTCCATCGAGCCAATCGGCGACTTCAGCCGCCATGCCGTTTTGCTCCTGTAGCTTGCGATAGCGCAGGGACAATTGCGCGCGCTGCTCTGGCGACATACCGTCTAGCCCCAGTTGGGCAAAAACCGCGGCATCATTTTGTAGCGATTGGCGCAGTTTGGGCGAGCAAAACCGCTCAAGCAGTTGATTAAACAGCGTGTCTGGTTGATAGCTGGCACTGGTGTAGGCGTGGGGTAGGCTGGCCAGCGCTAATTTTGATAGGTTGAACTGGTTCATGGGGTTAACCGCGTGACCGGCCAATAAGTCGCCTAGCGAGGCGCGATCGTCGCTAAAAGGCTTAAGATATAGGTGTTTTGACTTTACCGCGCCATCGTTAACAGGGTAGTTATCCCAAAGCGTGGGGCGACGCTGCAGCCGCTCGGCCACATCGCTTAAGTGCGCGCGGGTATAGCGCTCGGTGCAAACCTTAGGTCCAGTCCAAAAAATATCGATGGCAGGGTCCACTAGCCGGCCAAGCGATTGCCAGTAACCTTCGGGCCGGTCGCCAAATACTTTTTCCAGTATCGGGTCATCGCTGTAGTAAGTGGGGCAGAGGATGACTTTCTTTGCTCCGGTTAGCGCTGCAACACGGTGGCAGAGTTCGGCCTGGGTCGCCGCCAGTTGCGGCAGATCGCCACGCATATCATCAAACAATAACGCTAAGATATTCGGCTGCAGCTGATTGATGCGGCGGATTTTAGCGTCAAGGCTGGCGCCGTCTGTGCGGCCCTCTGGGCTGCACAAGTCCAATGGGCTTAGGCCGATGCCAAACTCGATGCCTGCGTCACTGTAGCCTTGCCTTAGGTCGCACAGTGCCTGCCAATCTTGGCGCGACCAATCCTGGCGCCATTGGCTGCGCAGGTGGCGGTCGTTTTTTGGGGCGTACAGGTAATAATCAAAGCCGTTGTTGCGCAAAAAGTCGGCAAGCTCCATGCGCTGCTGCCAGCTCCAACTGCGGCCAAAAAAGCCCTCGATGACCCCCAAAGGAGTGTTGTTTGTCATTTTTTACCTGCGCGTAAAGGGTTTGTGGCAGTGCCTTTTGTTGCGTTTTAATGCCCCATAGCTTAATCCAGCCCAGCGGTGGGTTAAAGCGTTGCTAAGAGCCCGTTAAAAGGCGGGTCAGATTGACATAAAGCTCTCCTATGCCTATCATAGCCGCCTTTTTGCATCGCACTACTTCTGTGTTTGCCCGATTACATTAGACGGTTCATCGAGCGCGCTAAGCTCTTGGACAGTCACGGATTATGAGTCGGAGTTATGCGCCATTATGGCAGCGTAAGCGGCAGAATGTATGGCGGTGTGTCACTTTATCAGACCTGAATAGAGGATGCGGACGCATATGTCTAGCCGTACCGAACTGCCTGCTTGGCAGGCGCTTGAGTCACACGCACGCGAAATGCAAAACCAGCACATGAGCGATTTGTTTGACGAAGATGATCTGCGATTTGCTAAGTTTTCTCTCCAGTCCCCCAACATCCTGCTCGACTACTCTAAAAACCTGATCACCGAAGCCACCCGCAATGCGCTGATCGAGCTTGCCCAGGCCTGTGACGTTGAGTCCTATCGCGACAAAATGTTTGCCGGCGAGAGGATCAACCGCACCGAAGATCGCGCGGTGCTGCACGTGGCGTTGCGAGACCGTACCGGTGAGCCATTAGAGGCCGACGGTGAAGACGTCCGCGCCCAAGTAAAACACGAGCTCGAGCGCATGCGCTCGCTGGTGGCGCAAGTGCGCGGTGGCGATTGGCGCGGTTACACGGGCAAGCCCATGACCGATATCGTCAGCATCGGTATTGGCGGCTCCAACCTTGGCCCTCTGATGGTGACCGAAGCGCTCAGCGGCTACAGCGATGGCCGCTTAAAAGTACACTATGTATCCAACGTCGATGGTTTTCAGATCGCCCAAGTGCTGCGCGATCTAGACCCCGAGACCACCTTGTTTGTGGTCGCCTCTAAAACCTTTACCACCCTAGAGACCATGACCAACGCCAATTCGGCCGAGACATGGTTTATGGATAAAGCCAAAGACAAAAGCTTTATCAACCGTCACTTTATCGCCGTGTCCTCAAACCGCCCCAAAGCCATGGAGTTTGGCGTGGCCGAAGAGAACATCTTTGATATGTGGGACTGGGTGGGCGGCCGCTTCTCGCTGTGGTCGGCCATTGGCTTGCCCATTGCTTTGAACCTGGGCATGGAGGTGTTCGAGCAGCTGCTGGAAGGCGCGTTCGAGATGGACCAACACTTTCGCACCGAGCCACTGGCCAAAAACGCCCCCGTAATGCTGGCGTTGATGGGTGTGTGGAACAATAATTTTCTTGGCCGCAAGGCGCATGCACTGTTGCCGTACGATCAGTGCTTGCACCGTTTACCTGCGTACATGCAGCAGGCCGAGATGGAAAGCAACGGCAAAAGCGTTAACTGGTCGGGTGGGCGCATAGATTACTCCAGCGTGCCATTAATTTGGGGCGAGGTGGGTATCAATGGTCAGCACGCGTTTTATCAGTGTCTGCACCAGGGCACGCAAATAGTGCCCGCCGACTTTATCGGTTCGGTCGAGCCGGCCCTCGCAGTTGACGGTCATCACGACGCACTGATGGCTAACTTCTTTGCCCAGTCCGAGGCCATGATGCGCGGCATCAGCGCGCAACAGGTGCGCGAAGAGCTAAACGCTAAAGGCATGAGCCCCGAGCGTATTGAAGAGATCGTCAACCATAAGGTGCACGAGGGCAACCGTCCCACTAATACCATCTTGATGCAAAAAGTTGACGCCCGCTCGCTGGGCTCCCTGATAGCTCTGTACGAGCACAAGATTTTTGTCCAGGGCATCATCTGGGAGGTGTACTCCTTTGACCAGTGGGGCGTGGAATTAGGTAAGGTGTTGGCAAACGGCATCTTAGACGAGCTGGCAGAGGGAGCCGAGGTTAGCTCTGGGCATGATGCATCCACCCGCAATCTGATAGAATACTACAAGAAAGCCCGCTAACGGGCCCAGCAAACTGCGGTGCAAAAGGGCGAGCTAGACTCGCCCACTAAGACGATGCCCCAGACACTTGCTGTCTGGGGGATCGTTTTGTTGTTTCTGCAGTGTTGCAATAGCCGCACCAGAGCGAAAAGCCGAGCGGCCTCACCCATAGATGGTGTAAACAAAAGAGAGCGACACATTACAGCCATAAAACCCGTATAGACCGGTTGTTTCGGCTATGGGGCAGTCTGTATTCCTAAGCATACGACGACTAATGGTAACAAAATGACCAATAGCAAAATTGCTGCAATTACCGACCGTATAATTGAAAGAAGCCGTGCTGCACGCGAGGCTTATCTAGCCAAAATCCAACGTGGCCGAGAAAACATTCCGGCCCGTAAAGGCCTATCCTGTGGCAACTTGGCACACGCCTTTGCCGCCAGCGAGAGCGCCGATAAAGAGGCGCTGGCCGAGGGCGATGCACCCAACCTAGGGGTGGTCTCCTCTTATAATGAGATGCTGTCGGCCCACGAGCCCTATGGCACCTATCTTGCGCCCATTAAAAAGGCCGCCCACGAGGTGGGCATGACGGCGCAATTTGCCGGCGGCGTGCCCGCCATGTGCGATGGCGTCACCCAGGGCCGTGGCGGTATGGATCTGTCGCTGTTCAGTCGCGATGTGATCGCCATGTCGACTGCCATTGCCCTGTCTCACGATATGTTTGATGGCGCTATCTGTTTGGGTATCTGCGACAAAATTGTCCCAGGGCTAACCATTGGCGCACTCTCGTTTGGTCACTTACCGGTGATTTTTATCCCCGCCGGTCCTATGACGCCCGGGTTGCCAAACGCCGAAAAAGTGCGCGTCCGACAGCTTTTTGCCGAGGGTAAAGTAGGCCGTAAAGAGCTGCTTGAGGCCGAGAGCGCCTCTTACCACAGCGCCGGAACCTGTACCTTCTACGGCACCGCCAACAGCAACCAAATGCTGATGGAGATCATGGGCCTGCACTTGCCCGGCAGCTCGTTTGTTAACCCAGGCACGCCCCTGCGCGACGGTTTAACCAACGCCGCGGTAAAACAACTGGGCGCCATCACCACGCGCGGCACTTACACGCCCATGGCCGAGGTAATGAGCGAAAAAACCATTGTTAACGGCATGATAGGGCTGTTGGCAACCGGTGGCTCTACCAACCACGCACTGCACATTATGACCATGGCGCGTGCCGCCGGCGTTATCGTCGATTGGCAAGATCTGTCTGATCTGTCTGATGCGGTGCCGTTAATGTGTCGAATTTACCCCAATGGCCTTGCTGATATTAACCGTTTTCAAGCGGTGGGTGGCATGGGCTACCTGATGCGCGAGTTGCGCGATGAAGGCATTTTGCACGACGATGTGAAAACCGTGATGGGAGAGGGCGGCTTGGCCCCCTACGTGCAAGAACCTTTCTTGGATAACGGCAAAGTCGTCTGGCGCGATGCCCCCAAAGAGAGCCTCGATAGCGATGTACTGCGCCCGGCAAAAAGTGCCTTTAGCCCCAGCGGCGGTATGAGATTGCTTACCGGTAACTTGGGTCGCTGTGTTATTAAAGTGTCGGCGGTTAAGCCCGAGCACCAAAAAGTTAAAGCGCCTGCGGTTGTGTTTGAAACCCAAAATGCTCTGCAAGATGCCTTTAAAGCCGGCGAGCTGGACAAAGATTTTGTCGCAGTGGTGCGTTTTCAGGGGCCTAAAGCCTGTGGTATGCCCGAGCTGCACAAACTAACCCCACCGCTTGGCGTACTGCAAGATCGCGGCTATAAAGTCGCGCTGGTAACCGATGGTCGCATGTCCGGTGCGTCGGGTAAAATTCCAGCGGCTATTCACTTAGCCCCAGAGGCTCTGGACAAAGGCCCAATTGGCTTGGTGCGCGATGGCGACATCATCGAGGTGGATGCCCAAGCTGGCGTTTTGCAGTTGCATGTCGACGCCCAAGAGCTGGCAAGCCGCAAGCACGCCGAAGCCGACCTGAGCGGGAGTCACGAGGGCATGGGCCGTGAACTCTTTGCCGCGATGCGTCAAGCCGTTGGTGCCGCCGAAGAAGGCGCCACTGTATTTCGCTGGTAAGTCATGTACCGCATAACCATATTCGACCGATAGGATTCACTCATGCAGCAACCTTTTGATTTTGTCATTTTTGGCGGCGCAGGCGATTTAGCCCTGCGCAAATTGATTCCGGCTTGGTATCGGGCCTTTCGTGAAGGACAAATGCCCGAGGGCTCACGTATTTTTGGTACAGTTCGCAAGCTCGAGCAGGCTGAGAATTACCGCGCAATTGCCCGTGAGGCGGCCTTTGGTTATTTGCGCGATGACGAGATCAATGAAAAAAGCTGGAGTGAATTTGAGGCGCGTTTACACGGCGTGTTCATCAACATCACCGAGCGCGATGCCCACTGGGATGCTTTAGCCAGTACCTTAAATGAGGGCTCGGGCGAGCGCATTTTTTACCTGGCAACGCCCCCGGCGGTGTTTTCGGCCTGCTGCAAAAACATCTCCGACTCGGGCATGATCAGCGAGCATTCGCGTGTGGTGGTTGAAAAGCCGCTGGGCTACGACGCCGAATCGGCCGAGGTCATTAACTCTGAGATTGCCGAGTACTTTAAAGAAGATGATATCTTCCGCATCGATCACTATCTGGGTAAAGAGACCGTACAAAACCTCTTAGCGCTGCGCTTTACCAACTGTATCTTTGAGCACCTGTGGGACTCTAAGTCCATTGACCACGTAGAGATCAGCATCTCAGAAACCGTCGGTTTAGAAGGGCGTGCCAGCTTTTACGATGACGCCGGCGCCATGCGCGATATGGTGCAAAACCACTTAATGCAACTGTTGTGTTTAGTGGCCATGGAGCCACCAAGCAAACTCAACGCCGACAGTATTCGCGCCGAAAAATTAAAAGTGCTGGATGCCCTGCGCCCGATTGTCGGTGACGATGTGGCGACACACACAGTGCGCGGTCAGTACGTTGCCGGCGAGACCGGCGGCAAGCAGGTGCCAGGCTACCTAGATGAGCTGGGCAAAGACAGCAACACAGAAACCTTCGTTGCTATTCGCGCCCACATCGATAACTGGCGCTGGTCCCATGTGCCTTTTTATCTGCGCACCGGTAAGCGCTTAAAACAGCGTTGTGCTGAAATTATTATTCAATACAAAACCGTCACGCATCATATTTATCCTAAGTCGGCCGGCCCAATGATCCCCAACCGTTTGGTGATTCAGCTGCAGCCCGATGAGCGCGTGCAGATGGTCGTGACCTCTAACAACTTAGAGAAACACGAAACCGAGCTGGTACCCAGTGTGTTAAACCTAAACCTTACCGACAATTACGATAAGTTTTACTCGGATGCTTACAAACGCTTGATGTTAGACGCCGCGGCCAACAACCCGGCTTTGTTTATTCATCGCAATGAGGTGGACGCCGCCTGGGGTTGGGTCGACCCGATCATCGAGGCATGGCAGCGTCCAGAAAATAAACCACAACCTTACCCAGCGGGTAGCTGGGGGCCAGAGGCGGCAATGGAGTTGCTGAGCAAAGATGGTCGCTGCTGGTTTAACGTAGGTGAGAATATTAAAGGTCAAGTATAAGGAGTTATTAGATGGCAATTGTAGAACGTTTTTTTGATTCGCATGAGGCGATGATTGATGCCGTTTTTGAGCACGCTATCAATGCGCTTAAAGAGGCTTTAACCGATGGCGATGAGGCAAGCTTTTTAGTGTCTGGCGGCAGCTCTCCGGCGCCGATTTACAAGCGTTTATCCGAGGCCGATTTGGCTTGGGATAACATTAAAATAGCTCTGGTTGATGAGCGCTGGGTTGATTTCGATCACGATAAAAGCAACGAGGCTTTTATCGTTAAAACCCTACTGCAAAACGGCGCGACCAACGCCAAGTTAGTGGGAATGAAAAACAACGCCGCCACCCCCGCCGAAGGCTTAGTGCAGTGCGAAGAGGCTTACCAGTCACTGCCATCGCCGTTTGATGTAACGGTATTGGGCATGGGGCCAGACGGTCATACCGCCTCTTTGTTCCCCCACGCCGAAGGCCTGGACGAGGCACTAAGCACTAAAGCACTGTGCAGCGCCATCACCGCAAAGCAAAGCGCCGTAACCGGTGACTGTGTTGAGCGCATGACTTTATCGCTGGCCGGTATTGTCAACAGCAAGCATGTGTTGCTGCTGATCTCGGGCGAAGAAAAGCTCGCCACCTATCGCGCCGCATTGGCCGACGGTGATGTGGCCGATATGCCGGTGCGCGCGATACTGCGACAAAACGATGTGCCAGTAACGGTTTACTGGGCACCATAAGTTTATTTGTTCACTAATTTGACGAGGATTTTTACGTGGGTCTAACCATTGATAAGATTGTAAAGGTAGCGCCGGTTATCCCGGTGATGGTGATTGACAAACTAGAGGACGCGGTTCCTTTAGCGCGTGCGCTGTACAACGGCGGCCTAAAAGTGTTGGAGATCACCCTGCGCACCCCGGTAGCACTTGAAGCAATCAGCGCAATGGTTAAGGCCTTGCCAGATGACGCTGTGATTGGCTCGGGTACCGTTGTCACCCCAGCCGATTTACAGGCGTCAGTCGATGCGGGTGCTAAATTTATGGTCAGCCCCGGCACCACGCCAGAGCTGATCGAAGCTGCTAAGCAGTGTGATGTACCTTTGTTGCCGGGCATTGCTACGCCCTCTGAGGCGATGAACCTTTACATCCAAGGGTTCACCCACCTTAAGTTCTTTCCCGCAGAAGCGGCCGGTGGCGTTAACATGGTTAAGTCTATCGGTGGGCCACTGCCACAAATTACTTTTTGTCCCACAGGTGGCATTAACTTGGAAAAAGCCCCCAGTTATTTGGCATTAGCCAACGTCGCCTGTGTCGGCGGAACTTGGATGGCGCCCAAGCACCTGATCAACGAAAAAAAGTGGGATGAAATCGAAGCTTTGGCTCGTCAGGCGGCCACTCTAGAGCGCTAACATACAACAGCAATAAGCGACTACACGAGATTTTAACAACAGCGTGTGCAGCACCTAAGTGCTTAGCGCCAAAAAATTAGATTACTAGCCCCGTTCTGCGACGGGTAAAATATATAGGAGAGACACAATGACAATACGAGTAGCTATTAATGGCTATGGCCGGATCGGGCGCAACGTGCTGCGAGCCCTGTACGAGTCCGGTTATCGCGATCGCATTCAAGTGGTTGCGGTAAACGATTTAGGCGATGCCGAGCTGAACGCTCACCTGACCAAGTACGACTCAGTACACGGTCGCTTCCCTGGTGAGGTTCACGTGGCGGGCGACAAAATGGTTGTAAACGGCGATGAGATTTTAATTACCGCCGAGCGCAACCCAGCCGACTTGCCTTGGGGCAAATTGAATGTCGATGTGGTTTACGAGTGTACCGGTATTTTTACCAGTCGCGATAAAGCCAAAGCTCACCTCGATGCAGGCGCCAAAAAAGTCATTATCTCCGCGCCGGGCGCAGATGTTGATGCCACCGTTGTCTATGGTGTTAACCACAACATCTTAAAGGCGAGCGATGAGATTATCTCAAACGCCTCTTGCACCACTAACTGTTTAGCCCCCATTGCTAAAGTGCTGAGCGACAAGTTTGGTATTGAGTATGGCTCGATGACCACGATCCATGCTTACACCAACGACCAACACCTGAGCGATGTGTTTCATACCGATATTTATCGCGCCCGTTCGGCCACTCAGTCGATGATTCCTACCTCTACCGGTGCCGCCCGTGCGGTATCGCTGGTGCTGCCAGAGCTAGAAGGTAAGTTAGACGGTATGTCAGTGCGCGTGCCCACCATTAACGTCTCTCTGGTGGATCTAAACGTATTGGTAAAACAAGACGTAACCGTCGAGCAAGTAAACGCAGCAATGAAAGAAGCCGCCGACAACGAAATGCCAGGCGTGTTGGTTTATAACGATGAGCCACTGGTTTCGATCGACTTTAACCACACACCAGCATCCTCTAACTATGACTCTAAACAGACCAAAGTTATGGGCGGTCGCTTGGTTAAAGTGATGTCTTGGTACGACAACGAGTGGGGTTTCTCCAATCGTATGTTGGATAACACCATCGCACTGATGAACGCTAAATAAACGAGAGATACTATGTTACGCCGTACAAAAATCGTCAGTACTTTGGGGCCAGCTTCTGAATCTGAAGAAGTATTAGAAAAGTTAATTCTTGCCGGAGTCAATGTGGTGAGATTAAACTTCTCCCACGGCTCCCCAGAAGATCATAAAAAGCGTGCTGAAGATGTGCGCCGCTTGGCTAAAAAACACAATCGCTTCGTTGCGGTGTTAGGTGATTTGCAAGGGCCTAAGATTCGCATCGCACGCTTTGCCGACGGCCCTATTCAGCTAGAGCTGGGCGATAAATTTGTTTTAGACGCCTCGCTTGAGCGCGACGCTGGCACGCAAGAGCGCGTGGGTATTGACTACAAAGAGCTGCCCAACGATTGTCGCGCAGGCGATAAACTGCTATTGGACGATGGCCGGGTTGTTCTGGACGTAGAAAAAATTGAAGGCAGCAAAGTTTACTGTGTCACCAGTGTTGCCGGAACCTTGTCAAACAATAAAGGCATCAACCGTCAGGGTGGGGGGCTTACCGCACCGGCTTTGACCGAGAAAGATTTTGCCGATATTAAAACCGCCGCCGAGATCGACGTCGATTACTTAGCGGTATCCTTTCCGCGCAGCGCCGACGATATGAACACCGCACGCAAACTGCTGCAAGAGGCCGGTGGCAAAGCCGGCTTGGTGTCCAAGATCGAGCGCGCCGAAGCGGTTGCTGACGATAAAACACTGGATGAAATTATCGCCGCCAGTGATGCCGTGATGGTGGCCCGGGGTGATCTGGGTGTCGAGATTGGTGACGCCGCCTTGATCGGAGTGCAAAAGCGCATTATTGCTCGCTCGCGGGCGTTAAATAAAGTGGTGATCACCGCAACTCAGATGATGGAGTCGATGATCAACAGCCCACTGCCTACCCGCGCCGAGGTGTTTGATGTGGCCAACGCCGTCTTGGATGGCACAGACGCGGTCATGCTGTCGGCTGAAACCGCCGCCGGTAACTTTCCGGTCGAGACCGTTGAGGCAATGGCGCGCATTATAATCGGTGCCGAGCAACACCCGCAGGCGAGTTACGACTCTTACCGCTTAAACGAAGACTTCGGCTCCATTGGCGAATCCATTGCGTTGGCTGCGATGTACACCGCCAACCACTTGTTGGGTGTTAAAGCGATCATCGCCTTAACTGAGTCTGGCACCACACCTCGGTTAATGTCTCGGGTGGGTTCGCAACTGCCGATTTTTGCCTTTTCTTGTCATGTTGCTACGCAGCGCCGGGTTGCTTTATACCGCGGTGTTAGCCCCGTGCCATTTGAAAGCGCCAGCGCCCCCTCCAGCGCAGATTATGTGCGCGCCATGAACATCCTGAAGGACGATGGTATTTTGGTGGATGGCGATATGGTGATTGTCACCGGTGGTGATACCGATCTGCACGGCGGTACCAACGCCATGAAGATCTTGCAAGTCGGAGCGTAAACCGCGCTGGCAAACATGACTTAGGTCACACTTAAAACGGTAGCTACGGCTGCCGTTTTTTTTGCCTAAACCGCCGCCACTGCCGTGTAGGTGATACCCTAAACCTTAAACCCTGTTTGGAGCCCGCTATGAAGGCGTTAGTTGTTGTATTTGCCCTGATCTTATGCCGTACCGCTGTAGCCGATGCCGTGGCCGAACCCCTTGAGCTAACTGGGCTTTGGCAGCAGGGCTCGGTACTGCGTGGCCAAGTTCCGCCCGGTAGCGAGCTGTTGCTGGACGATCAACCGGTTAAGGTGAGTGAGGCGGGCGAGTTTGTGTTTGGCCTAGACCGAGACGCGGCCGCCAAAGCGCAACTGAGCTTGACACTGCCCAGTGGCGAGACCGTTGCCACTCGTTACCCGGTGGCGCCGCGTGAGTATCGTATCCAAAAGGTCACAGGAGTGCCGCAAAAAACCGTTACGCCGTCCCCCGAGCAGCAAGAGCGCTCCCGTAAAGAGGCGGCCAAGGTGTGGCAGGCAAGGCAGCTGCGCCGCGACGCAACGGATTTTCTGCAAGACTTTAAATGGCCACTGATAGGCCCCATCACCGGAGTGTACGGATCGCAGCGAGTTTACAACGGCAAGCCTGGGCGCCCCCACTATGGCGTTGATATTGCCGCGCCAACAGGCACAGTTGTGACCGCGCCGGCGGCGGGTCTGGTCACCCTTGCTGAGCCCGATTTGTTTTTCTCTGGCGGCACCTTAATTGTCGATCACGGGCACGGTCTATCGTCTACCTTTATTCACTTATCAAAAGTCAGCGTCAAAGTGGGGCAAAAAGTGCAGCAGGGCGATGCCATCGCCGAGGTGGGGGCCACTGGCCGAGCCACTGGGCCACACTTAGATTGGCGCATGAACTGGCTCGATCGCCGGGTAGATCCAACCACCTTGGTCGGGCCTATGCCCGAGCCAAGCGCCGCCCCGTGAAGACAGCGGCGCTTGGGCAGTGTAATATAACGCCCCCCAACATGGCTGATTTTTGCCGCTACCGCTATTGCTAAGACAGAGGCTCGTGACAACATGATAGATAAAAAACTCCTCAGCATTTTGGTGTGCCCAGTAAGCAAAGGCGAGCTGGACTATCAGGCCGATAAAAATGAGTTAATTTGCTGGAGCGCAGGCTTAGCATACCCTGTGCGTGACGGTATCCCTGTTTTGTTAGAGGCAGAGGCGCGCCAGCTCAGTGAAGAAGAAAAGCAGCAACATAAACATCGCTAACAGCAAACTATATTGCACAACAATGACCTTGGACCGACGGACTCACTATGAAAAGCGCTGAAATTCGCGACGCCTTTTTAGATTACTTTCAATCAAAGCAGCACACCATCGTGGCGAGCAGCTCGCTGGTGCCTGGCAACGATCCCACGCTATTGTTTACCAATGCGGGAATGGTGCAATTTAAAGACGTCTTTCTGGGCTCGGACCCGCGCGATTACAGCCGCGCTACCAGCTCGCAGCGCTGTGTACGCGCCGGTGGCAAGCACAACGATTTAGAAAACGTTGGCTATACCGCCCGTCACCACACCTTTTTTGAAATGCTCGGTAACTTTAGTTTTGGCGATTACTTTAAGCGCGACGCTATTTATTACGCCTGGGAGTTTTTAACGGGCGTATTAAAGTTGCCACCCGAGCGCCTGTGGATCACGGTGCACACCTCGGACGATGAGGCGGCCGATATCTGGCTTAAAGACGTCGGCGTTAGCCCCGAGCGCTTCTCGCGCCTGGGTGAAGATAACTTTTGGCAAATGGGCGATACCGGCCCTTGTGGTCCAAGCTCTGAGATCTTTTACGACCACGGCGCCGATGTGCCGGGCGGTCCGCCCGGCAGCGAAAACGACGATCTGGATCGCTACATCGAGATTTGGAACCTGGTGTTTATGCAGTACGAGCGCCAAGCCGACGGCGAGCTAAAACCACTGCCCAATCCCTCTATCGATACCGGCATGGGGCTCGAGCGTATTGCCGCGGTCATGCAAGGGGTGCACACCAACTACGAGATAGACCTATTTCAACACCTGCTAAAAGCCGCCGCTCAAGTTACTGGCACAGAAGATTTAGAGCATAAATCGCTGCGCGTTATTGCCGACCATATTCGCTCCAGCGCATTTTTGATCAGCGATGGTATCTTGCCCTCTAACGAGGGGCGCGGCTATGTTTTACGCCGTATTATTCGCCGTGCGGTTCGCCACGGTCATCAGCTAGGGCAAGAGGACAGCTTCTTTCATTTATTGGTGCCGGCGTTGGCGCAAGTGATGGGCGACGCTTACCCCGAGCTGATCGAGCGCGAGGCGCAAATCGCTAGGGTCTTGCTGGCCGAAGAAGAACAGTTTGCCAAAACCCTCGACAAAGGCATCAGCGTGCTTGAGTCGGCCCTCGGCGAGCTTAAAGGTACCGAGATCCCAGGCGAGGTTGTGTTTACCCTGTACGACACCTATGGCTTTCCGGTCGACTTAACCGCCGATATTGCTCGCGAGCGCAACCTGAGTATCGACTACCAAGGTTATCAGCACGCCATGACCCAACAGCGCGAGCGGGCGCGTGCTGCCGGTCAGTTTAAAGTGGACTACACTCAAGCCGCGCTGGATTTGCCCGCCACCCAATTTACCGGCTACACCGAGCTGAGCGAGCAAAGCCAAGTGCTGGCGGTGCTGCGCGATGGGGTGGTCGCAGAGCGCGCACAACAGGACGATGAAGTCGCGCTGGTACTCGATCAGACTCCTTTTTATGCCGAGTCTGGCGGTCAGATAGGTGACAGTGGTTACCTAGAGGCGCCAGGCGTGCGCTTTGAGGTTCGCGACTGCGTCAAGCAAGGCGAACACTTTTTACACATTGGCCGTGTTTTACACGGCGATATCAGCCCTGGCATTAAGTTGCAGGCGCAGGTGGACGCCCGAGTGCGCGGCGCTACGGCGTTAAATCACTCGGCGACTCACTTATTGCACGCGGCATTGCGCCAAGTGCTAGGCGATCACGTTACGCAAAAAGGCTCACTGGTAGACTCCGAGCGCTTGCGTTTTGACTTCTCGCACTTTGAGCCGGTAACAGCGGCTCAGTTAAACGCCATCGAGGCGTTGGTTAACGACCAGATTCGCGCTAATACAGAGGTGAAAACCGAGTTGTGCGATATGCAAACCGCGCAAGAGCGCGGCGCGTTAGCCCTGTTTGGCGAAAAGTACGGCAGCCAAGTGCGGGTGTTGACCATGGGCGATGGCTTCTCGGTCGAGCTGTGCGGCGGAACCCACGTTGCTCGCACCGGCGATATCGGTTTGATGCGTCTTACCAACGAGTCGGGTATCGCCTCTGGCGTGCGCCGCATCGAGGCGGTAACAGGGCAGGTTGCACTGGCGTTATTCGATCAACTGGAGGCGCGATTACAGCACGCTGCCAGTTTACTCAAAGCCACCCCAGAGACCTTGACCGACAAACTTGAACAGCTGATGCAACAGCATCGCAAACAAGAAAAAGATCTCGCCGCGTTAAAAACAAAACTGGCCACCGCCGGCAATCGCGATTTAGTAGCCGAGGCGGTCGAGGTAGACGGCATTAAAGTACTGGCCGTAAAGCTTGAGGGCGCCGACGCTAAATCACTGCGCGACAGCGTCGACCAAATAAAAAACAAACTCGGCTCATCAGTGGTGTTATTAGCCTGCGAGGATCAGGGTAAGGTGGCTTTGGTGGCAGGCGTTAGTAAAGATGTTGTCGCCCGGGTAAAAGCCGGCGATCTAATGCGTCATGTGGCCGCTATGGTGGGTGGTAAAGGTGGCGGCCGCCCCGATATGGCGCAAGGTGGCGGCAGCGATGCGGCCGCTTTAGACGGCGCTTTGGCGTCTGTTGCAGGTTGGGTTAAGGATTCACTTTGAATGTAAATAATTGTTCGTTGTTGCAACAAACTGATTAACAATTGTCTTAGCTTGGTGTTTAATTGCCGCGTTTGTGCGAATGTGTAACGAGCGGCCGCTATTAATCGAAAAACGTGAGGAATAGGCTGACAATGAGCTTATTGGTACAGAAATACGGCGGCACCTCAGTAGGCACCGTTGAGAGCATAGAAAAGGTGGCCGACAAAATCGCCAGCTTTCGCGCCGCAGGTCACGACATGGTTATTGTCTTGTCGGCCATGAGTGGCGAGACCAACCGCTTGATTGCCTTGGCCCAGAGCATACAGCCGACTCCGGATCCGCGCGAGATGGACGTACTGGTCTCGACCGGCGAGCAAGTCACGATTGCTTTGCTGTGCATGGCGCTTAAAAAACGCGGGTGGGATGCGCGCTCTTATACCGGCAGCCAGGTTAAAATTTTAACCGATAACCTGCACACCAAAGCGCGCATAAAATCCATCGATGATGGCAATATGCGCGCTGACCTCGACGCCGGTCGGGTAGTGGTCGTGGCCGGCTTTCAAGGCGTTGACGAGCAGGGCAACATCACCACTTTAGGTCGCGGTGGCTCTGACACCACCGGCGTTGCCTTGGCAGCCGCGTTAAAAGCCGATGAATGCCAAATTTATACCGACGTTGACGGGGTGTATACCACCGACCCGCGCATCGTCGATAAAGCTCGCAGGTTGGATCGCATCACCTTTGAGGAGATGCTGGAAATGGCCAGCCAAGGCTCTAAGGTTTTGCAAATACGCGCCGTAGAATTCGCTGGTAAATATCATGTCCCGCTGCGGGTCTTGTCCAGCTTTAAAGACGGGCCGGGAACACTGATTACCCTCGATGAGAATGAAAACGCTATGGAACAACCTGTTGTCTCTGGAATTGCTTTTAACCGCGATGAAGCAAAAATTACGCTGGCTGGTATCCCCGATATTCCGGGCGTTGCGTCAAAAATATTGGCGCCGATTGGCAAAGCCAATATCGAAGTCGATGTGATTGTGCAAAACGTAGCAGCCGATAACACCACGGATTTGACCTTTACCGTCAATAAAGCGGATATGAATAAAGCCGTTGCGGTGCTTGACGATGTGGCCAAAGAGATCGGCGTGCGCGAGATCATCAGTAATGATGCCATTGCCAAGATCTCCATCGTTGGTGTTGGTATGCGCTCCCATGCCGGGGTAGCCTCAACCATGTTTACCACCTTGGCCAAAGAGGGCATCAATATTCAAATGATCACCACCTCTGAGATCAAGATCACCGTGATCATTAGCGAGAAATACCTTGAGTTGGCTGTGCGCAGTTTACACAGCGCCTTTGGCTTGGACGCCGAAGCGGAACAGGCTTGATCAGCAGCATCTATTCTGTGGTTAAGTCTGCACCATAAAAAAATGGATATTTAAGTTTGAGAAAACTTTTTTGGGGGCAACTCCCCTTTTTGCGAGAAATGGTCAATACTGTCAGTAACGAACGTTTAAGTTCGGCCTAACAGAAGGCATTTAGTACGCAAGCGGGGGTTAACTTATGGCGGCACTGGAGAGAGGAATCCGACCGCAGTAACAGGATGGAACTAAGGAGTACGTTATGTTGATTTTAACCCGTCGTATCGGCGAAACCTTGATGGTTGGTGATGAAGTAACTGTCACCGTATTGGGTGTAAAAGGCAACCAAGTTAGAATTGGTGTCAATGCTCCAAAAGAAATCGCAGTGCACCGCGAAGAGATTTACGAGCGTATTCAGCGCGAAAAGCAAAACCAGGAAGTAGACCCCGAATAACGTCTTCTCGTGACAGTGGTCTTGTCTAAAAAGCGGCAACTGAACAGTTGCCGTTTTTTTTATTCTGCACAGGCTTTTATCTTTGGCGAGCTGTTATAAAACCCTACAATTCCTGGCACTTTAAAGCGCAATCAATCGTTGCACTTAACCCACTCGGCAACCATGGTTGCCGTCTGCAGGCTTGTCACACATAACCGTGCAACGCTTGTGCGTAAGGGCTTAAACCTTGCAGATTGCGGCGAGGGGTTTACAGCCATTTAAACCGCGATTTTCTATAAGCAGCCGCTGGCGATAGACAGCATCAGTTTTAGCACGAGGTCTGTGCTGTTCGGCGAGCACCTGTGTTTACCTCCATGGGGGTAAACACAGGTGCTTTTAAGCAGGCCTACAGGCAGGATCGGAAGGTGCCTTTCTTTTCGGCGTGCTTGTACGTTATCCTAAGGGACACCTCAATTAATTAAGAATTGCCTCTGCGCGAGTCCAAAACGTTCAGCCGTTAGGCGCTCTTTGCAGGCAATGGCCGTAGCCCTTGGCAAAAAGAGCAACGACGCGGATGGGCGTTTTGGCCGCGCCCTTCGAGGCTGTTCCGAATTAATAGAGGTGCCCTAAGGTTAAAAATGCAACTACGAGGACGAGTCATGGCCGTTTGCCACCTATGCAACGCTTTGCGTTGGGCTTTTGGTATTTGTTTGCTGTTTGTCAGCTCTTTATTGCAAGCCCAGCAGGTTAAAGCACCTTCAACAGAAGAGATCGTGGCGATGGTGCATCAGTACTGCGGTGGTTGTCATGTGGCGCCGTCGCCCGCGCTTTTACCCAAGCACAGTTGGCCTATGGTGATCGACTCCATGGTGACCTTGTCAAAAAACCGCACCGGTTACGATGTCATCCCGGCCGAGGCGGTAAAACACATTAAAGCACTCTATTACGGCAGCAGTCCAAAAGAACTGGCTTTGCTGCCGTACTTCGATCAGCCCCATCCAACCCTGAAGTTTACCGGCAATAAGATCGACAGCGGCTCGGCCGTGCCGCAGATACTGAATGTTCAAGCGGTAGATCTAGGCCGCAAGGCAAAGCACAGCTTTTTGGTGTGTGATGGCGAGCGTCATCAAGTGCTTTTGTTAGAAACCGACGGCGGTAAAAACCCCCAGTGGCAAGAAACCCTATTGACCGATATTGATATTCCGATCACCACCCAAGTGATCGATTATAACGGCAATGGTTTGTTGGACATCTTAATAGCCGACCTGGGCGAGTTTCCACCCAACGGTATTTTGGCCGGTAAAATATTTCTGTTAGAGCAACAAAAAGACGGTACCTTTGTCAAAAAATTACTGATGCACCAGTTGGGGCGCGTAACCGATATACAGGCGTTGGATCTGAACGGTAATGGCCGTCTCGATTTAGCCGTGGCGGTGTTTGGTGGTGGTAACGTGGGGGAGGTTTTCTGGATGGAAAACCTGGCCGATGGCTCACACAAAAAACATCCGCTGCTGGATTTAAGTGGCGCCCTCAATATTACCCCTGTAGATCTTAATGGCAATGGCCGCATGGATTTAGTGACTTTGGTGGCGCAAGAGCATGAGGCTGTTATTGCTTTTATTAACCAAGGCGAGGGTAAATTTGAGCGCTTTGATATTGTCGCGGCGGGTCACCCATTGTTTGGCGCCACCAGCATGATCGTAGAAGACTTTAACCGTAACGGTAGGCCAGACATTATCTTTACCAATGGCGATGCATTTGATACGCAACCGGACCCAAAACCTTATCACGGCGTACAGTGGCTAGAAAATCTAGGAGATTTAAAATTTGCCGCTCATGATATTGGCCGCTTTTACGGGGCTGCCAAAGTAGCCGTGGGCGATATCAATAACGATGGCCATTTGGATGTTGTGGTCAGTAGTTGGCTTAATTATTGGGACGATCCAAAACGACAAACACTGGTGTGGTTTGAAAACGACGGCAAGCAACAGTTTCGCCCGCGCCCCATCAGTAGCTCCCCCCGTGGTTTGGTACCGCTGGAGTTAATCGACATTACCGGCAACGGCCAACTGGATATTGTTACTGGGTCTTTTCGTATGGATATTCTTAAGGAGTTTTTAGGGGGCGACGAAGGAAAAAAACAAATGGACCTTGAGGGCATGAAAACCGACAAGCGGCCCTCAAGTGCCCGGCTGTTGATGTTCGCCGCAGACGCAATAAACGATAACTCTCAGTAAAACGCGGCTGCTACAGCGGTGCTTTACCTACCCACGCTTAACTGCGGCACTGACACAAATCACCCATTGTTAGGCAAAAAAATACCGCTCCTAGGAGCGGTATAAATTTTTGTTGTTACTTTAAAATCTCTTAGTATTAGAATACGTAACGTGCACCCAGCTGGTAGCGAGCGTCCAGCTCCTCTAGGTACCAAGGCTGTCTTTCGGTGCGGTTATAATGGCGAATATCTTCACCGGTAAGGTTAATCGCCTCGACAAAGATCGATAGGTTATCGGTCAAATTGTAACTGACGTTTAAATCGATCTGGCTGTGGGCTTCTACATAAGTGGGGTTGCGGAAGCTGCCGCGGTTAGTTTGCGATAAATACTCATCACGCCAGTTCCAGGCCAGTCGAGCCTGAATGCCGTTTTTGTCGTAAATACCCACTAAGTTTGCCGAGTCGCTCAAACCCAACAAGGCAAACTGAGACTCTTCGGGGTTTGCTAAGATATCGTACTTCACATCGCCACGGACGATGGTGTAGTTGGCCTGAAGCCCAAAACCGCTATCGCCAAAGAAGTGCTGCACCGAGAACTCCGCGCCATACAACTTAGCCTCGCGATTGTTAACCGGTTTTGAGGTTCTAAAGACCATTAACGGGTCGCTATCGTTAGGCAGCAAGTCGTAATCGGTAGCCACTTGAACGGCAAAGTTGTTGTCCCACATGCCGGTGTCAGTGTCGTAGACAAACTCATCGGCACCGCCTGGAAAAGCCGCAGGGTTGTCCAAAATAGCCGTCATGGCAAACAGCGAGGTATCGTCAACGGCAATACCGCGCTCATTTAGTGCCGCGATAGCGTTTTTAACCCGCGGGCCGTTACCCACATCGCGCATACCATAATGGGTCTCATCGACTTGCTCGGTACCGGTAAAGTTACTTACCCTTTTCTCAAACAAAGCCATAGATACATAGCTGGTATCGCCGTAGTACCACTCCAGCCCAAGGTCAATATTGTCCGACTCTAATGGCAGTAGCTCGGGGTTTTGTGAGCTGGCATTAGCCTGAGTGCCCAAGTAAGCCGAGCCTGTGGTACCAAAACCACCCACAGAGTTGGTCAGCTGGCCGTAGCCTGGGCGGGCAATGGTTTTACTGTACGACAGGCGCGACACCAAGTCATCGCTCAAGTTGATGCTGAAGTCTACGTTGGGAAGGAAGTTGTCATAACCAAATTTAACTTCCAGGTTCTCATTGTCGGTACTGTACATGGTGCGCCAGTCGTTGTTGTCTTCCCAGCGTACGTACTCTGGTCGCAAGGTAATGGCGGTGGAGGTAAGGTCGGTGTTTTCGTAGCGAAGGCCCAACATTAAATTGGTGGTAAAATCGCCAAGCTTACCTTCTTGCTCAAACTGAATATAAACAGCAGTGGACTCCTCCTCGATAATATCGTGGGTGGTGAAGTCGTCACGGCGTCTTAACACGTACCGAGATGGGTCTTCATTTTCATGATAACCACGGTATTTATCAATCGCATCGTGGGCCAGTGCCGTTACATCGGGCGAGTAAAACCCACGCGGATCGGTGCCGCTCATGTCAAAGTCATCGTATAAGCTGGGGAAGTCGATAGGCATTAACAAACCTTCGGCAATAATACCCGTTCTT